>Ga0210003_1000211_pt1 | contig 51810 bp, 58 predicted proteins | sample LantaG_FD_182804 | JGI IMG/M metagenome (GOLD analysis project Ga0210003, IMG submission 182804) | Deep subsurface microbial communities from Baltic Sea to uncover new lineages of life (NeLLi) - Landsort_02402 metaG (SPAdes) (version 2) | ecosystem: Environmental > Aquatic > Marine > Oceanic >... | reverse complement strand
TCACCACTATTACCTATCACTCCTCCATTCAGTATCAGCGTAACACTAGGTACCGCTTCGGTGTTAACTATGCCTACTTAAATTGTAATCCCGTAATTTTTCCTTCCCTTCCGCAATATATTCCCCGATTTTATTATTAATATTCCTTATCTCATATCTATCCATTACTACATTTTTCACAAAAATATCTTTTATATGTATTGAATAATCCGGTTTATATACTTCTGTTACCCAATCGTCGCAATACCAATTGTCTATTCTTTCATCAAAAAATGTGCCGAATATCTGATGATGCGTTTTATGAACAAACGCATTTTCAATCACAGGTGGTGCACCGCTAGCTATTCTACCCTTATAATTAGCCAAATGACATCCACCTACCACACCAAGATTATTATTGTTTTGCAAATGATGTATAAAAATATTTGTCCACGCGTCTTCCATTATAACATCATCCCCTATTTGATAAAAATAATCGTATTTTTGATCATATGCCTTTTTAAACAGGGTATTCCACGCTTTTGCGGGTTTGTGTTCGCAACCTTCCAATTCAACAATAACCATATTGATGTATTTACACATATCCGGCAATTTTCTAATGTTGGATTTATAAAAGGTATCTGTGCTATCGTATCCTACAAATAGTGTATACGAATACGCTGCATCATACTGTGCTATAAATGATGGTAAAAAATGCTGAACGATGGGTGTTGAGGACAAATCTTTATAATTTTGTCCTCGACTGCAAACAGGTACTAATAATGCAATATTAAACATATGTTATTTATACAAATAATTCTTTTAATATTTTTTCTTTGTCAAATATCTTAAGTTTACTGGTACGATCCCAATTACTGTGGGAGACAATCAAACGATAATCCTCTACGACCAGTCCCAATGAAAATTCTACTTTTTCTTCCTTATCAAATCGAAATAAATAGGAATATTTTCGTAATTCCAAGGTATTTTTGTCCAATACAATAAATAAATGATAATAATGTCTTGGTTCGCCGTGCTCTACAACATGTCCAATAAACCATAACTCATCTTTATAAATTGCGCCATTGGTGGAACCACGAACTTTCTTGAAAAAAGGAGGCATTTCTTTTCTAGTTACTGTTCCTAATTGCATTTTCGCAAAATCATAAATAGTAAGTGGATGCCATTTATAGATAACTCTCAAATGGTCATCTTGCATAAATAATGCCCAGTTCTTTTCACACTTTGCTTTTTCAGGTGAAGTTATTTCGCTATATTCGAGTGATTCTCCGGATAAATCATATATTCCTCCTGCCATTGTTAATATATAATCGGAGGTTGTGTCGCTTTGTTTTGTTGAGATATAACCAATATTCTCTCCACAATCAATAATTTTCACATCTTCTAACCCTCTAATTCTACATTCAGTGTTAAATTCAGGCACAAAGACATGAGAATCTGTTACATTAAAATCTTTATCCATCACCAATGCAATATTTTTTGTATTTACACTATATCCATCAGGATAACTATAAGAACCATTTAGATGAAGTGTATAATCAACTATTCGTACATTAGTAAGATATCCGTCATTATATGCAATGATAGAGGGAGTTGTGGCTTTGAATGAATCTTTTTCTTCGCCACTGATTTCCGCAAATAAATTTAAGACGACTTCTTTTTGCTCATATTTTTTAAGAGTTTTGACATAAAATTTATAATTAGCCAATATATTATCCATATTAAGCGCATCTATATTCATTAATTTCATAAATATTGGTCGCATATCTATATTCCTATCAATATAATAAGCAATGATGGAAAACTCATAATCTAATAAATAATTGTATACGTCTTTATGAATAAATAAAACATTGTCTGAAGGATATGGAATTTCCTTAGCCAATTTGTAAAAAATATAAGATAGTTGATGTTGTCCTTTGATTCTGTAGTGTTTAACAATTTCATATAAATTTTCAGCTCTTTTTGGATGATAACCATATGCTTCTAACCAAGTTTTTATTGCTTCTGCTTCTTTTCCTATACTCATATAACATTTTCCTAATTCGAGCCGACTGTACCAATTTTCCTCTATCCATCCTCCTATTGCAATTCTTTTTATATAATTTTCAATAGCTTTTTCTAAATTTCCGGCATTTTTATAACTATTCGCCAAATAAAAATAGGTTCTTTCATTTTTGGGATTTTCTTTTAGGTCTTCTTCAAGAAGTCTAATGTCTCGAGTAAATTTATCCTCTTTGCATCCACCATCTCCGATATCATTGATTTTTATTGTATTTAATCGCTCTTCTTTCTTGGGTCCTGTAATATCATAATATTCATGAGTAGAACCAATGCATCGAAAATTTAAGGAAGTTTTAATAAGACGGACATTGAAATAGTTAAGTATATTGGAGCCTTGTGCAAATGTATAAACATCCGCTGTCAATTTAGACTTATCAAATGCGGGATCAATTACAAGTTTCATATCTGCATCTAAAAATAATAGATAATCTGCCATTTCTTTTGCAGCATTTAAAGCAACGGTTCTGTTATGACCAAAATTTTTAAACGGTTCTTCAATGATTTTTCCTTCAATGCATCGCATATCAAAGAATTCTTTAATAATTTCTATGGTCATATCTGTACTTCCTGTATCGCAAATACAATATGTATCAATGATTGGTGACACGGTTTCCAATAATCGTGTGATGATTTTAGACTCGTTTTTAACAATCATATTTAGACAAATGGTCGGTGCCTTTTCAGTTACTTCTTCAATACAAAGTTCCATTTTCATAAAATAAAGGTTTTATTTTTAAATAATTTATAAAAATCTAACATAATTATATCATGTCTTTTACAAGATTTAATTATGACCCATGTCGCACAAAGAAACTTTTAGAAGAATCCACAGGACCAGGACGATACATGCTCAACAAACCTGGTTGGGGCAATAAACCTTGCTTCTTCGACGACCCTCAAATCCGTATGCAAGAGTGGGGGACTAATCTTCGCAGTGTGCCGGGTGGAGGACCAATTGATATTAACAGTGATCTTTTAGGCATTACAAGACCGCTCTCGAAAGATTGCACTAAAAAAGAATTTCCCTTCTCTGGTGTAGTGTTCTCCGCGAAAAAAGAGTATCCTGCTTGTGGTCAGGAATTTACCTCCCAATCTAGAGCCACTCATCCTTCATTTTTGTACAGAGATTTAGAACAATCGAATAGATATCCTCTTTTCTTGAATCCTCAAGAAAACGTATGTATGCAGTTTCAAAATAATCTTAATACGCAGCTTTTAGAGCGCGATAACTTTACTCCAAAAATCCCTTGTCCCATGAATAAATAAATATATTTTCTGTTTTAATTTAGTAAGAAAATATGTTGCATTATATATAAATGGCAGAAATAGCAATTCCTATGGTAGCTTTAGGTGCAATGTGGTTGATAAGCAACGATAAAAAGAAGTCTCATCCCCAAGAAGGATTTGATAATGTATCAGGACCTCATCAACAAGAATTAATCGCTGGGCATGTTAAGTCTCATTTACCAGTAAACCCCCCTGTAAATTATCCGAAACCAACTTATTCAGAATTAACAAGTAACACCAAATACTATCCTGCACCAAATGCAGCAACAGATAGATACTTCCAACAAAAAGTATATGAAAAAAAAGTAGAGGATGGTGGCGACCCTACAAATGCCGCAATTTTCCAATCCATTGCGGGAAGTGAAATGCAAAAATGCGACATGAAACATAATAATATGGTGCCTTTTTTTGGGTCCAAAGTCACTCAACGCACGACAGGATTTAATGGAAATGAAGGTTTGCTTGATCAAATGCAAGGGCGAGGTTCTCAACAAATAAGAAAATCCGCCCAAGCTCCTCTATTTAAGCCACAAAAAAATATGGCTTGGGCTCATGGTACACCTAATACAAGCGACTTCATACAGTCGCGCATGAATCCTTCTCGCAATGTTTCAAATACGAAACCTTGGGAAGAAGTAAGAGTCGGTCCTGGATTAAATAAAGGATTTAGTAGTGAAGGTTCGAATGGATTTAATGCTGGTATGGAATCCCGTGAACAATGGCTACCAAAAACGGTGGATGAATTGAGAACCACAACCAACCCAAAAGTTACATTTGGTTTAGCAAATCATGAAGGTCCTGCACAAGGCATGTTTGTTAGAGGTCACGAAGGTAAAGTTGAAAAAAATAGACCAGATACATTCTATTTGAATTCACCTGATAGATGGTTTACGACAACGGGGCAAGAGAAAGGTCAAACAAATCGTTCTGCTCAGGTCATGCAACCCATTAAAAGTAATGCGGGTCGTGAATATTTCGGTAATGGAAATGGCAATCAAGACGGTTCTAGTTTAGCAGGTATGACTGAACAGAACTTTAGAAAATCCAGAAGACCCGTTCTTGCTCCATTCGACAAATACAAAGGTCCCGCATATAATCAAACCTACAAAGCTGGTGGCGATTCAACAAAAGATGACTATGGTAGAGATGGGATGCAAGTATTGCCTAATTCTCGCACGACAACTAGACAAGCGGATGAATTTGGTATTGTAAATGGATGGGTTCGTGCTATCACTGCGCCAATTTTAGATGTATTAAGACCTTCGCGCAAAGAAAATGTAATAGGCAATATGCGACCAAACGGTAATGCAGGGGGTGCATATGGTGTCAATGAGGCGAGAGTCTGGAATCCGTCGGACCGTACTAAAACGACTATTAAGGAACAAACTATTGAGAATATTAGACCGAATGGAAATGTTGAAGGGACATACGGTGTTAGCGAGGGTGGTTATTTATCCGCAGAATATCAACCAATCACTAACCAGCGTGATACTACGAGTTGTTCATATACGGGAGATGCGGGTGCCACACCTTGGTCTACTGCCGGTCCTGTATACAATGCTGCATATAATGCTAATTTAAATCCAAATAAAGAAGTATTGGAAGCGGCACAAGGCGCATTTGAAAACACAGGAAGCATGTCTTTGTTTAATGATACTCAAAATGTATCAATAGGTAAAATTGGCAGTATTCAGCCAGACCAATTAGTTCCTAATATGCCAAAACAACCGGGGAATATTACAACATTTGGAGCAGTAATGGGTCGAAATACAAGAGAGGTTACGCATAATTGTCAAAGAAATAACCCAGATACACTTAATGCGTTTAACAACAATCCTTACACAAAATCATTATACAGTGTAGCTTAATTTGATATAACTTTAATATAAAAGTTATATTAAACATATTTATTAAATTATTAGTAATGGGAGAATTAGATATACATCAGAATATAAAGGATAAATTAAACACATTTATTGTAGAAAAAAAAATACCCCATATTATATTTTATGGACCTTCGGGATGTGGCAAAAGATATATAATGCGTTTCTTTATCACCAATATTTACAAAACAGTCGATAACATCAAACGCTATGTGATGTATATTAATTGTGCGCATAGTAAGGGCATTCGATTTATCAGAGATGAACTTAAATTCTTCGCCAAGACAAATATACATCTTCAACATGGTAATATATTCAAGAGTATTGTATTATTTAATGCTGATAAATTAACCACGGATGCGCAATCTGCGTTGAGAAGGTGTATAGAACAATTTAGCCATACAACTCGGTTTTTTATAGTTATTGAAAATCAAAATAAATTATTAAAACCTATTTTATCTAGATTTTGCAATATCTTTGTTCGTTTACCAATTATTGATGGTAAAGAGACTAGTCTACATTTATATAAAAAAAAGTTTACACAAGCGAAATATAAAAAATTAAATAATAAACGAAATGATTGGTTAATTAATCAAATTGATAAAAAATCCAATTATACGACGATAGAAAAATGCATTACCTTTTCTACAAAATTGTATGAGAAAGCCTATTCTGCTTTAGATATAATACAAATTATTTATAATAGTTCTAAAATTGAGAATAAGAGAAAATTTGGCATATTAATCTATTTCGACAAAGTTCGGAAAGAATTTAGAAATGAAATATTACTAATATCTTTTGTAATAAATGTAGTATTTATGCGTCCGGAGTTATATTTAGAAAATATAAAAGAAATGTAAATGGATGATTATAATACCTCTGTATTGAGCGAAGCAAAAAATGAATATTCTGCCAATCTTGTAAATATCCTCACACCATTATTAATTCAAGGTTTACAGTCTATATTTAAAGAAGCTTGTTCTTTGTGTAAAGATAATGATGAATATGATAAATATTTAATGACCTTTCAAAATTTTCTTACTAGAGTACCAAAATGGAATCAAGAGCTTATCGATAATGAAACAAAAAGAATTATTCAGCAAAGCAAATGTAATTATTTAGAAGATTTATTGACGTGTGTTCATATTACTCAATTGAAGGTATTAACTAGTATACGAGTCGCTACAAAACAAAAGAAAATTGATATTGATATACCCAAAATATCTGATTTTATTCATAAGGTATACATTAAATGTGCTCGAAAATGTTATAGCAATGTTTACCTATTTGAAACTGATATAGAACCATTAACACAGCAAAAGAATTTTCGGGAATGTGAAACTATTTGTAAAGAATGTATATTAAATACAGTAAGAGAAAGTATGCCTATTGAGAAAATCCTCAGAGCATATATGGATGAAACAACAGAAGAAGAAATAGTAGAAGAAGAAATAGTTGAACCTGTTAAAGTAACAGATGACTCCAATAATTTACAGGAATCGATTTCTGCCGAAGTTAAAGAAGAAATTAAGAAAGCCGCAGACGCAATAAAATCAGGAGTAGATAATACTAAATCGGATGATGCTGCAAAAGTATTCGAAGATAAAAAGGACGGACAGCTTAAATTAGAAATTGAAGAAACTATTAAAGATTTAGAGAATAAATTACAAATCGAAAAAGAAGTTATAACGCCGGTTAAAATAGCGACAGAAGTTCCCGCCGATGTCAAAACGAACACTATAACTTTTAATGACACAGATAGTGTTATTAACTATAATAAAAATTTTTCATCAACTAATAATCCTCCAGCAGAAGATATTGCTGCGCCAAAAACCATCGACAGACTAGAGAAAATTAGTAAAATTCGAAACGACCAAAGAAAACTCGACGAAGCGGAAGAAGACGACGATGATGGGGATAAATTGACTATTTTCAGCGATACACCTTCTTTAAAATTAGATGCTCTAGATGTTCAAGTTTTAGATAATAATTTGTCACTTAAAAAACCACCTCTTTTAACAGGTGTTGAAACTTTGTAATGCGGTAAAATATTAATATGATTCTTTTGACTTATATTAATGAATACATATACATTTGTGGGAGCTTTAGTAATTGCTGGATTATATCTACTAATGCGGTTTTTAGAAATGAGATTTATTCTTAAAGAAAATAAACCGCTAAAAATTTTATTACGAGAGGCTGTTATGGTATATTTATGTGTATTGGGAGGTGATTTCATCATACAACAATTAGAGCCATTAAAAGCCACATTGGGTGCTCCCTCCGTTTTTACAGCTCCTCCTGATTTTTAAATCGAAGATATATATATATGTCAACTTTATATCGTAAACTAATAAAAAAAAAATTAAGAAATATGCCAGTTAAAGCAAGTGAACCAACAGTTAAAATTAAGTTATCAGTAGAAGATAAAATGAAGAAACATGACAGCGAAGTTTTTTTAGTGAAACCGCCTATACAACCATTTGTTTCTAATGATAATGCACTTTTAAAACGCAAAAGGGAGTGGTCAATAAATAAACCAGGAAAAGTAATTGGTTCAACGCAAGAACAATACGACCTGCACGCATAATCCAAACCAATGTTGCAAAAACGCGCTGGGGAGGCAAAAAGAAACGCCGAAAAACTATAAAGAGGAAAAAAAGAAAAACTAGAAAAAATGGCGGTGGAAAAAAACACAAAAGAAAAGAAAGCGCATAAGACGACGAACGCAGTAATTTTATATATCTTTAGAAGTGTCATGATTTATGTGAATTATCAATTCATATTAATCGTTAAATTCAAATTTTAACAATGGACGTCTGCATTACCAGTTTCACTCATGTCAGGCATTTTATCCACATCTACAAATTGGGTTTTTTTACTTACTTTTTTACGGGAAACAATATATTTTTTGAAAAATGGTCCTTCTAATTGTGCTTGGGGTGTATGTTTGTGTACGGTTCGGGCAATCATTTTGTATAACTTAAAATCGGGATACCTTTCGTCGCCATTTTTCTTGTATAATATATTACGACCTTTGTCATCTTTCGTCCATTCTACCATCAATTTTGCCAAATTATCCATTGGGTCAATATCATTTGGGTCCTCTATAAAATAATCAAATAATGAGCATGCTAATCTACATATATCAAAACTCATATTAGGTTCTAATCTTGGCTTTTTCGGATTAAAATAAGGCTCGCAATTATATTGGGTAGCTGCGTCACCTTTTGAATGGTAACTATCACTGCAGATAAAACGACCTTGATATTTATAGATAGCGCGTCCAAAATCAATAATTTTGAATATTTTTCCAAATGTCGGAACTTTATAATATGTTTGATTGTATCGATAATATAAAAATTGCTTTTCTGTTTTTTTAAACATAATATTATTTGTATGCAAATCATTATGAGTGAAATGAAAAACTTTTTGATATATAATTAACATCATGATAATTTGTAATAAACAGGCTCTCCATTCATCGGCATCCAGCTCATTTTCTTCATTTAATAACGAGTCCAGAGTTCCATCTAAACACTCTAAGCATATTACTTGTGTTGGAAAATCAAACAATACACTATTGACTTCTATATCTGAATCAAGGCTAGATATGGTGGAGGATTCTTCTTCTTCGCTACTGTCATCGTTGGAAGAAATACTCTCTTCATTATCTGAGCATTGAGAATGTGTATTTGATGATCGTGAGGAACAAGTCGAATCGGTTTTGCTTGATTGGTTGCGAGGTAAATCAAATTCAAAAACTAGGTCTGGTTGTGTTGGATTACTATTGCTAGAAATATCAGATAAATGAAACACTTCTTTAAAATCTTCATTGTTAACAGAATCAATACTTTTGTTGCTAACATTTTTACCAATGTTTAGTTTTTTCTTATAATTTCTTGTATCAAAATCTACTAACATTCCTATATCAATATTGTCAATTGTGAATTTATCTTCTTGATTTTTATGAAAATATGTTGAATTATGTAAATAATCTATATCATCAGCGGCATTATAAACAAATTTTTGCTGAATTCCAAGAAATGACCCAAAGAAATCTAAACCGTGTGGAAAATAACAATTATGATATAATTGGCTTGTTAAATAAGAAAAGAAACTATCTGCATATGCAGAATTATTTGGGTCAAGTACTTTCTTATGACAAATACTTTCATTGAGTTCGGGTAATGCAATACGTTCTGTTTCCCCTAAATCTTTATATTTTCCTACCATATATTTTACAGGATCCAATAATGGAGAGAATTTAAAAAAACATAATTTATTCTCGTTTTTTCCATTGGCATTCACAATACAATTAAATTTATTGCGTTTATCCGTCTTTGACACATTTGTAATATGATATTTGTGATTCAAGTTAAGATTCTTGTAATTAGAGTCTTTAAGAGAAAAAAATTGTTTGTAAAGTGGAATATAATTTTGCACATTAGAAATTCCTATATCGTTCAGAGAACTAAAAAGAGGGGCATTATCATTTTTTTTATAATATAAGTTAAACATTAGTGTTTATTGATAAAATTTATATTATCTTTAAACTTATTGCGTAAATTCATATTAATTTTAATATAAATGAAAAATAATATGAATTTGGAATTAAAAAAGTTCGATATGAAAAATATCAAATACAAATCGAGTGAGACTCAGGGACCAGTTATCGTTTTAATAGGTCGGCGTGATACAGGAAAATCATTTTTAGTAAAGGATTTGTTGTATCACCATCAAGATATCCCAATAGGAACGGTTATTTCGGGAACAGAAGCTGGAAATGGTTTTTATTCTAACATGGTTCCTAAATTATTTATCCACGATGAATATAATACTGTTATAATTGAGAATATTTTAAAACGGCAAAAAATGGTCATTAAACAAATAAATAAAGAGGTTGCTGCATACGGAAGATGTAATATAGATGGTAGAGCATTTGTTATTCTGGATGATTGTTTATATGATAATAGTTGGGCTCGGGATAAATTGATGCGTCTTCTGTTTATGAATGGTCGTCATTGGAAAATAATGTTAGTTATAACAATGCAATACCCTTTAGGGGTTCCTCCAAATTTAAGAACAAATATAGATTATACTTTTATTCTTCGCGAACCTTATATTAACAATAGAAAACGCATATATGAAAATTATGCCGGCATGTTTCCAACATTTGAGAGCTTTTGTCAAGTAATGGATCAATGTACGGAAAATTTTGAATGTTTGGTAATAGCCAATAATGCTAAATCTAATAAATTAGATGACCAAATATTTTGGTATAAGGCAGATGCGCATCGAGATTTTAAACTCGGTTCTAAGGAATTTTGGGAAATGTCAAAAGATATTGGTTCTGACGACGAGGAGGAAACATTTGATCCCAAAGCACAAAGAAAAGGTCCACGGATAAACGTCAAGAAAAGTCGCTGGTAATTAAACTCTATCTCCTACCTTATCAACTTTACCTCCTCCCAACTCTGCTCTATCAATCAAATTTTGTTTATATAAACTTTTATAGTCAAAGGTGCAATTGTGATTTTCTGAGTATATATGTAAATTGCAAAATCTCTTTTCACATTTACAATCAAATGCCGTGATTGATAACTTTTTCTTACATCCTTTTAATTGACATCTCTTGGGAGTTGTCTTCTTTTTATCTTGGGTATTAGAAGTCTGTGAGGTATTTTCAATAATTTTATTGTCAATCGCTATTGTCATTGGTGGTAATTTATCAGTGAAATTAAGTTTTGGTTTATGGGCATTCATCTTTAATTACAAATAAATATATAATTTTATAAATCAATTTTATAAATCATTTAATCTTCTTTCTTTTCAGTGATTTCCAAATCCACTTTATCTTCTTGTGCGGCTTCTTGTGCGGCTTCTTGCGCTTTGTCAGACTCGCGCGTTCTAACATTAGCTCCTTCAAAAAGTTCCTTTCTAATATCCGCAGAAGATACTTCTCCATTTAATCCTGATTCAGTAGTATTCATATTAGCAACTCCAACTAAATTACCATCACTATCGATATTTTGCGTTAATTTATTGCCACTATCCTGTGCAATTTTAACATTTTCTGCAATAGCCGCACGTTTTGCTTCCCTAACGCGTTTTTCAAATGCAATCTTGGCTTGTGTCTCATTCAAATTTTTTTCACTCATCAATTGATTTAACTCGTCTTCCAAATATTCCACACGACCTGTTTTATACGCCTCTGGATTCCAAGGCATCCACAAACCCACCGGACCTACATAAACATCATGGTTTGGGTCTACCTCTCTAAGCATTCTACATCTTAATTCAGCTTCCTGTTGTGTAGGATATGATCCTCGTATTTTAATTCCACGAGTACTCGTTTGAAAATCAAATGTAGTATTAAAATCTTGTTCTAGAGTTTCTTCTTTAGCATCAACGAAATTTTTGTAATCATCATCAAGTGTAGTTTTGACAAGTTTATCCGATTCTGATTTAGCATATTCTTGAAAATCAACCATAATCTTATCGAAATTCAGATTATATTTAAAAGAAAGAAAGTTTAGAAATTGTGTGAATTTTTCTGTTGATTTAGTAAAATCCCAATGTTTTAGGAATTCTTGAAAGTAAAACAGTTCTTTCTTTTTTAGAATTTTTTCTGGTGACACAAAACTCACACAACAATATTTCTGTCCCGCAATTGGCTTATCTTCCTCCAATAAATCAACATATTTAGGATTATTAACTCCTTTGGACAAAAATTGGCTCTCATAGCTATTTTTATCTGTCATTATATTTTATTTCTAGTCATATTATTTTAAGTTTTTTTTATTACATATATATATTTTTTTCTTGCTGAATTATATAAATGCTCGGACAATTAGGACAAATTTTAGACATTGGCGAACTCGTCAGACGCATCGTTAAATACGTTGTTGAAGGTATCATGGTTGCCATCGCAGCCTACGCAATTCCAAAACGATCCATGAATTTAGATGAGGTTATGCTTATTGCTTTGACCGCTGCTGCAACATTCAGTATTTTAGATACTTATGTTCCAAGCATGGCTGTTTCTGCGCGATCTGGAGCTGGATTTGGAATGGGAGCGAACCTAGTTGGATTCCCTCGTTAAGTTAATATTCATATAATTTTTATTGTAATAAGAATTATATTGTTGGGATAAATTCCCATTGCAATTCTTTACAAATTTTTTTCCAAATATCATCTTGCTCGATACGCTTTACAGGATCCTTTAACATCGGAAAAAAAGATAAGAATTGATTCTCTCCTAGTAGTTCACACATTTTATATAGTACATAATAGTAATTTAAAAAATTCACCCGGTCATCGGGACAATGTTTAGCATAAGGTTTTTGTATATCCATAAAAAGACAGCATAGTGTTTCTTCCAATCGAGGTTTCATAATAGGGGGTTTTATACCTAATTTATCTTTAATAAAAGGAATATGTTCGTAATATTTATTGTATCCTAACTTTTTTAAAATATCTTTCGCCTTTTTATTAGTCATTTGCTCTAACGTTATCCTCTCCTTCTTTATTTGTAATGTAATATTTTTGAGTACCTCATCCGGGATTTGTGTAGTCTCTTTTGCTTGAAATTGAGCCAATATTTCACGAAAATGATTTATGCGCTTATAAGCATAAAAACACACTTCTTTAGGTGGTTCTTTATATGATGGTTTTTCATGTTCTATGATAAAATTAATTTGATGGGAGCAAACTTTGCAAATCATTACACCTTCTGATTCTACTGGGATTAATTCACCGCTGCATTTATCACACACTTCGTGTAAATGAATATAATCATTTATATTCAAAAAGGATTCATCGATATTATTAAGATATTTTTGAGTATTATTTACTTCTTGTTTTTTAGATTTTGTTTCATTCTTTTTATTAAAAAATGAAAACAATACCTTTGTTTTGCTATCATTTCCATCTGCTAGTTCCTTTTTTTTTTCATAATAATCAAATACATATTTGGAATTATCCAGTAAATAATTTTTACGCTCCTTTTCATACTGGTTAATTTGTTTTGCATGTTGTCTAATTTTATCTTTTAATTCTAATGTTTCATCAATTGGTAAATTTTTTGTTTTTAATTTAGTCTTATATTTTTTTCGTTCCTCCTTTAATTTAGGTATTATTGTCTTCTCATTTTTTTTAAACTCTATCATCTTTTCCTGATGTTTACTATCAACAGTGACATTAGATTTTTTTGATATCAATATTTTTTTATTGGCTTTTGGTTTAAAGGACGGCATTATAGTATATTAATCTCTTTTATTTAATTATATATTTTGTTAATGTTCAAATAAAGTTAAATTTAATATTTATCTTTCTCTCCGATATTTAATGGATATTGACAAAGATATCAATAATACTATGCAAATTGATGCTATTAAATTACACAAGATGGCATTTATTTATAATGCTTTAGAAGAAGGGTGGCGGATAAAGAAAAAAAAGGACATGTATATTTTCACAAAAAATCATGAAGGACAGAAAGAAGTTTTTTTAGATAATTATTTAAAACAATTTTTGGAAAATAATTTCGATATAAACAAAATTATAAATCAAATGTAATTAACCAAAATCAATGGTAAAATAATGTTAAATATAACATTATTTTTTTTGTGCCTTATCATAACTTTAATTAAATTAAAATTAAAATGAAAATTTTTTTTTCTTTAGCAATAGTATAACTAATGGGAGGAGGATTAATGCAGCTCGTTGCCTATGGCGCACAAGACGTTTATCTTACAGGTAATCCACAGATTACTTTCTGGAAAGTTACTTACCGCAGACACACCAACTTTGCTATGGAATCAATTGAACAAACATTTAACGGACAAGCCGATTTCGGCCGCAGAGTCCAATGCACTATCTCCAGAAACGGAGACCTTGCATACCGCACCTATCTTCAGGTCACTCTCCCAGAGATTGGTCAAGAAGGATGTTGTGGAACGACACCAGCCACATGTGCTAAAACTTACGCACGCTGGTTAGACTACCCCGGTGAGCAGCTTATCTCAATGGTTGAAGTTGAGATTGGAGGACAGCGCATCGACAGACAGTATGGTGACTGGATGCACATCTGGAACCAGCTTACCCTCACCGCCGAGCAGGAGCGTGGATACAACAAGATGGTTGGACAAACCACCCAACTCACTTACTTGATTGATCCTTCATTTGCTGATGTTGACAGTGCCTGTGCCGCAGCTAATGTCCCAGCAGCAGTATGTGCCCCTCGTAATGCTCTTCCTGAAACTACACTTTACATCCCACTTCAGTTCTGGTTTTGCCGTAACCCTGGACTTGCATTGCCATTGATTGCACTTCAGTACCACGAAGTTAAGATCAATCTTGAGCTTCGCCCATCAGACGAGGTTTTGTTCGCTGTTACCAACCTAACCGAGGGCAGCGCCACCAATGGGCAATCTGTCAAAGACGGGGCCGCATACCAAAAATCTTTGGTTGCTGCATCCCTCTATGTGGACTATGTTTTCCTTGATACCGATGAGCGTAGACGCATGGCACAAAACCCACACGAATATTTGATTGAGCAACTTCAATTCACCGGCGATGAATCTGTTGGGTCTTCATCCAACAAAGTTAAACTCAATTTCAATCACCCGTGTAAAGAGATTATCTTCGTTGTTCAGCCAGACAAAAATGTTGACTACTGTCAGTCATTCTTGAAGGACCAGGACTTGAACCGCGCTCTTGGTGCACAGCCATTCAATTACACTGACGCCCTAGATGCTCTTGTTCCATCGTTTTCAGCATTCTCCGGGTTTGACCAATTGACCATGAATAGCGCGGGCGTTGTCGACACCAATGGCGGATTTATTACATCAAGCGGACTCTTCCAAGACCCAGGAGCCGATGGCGCGTCCGTCGTGGGGCTTCAGTGGGGCGAGATTCTCAATAATACTGTCTGCTCTGTTCCCGCACTTTCTGTCCCATTCCCTATTTCCCAAGTTCCAGACTCTAATGTTTCCGATGCAGGCGCATTCGTTCTCGCAGAGACCGCACTTAACATGCACTGTTGGGGACAAAACCCAGTTGTTACTGCCAAGCTTCAGCTTAACGGACAAGACCGCTTCTCTGAGCGTGAAGGAACTTACTTCGACTTGGTGCAGCCATACCAGCACCACACCAGAAACCCAGACACTGGAATCAACGTTTACTCGTTTGCACTTCGCCCAGAAGAGCACCAGCCATCTGGAACTTGCAATTTCTCTCGTATTGACAACGCTACTCTTCAGCTTGTTCTTTCCACCAATGCCATTGGAGGAGATGAAACTGCTAAGGTCCGTGTCTACGCTACCAACTACAATGTCCTTCGCGTCATGAGTGGTATGGGCGGCCTTGCCTATAGTAATTAAGCACATCCCGTTCATTATGTGTTATTTATTTAATTTGATTTAAAGAATATGTTATAATTTATATTATAATATGCTCTCTTCTACTGAAAAAAAACCGTGTAAATGGACAAACGTCAAAGGCAATCCCTGTTCTTGGAGAGCTTTGCCAGATAAAAAATGTTGTAAAAGACATTCGCGATGGGAAGACATTTCCCCCGAAAACTCTGATTTAAAAAAATGTTCTGGTTGTAAAAATTTATTTATTACGACAGAAATCAGAAAAACGTGTGATAAATGTAAAAAATACGCCGAAAAGGACCGAAAGAAAGAAAAAAAAAAAAATAAAAACAAGAAAAAGAAAAAAAAAAGATAAAAACAAGGATAAGAAAAAATGTGTCGGATTTAATTTGAAAACAAAATTACCATGCAAACATTTCGCGTTAGACAGTGACGATTACTGTGGTGAGCATCAAAAATTAAAAAAATTTACCGAGTTGTCAAAGAACGGTAAAGTTTGTACTAATTGGATAAGAGGTTGTTTCAATATATTGGATGAAAATGATAAATCTGCGTGCAAAGATTGTAAAAAAATGCAGAATGAAAAGGATAGAAAAAGATATAAATTAAAACAAGAAAAGGCAATTTCATACAATTTAGTTATTAAGGAAGATTCAATGTGTATAGTATGTAATTCAATATGCAAAACCGACGAAACCACAAACAAAAAATGTCAACCATGCTATACAGCATATAAAATAGCTCAAAAAAAAAGAAATCCAAAGGACCCATACAATAAACATTTGTGGGAGTGTAAAAGTTCGTCAAAAAAAAGAAATTTGTCTTGGGAATTAACTGACGATACCGCTTTGGAATTATTTAAAGGTTCGTGTCACTATTGCGGACATAGCAAAACACAAAATGGAATTGATCGAAAAAATAATAATTTAGGGTATATTACAGGAAATGTTGTTAGTTGTTGCTCAACATGTAACATGATGAAATATACATTGGGGTACGATGACTTCTTTAAAATTATTAATATTATCTCATTGAGAATGTGTTTTCATTCTAATCATACTGTGAAATTAAATAATTCACCAAACGTTTTATTTAAATGTGCAAAATTCCAACACACATACAATACCTATATCAATAACAGTTGTAAAAATAGAAATTTACTCATGAATTTAAATGAAGAACAATTTTACAGTTTTAAACAAATGGAATGTTATTATTGTGGGTATTTTGGAGAGAATAAAAATTGCGGAATTGACAGGTTGGATTCATCTGTGGATTATACTATAGCCAATTGTATACCTTGCTGCACCACATGTAATTTTGTAAAAAGAGATTTACCTCTCGGAAAATTTAAAACACACGTCAATCAAATATATACGTTTAATTTTGAAAAATAATCCTCAAAAAGTATTAAATAAAACTAATGATGTTATAATATAATGTTCAAAATCTTAATGGATAATTTAATTATCGTAATCCCTTGTCTACTCGTTGTACTATTTTTAATATACAAGAATAAAATACAAGAGTTTAAACCAGTGGAAACCAAAGAACCCTTTATACCTAGCAAGAAATTTATTGGAGAGAATCGAGGCTACGTATTTAAAAATGACAAAAAGGGATTAGGGTATTATATAGATAATACCCTCAACGCAATAAATTATTATAAAAATATATAATATATGGAGTTAGAACAAGTCATTATGGTAGTGCTCATATTAATTATTGTTTATATGCTGGTACAAATGTCACAACAAAAACCACAGGCAGACCGCGTTGTTTATTTACAATCCCCATACATAGGTCGCGGTTTTGGACAAGGACCGATGTGGCGAGGACCTAGACCCGGTCGTAGACGCGGCAGACGGCGATTTTGGTTTTAATTTGATAAAAATTGAATTATATCATAATTGTATATAAATCCCAAAAATGGAATTCCAAACATTGCTCGCAATTTTATCCATACCATTAGCAATATTCCAGATATGGGTAGTTATAAATTCGAAACCATGTAATTTAAACCATATAAGAGCAATTAATGGTTAATTATCAATATGAATTCAACCAAATATCGCAAGATTGTTCTAACTGAGAATTGGGCAGATAACAACTTCATCATGATTAAAGAAAAAGTATCCTGTTTTCCTTGTCCGTATTCTATAAACTTTCAAATATCTCATCCTAAGATTTTATCTGGAGAAGCCTTTTGGGTTGCTCATGATGAACTATGTATTGGATATTATTTGGGAACAAATCCTGATGTATTCAGACCTATATTTTCACATCAACGACAAATATTATTAGATATTGTCCATGATGGCGAAGATGAGTATAATATTAGTAATCCACATTTGAGATATGCAAGAAAAAAATATTTGGTTGGTTTGGATAGGGAAAAAGAAATGCCCATGGATTGTATTGAAATTATTTTATCATTTATTCACACAGCACTTACAATTTACCACGAGTCAAATAATTAAGCAACAACTAAAAATATATTTCTAATTTAATAATATAATGAAAACCGAAAATATTCTCATTATACTTGCATTAGTTGTTGTAATTTTATTATTATTTAGTAATTTCTCTGTGACAAAACCCACACCCATTGTATTTCAAACTCCCTCATTTTTATCTAATTCCTTTGATGATGGACCACAGCCATGTCCTTTCCCTTTTGGATGCAGTGGTAAAGGAAGACCTGGAAGAGGAGGTTGGTTCCCCCGGTCTATAATCGGTGGTGGAAGAAGAATGGGTGGAAGAGGAGGAAGAGGCGGAGGCAGAAGAGGAGGTGGACCTTAAAATATCTAGTATATATAAGATGCCGCGCATTGTGTTACTTACGGATGAACATATAATAGAAGGGGTAATAGGAATGTTATCGCTAATTATGGTATCATACATAATTAGCTATACTATTTCAGCACCCACTTCTATAATATTAGGGATGGCTTTTATCATTTCATGGTATTTTAGAAGAATAGGCGTTAATATATATCGTCATATAAAAAAAAAACGAGGTATTTCCGTTTCACCAATCACGTATGACATAATTTAATAGGAAACGAATTAACACTGCGAATCTACGCATGTTTTAATTAATATTGCCTTCATACTTACTACATAAATTTATGAAAATTGACTTAAATAAAATTATATTATACTGTATATAATATGCAAATCTTCGTAAAAACTCTGACAGGCAAAACTATTACATTAGATGTTGAACCATCTGATACTATTGAAAATATAAAAGTAAAAATTCAAGATAAAGAAGGCATCCCTCCTGACCAGCAAAGGCTTATTTTTGCTGGAAAGCAATTGGAAGACGGCCGAACTTTAACCGATTACAACATTCAAAAGGAAGCCACTCTCCATTTGGTACTCCGACTACGAGGCGGATGTTAAATATTAATACTTACACAAATAACCGATTCATATTATTTACCTCAACTTTATTTGTGCTAGGCATAAATAATGTATCAATAAATCCCTTAAATCTTAGTCGAATACTATATTCCTTTTTCGTATCCATTCTCCCTATTCGTCCCAAAGCTTGAATTAATTTTTCTTGTGTTAAATCTTTCAAATCTTTTCCAATATATCCATGGCAAAATTGATAATTTGTTCCATAAATATAATCAGTTGAAGCAATAATCAAATATAATTGTTGGTTCTGCGCCAAATCCTTCATTATTGCAACATAATCCCGCGAGGTATGCTTAGTAAATACTCCGATACCCATTAATAACAGTACTTTCCAAATGGGCTCAACATCTAATAACATAATCTTTTCTACAGCAGATTCCGGTATATCTGATGTAAAAGACCGCCCCAACCATTCTGATTTATAATATTTTTTAAGATGGTCGAGTGTATTTGGCACAAATTCTTTATCTAACTCTATCTTAACCAGATTACCTCGCAACCCGTCCATTTGTCTTTGCAAATCTTTCTTTTTGGTCTCCATGTCTGTTGGGGTATTTCTGCTCAACTTTTTAGTCTTTTGCGACCTATTTTTGTCCGAACCCTTTTTTTTTGATGATTCTTCCACATTGTCCATAGTAGCCAGTTCTCGGTCAATAATACCAATTTCCTGTCGCAATAAATCATTTGAATAAATAGCTTTCATTATTACATCCAAAACAGCCGCGGGAATAGATGCTAATTTCAGACAAAATTTACCAATTTTTTCCACGTCTTGTGCCATATAAATCGTTGGTCCATCTGTTAAGGTGTATGCGTCAGATGTAGTTAAATTTATAGTTGATTCGTATACAGCACTTCGTTTCTTTTGGAAATGTTCATACACTTTCGAATAATTATCTTTTAAAGCTAATAATAATTTCAAATAATATTGTTTAATACTAATAACATTTATTTCTGCAATTTCTTCAAAATAACTATTAATTTTATATCTATCTGTAAGGTCAACATGTTTATTAACATACATTATAAAACGCGTAACTTCTTTTAGATCAAAATGTCTCAGTAGTGTCTGATAATTTTTAATATGTTTAATGGATTTTTTGAGATTTGAAAAGTCTTCATAAACTAAATGAGGAAGAATTGCGAAACCATTTGTATCCAAAATAGGGATTGTTTTTGCACAGTCGTGGCTGAGAACGCTATCTACATTTCGTGCATTGAATTTACTTACAAAACTTTGAATACACGGTGCAATATCTTCCTGTTTTGGCAATGTTGCAGATGATAATATTATATTCGGAATTAAATTTTCCTGCCAATTTTTTCTCAATATTTCATGATATTTATGTTCCGGATAATCTAAAGTAATGGTTGGTTCGTCCCAATACCAAGTCAATTCATCTGGCGCATTGAATGCTAACATATATCTCATTGCAGGTAAATAAGATTGAATATCAGAGATTATAATTTGAACATTATCCCCCACACTATTATCTACGCGGAAAATACCCCCGGTACGCCTATTTTTAACAACATCTTTTGCTGCGAAATAATGCAATCTAATACCCGCTGGGTCTTGACAACCAAATGCAACAGCTATCTTAATATTCAATGCTATACAAGATTTCGCCAATTGTAAACCAATATGCTTTGCCGCGCATACAAATATGATTCTTCGTTTTTTAGGTATGGATTTTAATTCATCTTTTAATTTGTTAATTTTGTTGTTAATCGACTCTGCTTTATCAGGGTCCATTTGGGATAGTAAAATAGATGATTCCATTATTTTTTCATTTAAATTTTTCTTGATTCTATCTGCATCAGAGTCATGTGGAGAAACTAAACCTATTGGGGTTAATGTTTTTCCCATCCCTGTTGGGGCTTGGTATAAATATAATTTAGGACCAGGAACTTTACACAATGTCATTAGGCGTTTTTGATGTTCATATAATTTTGTATCGCGGTACTTATGAACATCTTTATTTTGCTCAATAAGTTCAAACGCATATTTGATTAATTGTTCTTTTTTAATTTGAGATTTAAAATGACCAAGAACAGTATGTATCAACTCTGCTACATACGGATTTATATTACGTATTTCATACTTCAATATTTGACCAAGAGTATAGTATGAATAATATGTATTCTTATCATCGGGGGATTTTTTATTACACTTTAAGAATTGTTTCAATATTGATAATAACACAAATTCCACAATCTGTTTGTGCATTGAATCTATTTTTTTATCTACATTGGATATTCGAATTAATTCGCGCCTTTTCAATAATTTTATTTTCTTCTTCTTCTTCTCTGGGAAAATACCCACCAAATATTTCTTTTTAAGAGCATCCATGTCTTTTTTAAAATATTTTTCGTAGAAATATTCGTGATGCATATCGCTATTCTCTGAAATTTTAATAAAATTTATTAAACTTTGAGTATCATTAAACAGGATATTAATATTATCATATCCATCATGAATCATCTCCAAAATTCGTTGTTCCTCCTTCGAAACAGGCCTTTCTAAGGCGTCCCATTCTTCTCCACTGAGTTTTTGTTGACTTAAGTCCATATATATAGTTTATGTATAATATTAATCAACTAATATCTCTATAATCAATTTTTTAATAAGCTTATTTTACTAAATTGAAAACGACTTAAATTATAAATTATTTAGATAATACAAAATGGTATACATATTTAGCATCGAAGGCAATATAGGATCAGGAAAATCGACATTAGTCAGAGTTCTTAGTAAAAATTTACACCGTGTGGCTCACACACCAGTTGTCTATGTCCAAGAACCGGTGTCTGAATGGGATAATATTAAAGACCATGATGGGAAAACAATATTAGAAAAATTTTATGCAGATCAACCCAAGTACGCTTTTTCGTTTCAAATGATGGCATATATTTCAAGATTATCACTATTAAAACGAGTCATTAAAGAGAACCCAACGGCTATTTTAATTACAGAACGCTCCGTCTTTACAGATAAAGAAGTATTTGCAAAAATGTTATATGATGAAGGTAAAATAGAGGAAGTAAACTACCAAATATATTTGAAATGGTTTGATGAGTTCATCGAAGATATCCCTATAACTGGGTTAATTTATATAAATACTACACCTGAAAAAAGCAAAGAACGAGTTGATATTAGAGCTCGTCCCGGAGAGAATATACCATTAGAGTATTTAAAACAATGTCATAACTATCATGCTGGATGGATTAATAATTTTAAAAAACCAGTATCCCTTTTCGATGGTAACATTGATTTTATAGATTCGCTTGATATACAATCATTAAATAAAATTAATAGTTTTATATTGAACCACATTGAACCAAAAACACATTATGCTACCGATCCATATATGTACACCAAGTGCACATCCTAAATTTATTATCACATAATTATATATAAATGATAATTAAAACAGTTCTCTCAAATATGATACCAATATTAACAACGATAGGTATTATTTTTATTTTAACGGATAAAACCCCCGGCCATTTACAAAAAAACTTATTACGTTGGGTAGCAGGAGCGGCTCTATTATACGGAGGCTTGATACATGTTTTAATGCCCGAAACGGCTGCTTCAGAGATTGGTTGGAAAACTTCACCGTTTCAAAAAGAAGTGGGTTACTATGATATATTTGTTGGTCTAACTTGTATTCTAGGTTCTACAAAATTTGGAAAGAAATTTGCTCCTGGTGCCATATTAATATATAGCGGATTTGCTTTTGCTGCTGGTATAAATCATTTATACGAATTTATTCATAAGGGTAATACTAGTAAAAATAACACCGGTTTTGTTTTGTGGTCTGATTTATTGACACCGCTTGCGTTAATGTATACATTATTACCCTAATCTACGTTTTCTAACAATAATCTATTTTGCAAAACAGACTCTGCTCTATATTTTAGTATATCCAATTCATCACTAGTTGTAGGAAATTCATCTTTTCCGTAAATATCCTGCAATAATAACCACTCAAATAAGCCACCCGTGTATACAAACACGGAACCACACCCTAATGTTAATAATTGTTCGTACTTTTTAAAAATGCTTTCGTCATTCGCATTTTTACCATAAATAATTATATGAATTTTATTGTTTAAATGCTTGTTAATAATAGCCTCTTCATCTTTTATTGCAATTGTATCAGGTATCAAACAATTTTGCTCCGTAATAGTTAATGTATTAATCAATACATAGTTCCTTTTTTTATGCTTAATCACAAATTGTATATCTTCAAATCCTACTTTTCTGATTGACATCTTATTTCCCATAAAAAAGTTTATTATAAAAGTAATTGATTTTGTCTTTATTATTTTATCTAATTACTGTTCTTAATTGAGTTTTCCCGTCGGAAATCCTTCTTTTGCAATTGCTTGCATATTTCGCATAGCACACGCAAAACTAGTACCACTATGTGGATTATCAAGATTGCATCCTGTAAGTTATCTGAAATTTAATCAAACTTCACTACTATTTCAACTTCTTCCTTGCGAATGCTTTTTGTGGCTGAACAAGATAATTCTTGTCTTTTCTTTCTTGTTTTTATTTTTTTTTTAATAACACGGTTTTTGGATGTGGAATTTCGTCTGTTCATATCGTTCTCTATTTCGTCTAAATGTTCTCTTATATAATCCAAAATCTTATTCTCTAGTGCCCATTTGAAGAAATTTAGTTGACCAATAGTTGTCTGAATATGCAATTCATTTTTATAAGGAATAACAATTCTATCCCAGCGACAAAATGGGTCAAATCGTTTTTTAGAATACGCTTTTAATTTTAATTTATAATCAATATATACTTTAAACCTTTTAACTCGACCGTGTTTATCTTTCAAATCGTATCCAATAAATTTAGCTTTTGCGTAATTTGTTACAAACCAATCTATTAATCTTAAAGACTCCCTAGAATGACCATTAATTATCGATAAAATTTTACTTAAATTATCATCGCTACCATAATACTGCAACAATGTATTTAATAATAGATTATTCTGCGTAGCATATTGTGTATTATTCATTTATATATATATGAATTGTGCCTCTGAGCTTTAAATACTTATTATTCATCACCTTTAATATTGCTGTCTTTTGGTCGTAAGAATTCGTCCTGGACTTGTAAATCATCCAGATAATTATGGTCTGATAAAAATGGATTAATACTTGTCTGTATTAACATCTCTCTTTGACTAAGGCGTTCGCTATTTAATTCACGGTCATTCTGTCGTCGGTTTTCTATTTTTTCGTCCAATGGTGCAGCATTTTCTTGTATTTTAGCTTGTTTATTTGTTTCTCGGAGAGATTTTTTCATTATTCCTCCATTTCCCCATACCCAATAAATATATTTTTGAGACATATAAAAATAAATATATTTATATTTTTTTAATCAATCTCATTTGTTTTGTGAATAAAAATTTATCATCATTTAAACATCTTCTCTCCAAATTACACTTCAAACAACAGATAACTACATTGTCAATAGTATGACCCATTTCATTATTCAACCTATCTAATGTCCATTGTATAGGTTCCCTGCTATTTTCGTATAAAAGAAGAACTTTTTTTTTACAATAATAACATTTCAACTTCGATATCACCAATTTTTCTAGCAATTCTGATTCTTGAATAAAATCAGAAGAATACTTATTTTTCTTTGTATCTTGATGCTTGTAGCTATTTAACTTTCTAAGTATTTCACGCTTTGCACATACAGAACCTACAAATGTTTGCTCCAGATATAATTGATTTATAATAGGAATATGATTATCCATATTTAACAAATAATCCTTATTATTCCATTTTTTAACAATTTTTCGTTCTTGTTTTTTAATTGTCTTGATAATAATTTTTTTATGCATATATATTAATGACGCCAGATAATTATTCGCAAAATATCGTAAATATTCATCATGAAAAAAAAAATCAAATAAATGTTGATATTAAAAAAACAGTTGTTGGATTTATTTTATTTTTTATTACTTTTGTTATTTTAATTCCTGTTATATTGTTTAAAAGTCAAATCTATGGTATTTTGGAAGCATATATGCCAAATATAGATCTTATAGCAACCGTAATTTCTTGGCATGGTGGTCCTTTAAAAGTATGGGAACATTTATACCCACCAACCCCAGTAACTATGTATGGGTTCTCTTCACAAACTATAATTAATTACATGGCGTTATTAGGTCTAACATATATTATAACTCGCGAAACACAGCGTTCTGGTAGTATGGCGAGGGGATGGTCAATGGCGTTTATCATGTTATTAATGACATATCTTTTGCCGGGACAATTTATATCATGGATAATGGACAAAACCAATGACTTAATATCCAATTATTTCAAATTTAATTTTATCAGTAGTGAGTCAATTGTTGTTATTATGGGTTTTTTCATTGTAGCAACAATCATTGCAAGCGAAGCATACATTCTTCATAACTTTAAAAAAAACCTTGAACTCATGGCTAAAAAAATAATGACTATTCCTAACTTGTTAAAAAAAATAATATAAACCGATGCCTTTATATTAATATATCAATGAGTGAAGAATGCCAAGAACTTAAAAATATAAAATACCAAACAATGCTGTTAAATAATAATTCCAAAATTATTTCAACTAAAGCAAACTCTGATAATTTGGATGATTTTTTAACAAAAGAAAAAGCTCAAAATAAAAATAAACCTTGGAGCAAATTGGGTCGGTCCACAAAACTTAAAAAAATAACCCATTTTGTAACACATTTTGCAACTGAGAAAAATTTAACAATCCCTGATAAAAAAAGATTACATACATATCTTAATGACTCCCTTGATAGAAAAAAACTACAACGTGTTAAAGATGTAAATTATGATGTTAAAACCTGTCGTATTAAAGCTATTCCTGGTTTGACATTTAATAAGATTAAACAAAAATTTACAATGCGCCGTGTGGATAAAAAAAAATCAACATTAAAAGGGTTGGCACCAAAGCGAAATAAAAATAAAATTGATATAAAAGAAAACTTATAAATAATAGTAATATACAAAATGAATGAATTACCTTCTTTGACAAATATTATTCATTCTTTATCTGTTCCAAAACAAATTCAAGAAGCAGATATAGACGAGCTAAGAGAGAGTGTTTATTTGATTATAGACGACTTTATAAGCAATAATATCGAAGAATATCGTTATAAAGATTTTACACATAGACTATTTGAACATACGTATCATATATTAGAAGTTCTTCATGACAATACAAATTTGCTTATCGAATTAAATTTGTCGGAGTTGATAGACGAGGGTATTTATAGTTATTTTGAATTCTATGGTATAAAACGTTCCGAAACGACCAAAATCACCACACCTAAAAACAAAAGACCATACTCTCAAATCTTAAAAAATATCAAGAAAAAAGACACACATGAACAAGGCACTATTGAGTGGTTTAATTTCCGGTGGAATCATATTACTGCTAGTAGTGCTTGGAAAGCGTTGGAACACGACTCTACAAAAAACCAAATCATACTGGATAAATGCAAACCTATTAATAGTACAAAATATTCCAAAATAAATATTACCTCGGCAATGCATCATGGTCATAAATTTGAACCCCTGTCTATATTGATTTATGAGCATTTATACGATACTGAAATAGGTGATTATGGGTGTATCGAAAATGAGGACCATCCGCATCTTGCGGCATCACCTGATGGCATTAATGTAAAATTAGATAATCCACGATATGGGCGTGCTTTGGAGATAAAAAATCCGACAACGAGGGAAATATGCGGCATTCCAAAAAAGGAATATTGGATTCAGATGCAACTGCAAATGGAATGTTTGAATTTAGACGAGTGTGATTTTCTAGAAACTTCATTTAAACAATATGAAACAGAAGAAGAATACTTGGCAGATGGAGAATTCAATAAAACCGCCGATGGTAATAGAAAAAACATTATAATATGTTTCAATGATGGTTCAAAACCAATATATAAATATACACCACTAAATATTTCTACGTTTTCACAATATGAAATATGGCGTGATGAAACAGTAGATGCCAATCCAAAGTTAACATGGATTGAAGACACATATTGTTATTTAAAAACCATATCGTGTGTATTGGTACGTAGAAATAAATTATGGTTTAATGCTATAAAACATAAATTCAAAGAAGTATGGGACATAATTTTAAAAGAACGAGAAGATGGATATGAACATAGAAAACCAAAAAAGCGCGTTAAGAAAGGTCCAACATTAGCAATTACAACCCCGCCGCTCAAACCTGCACCGAACACTGCGAATTTCAAAATTGATACTCAAACATTGAAATCTTTTGCTTTAGAAATATAATTATTTACCACAATAGTAATTTACTCGATTACAATGTTCTTTGGGAGGAACAATTGGGGCGTGATCGCAATGTCTTAACTTATATAATCCACCACACATATCAGAGGGCATGGTCAAACCATTACAGGGCGAGTCCCAATATCTTTTATTATTTGTAATTTGTGCGTAAGAACCAACCGCGAACGTTGGATATAATGTATATGCTCTTTCCATATCTAAATCGGATAATCCAGGGTTATTTTTCATTTGATATGTTGGATATAATAAACCTTTTGTATCACTATCGGGATATACACCGGGTGTTAAATTTAAAAATCCTTCCTTTTTATTTAGAATAACAGAGATGCCTAAAACAGCTAATACAGCTATCATTACTTTTAAACATAAATCTTTCTTCATATATAGATAACAAATATAATATATTACATTATGTCGTCTTTATTAGATAAAGCAAAGAAAACCAAAAGAAAGAAAACCAAAAGAAAACGCAAAAAGAGAAGAAAAACTCGTAGAAGATAATTTTATAAGTATTGTAAAATATAATATTTATAGAATAATTATTTAAAATTTTCCCGATATACAAGAATAAGAATGAATAATGAAGATTGTGTACTAAAACGAAATGGCAAAAAAGAAAATATTTCTTTCGATAAAATCCTTACTCGTGTGAAAAAACTAGGTGGTAATGATTTATCGGTGAACTACACCTCGCTTGTTCAAAAAATTATTGATCGCTTATATGACGAGATTCCGACTACTCAAATTGACGAATTAACAGCACAGCAGTGCGCATCGCTTATTACTACACACGGCGATTACGGCGAACTCGCAAGTAGGATTCTGGTTTCAAATCATCATAAAAATACACCAAAAACCTTCCATGAAACAATGTCAAAATTATATCATTTTAAGGATATTAATGATAGACAATACCCACTTATTTCTAATGAATTATGGGATATTGTAGATAATAATAAAGATGAGTTAGAAAATATTATCAATTATGAACGAGACTATTTAATCGATTATTTCGGTTTTAAAACATTGGAAAGAGCCTATTTAATGCGTGTTAATAAGAAAATAGTAGAAAGACCACAGCATATGTGGCTAAGAGTTGCATTGGGTATTTGGGGTAATAATTTTACGAAGGTTAAAACTACATATGACGCGATGAGTCAAAAATATTTCACACACGCGACCCCTACTCTTTTCAATTCCGGTACTCCCCGAAGTCAGCTATCTTCGTGTTATTTATTGGCTACGAAAGATGACAGTATTTCTGGTATTTATGAAACTCTATCCGATTGTGCGAAAATCAGTAAATGGGCGGGTGGAATTGGTTTACATATTCACAATGTAAGAGCTTCGGGTTCACACATACGAGGAACAAACGGTAATTCCAATGGGATAGTCCCGATGCTCAGAGTATTTAATAATACTGCGCGCTACGTTGATCAATGTATAACCCCAGAAACGATTATTTACACCACAAATGGACCAATGGAAATCCAACACTGTGTTGCGGGAGATACTAAAATATTTACAACGGATGGTTGTGAAACAATCAATAATGTACTCGAACATTCTTATACTGGAGATACATTGATTATTAATTCAATGCATTCATTCACACCACTCACAATTACACCAGAACACCCGGTGTATTGTCTTAAAAATCAATCAAAAGGATTAAACTATTCGGTAATCAAGAACAGAATTATTAAGCAAATCATAAAACCGGAATGGACGGACGCCAAAGATTTAACTACAGATGACATGCTTATATTTACAAAACCAAAATATGAAAAGGACGATATGCAACTAACCCAGGAAGACTGTTACATGTACGGGTTATTATTGGGAGACGGTTCTATGAACAATTCGTCCACCAGTTGTTATGTATCATTACATTCGACAAATAAACGGGCTAACCTAGATTTCATAAAAGAGTATTTGGTCAAAAAGTGTGTCAAATATTTTATAAATACTGAAAACAATACCTCCAGAATACGATGGGATAAAAGTCTAGCGTTACCATTTAGATATGCTACTCTTTACAACGAGAACAAAGAAAAATATATTCATGCGAAGTGGTTAAATCTTCCAATAGAAAAGATTAAATATATCATAAAGGGCTTAATTGACAGCGATGGTTGTATTACAAATGAAATTGTATTTGATACCACATCTATTAAATTGGTAGAATCGTTAAGATATTTATTACTGAGAATGGGCATACCCACCGGTGGTTACGTCCGTGATAGAATTGGTGAAAAACACGAAACAAGATATGGAGACACCATTGAAAATAAAAAAATATCGTATTGTTTAAGAATTCCAAAAACAAAGAATATTGCCGACCTCTTTTCGATTGAAAAGGGACAGTTTCATAAATTTTTTGAGCATGATAATCTTATTTACACGCGTATATCGGATATTAAACAGTCCACTTATGAAGGAACGCTGTATGATTTACAGCTTATAAAAACGCATAATTATTTGATTCATAATGGTGTTGTCCACAATGGTGGCGGAAAGCGGAATGGTTCATTTGCTATCTACATCGAGCCCTGGCACGGGGATATTATGGCATTTTTAGATATGAAGAAAAATCACGGCGACGAGGAGCAAAGAGCAAGAGACTTATTTTATGCATTATGGATACCGGATGAATTCATGCGCAGAGTTAAAAATGATGAAATGTGGACCTTAATGTGTCCTGACCAATGTAAAGGGTTAAGTGATGCTTATGGAGAGGATTTCGACAATTTATATAAACGTTATGAAAGCGAAGGTAAAGGCTTGCGACAAGTGAAAGCGCGAGAAGTGTGGTTTAAAATTCTTGATTCACAAATGGAAACAGGGACACCATATATGCTTTATAAAGACGCGTGTAATAAAAAAAGCAACCAACAAAATCTTGGCACCATAAAGAGCTCAAATTTATGTGTAGCACCAGAAACATTAATTTTAACAGATAAAGGACATATAGAAATACAAACTCTTAGAAATAAAACCGTAAATGTATGGAATGGTAAGGAATTTAGTGAAACAACTATTAAACAGACAAGTGATAATTCGGAATTGATTACGATTGAATTTTCAGATGGTTCACAATTAACATGCACAAAATATCATAAATTCTATATTCAAACAAAATACCCAACATCAAATATGAAACAGGATATTATTAATAGCAAAAATGTAAGTATAGTAGAAGCGCAAAATCTAAAACCAGATATGAAACTTATTAAATGTGAATATCCAATTATTGATAACAAAAAGAAGTTGAAATATGCTTATACTAATGGCATTTTTAGTGCTGACGGAACCTATACTAATATAACCGATAATGAAGAAAGAAAATGCAACTTTAAATCTTTAGAAGGAAAATCATATTGTAAAAGACACATTGATTATCAGATAAATAATGAAATTAGTGAATATTGTTGTGGTATTTCTTATGCGAAAAAACCACACATTTCGCTATATGGTGAAAAAATTAAATTATTAGAATATTTAGATTATCGCTCCGTTGGAGCAGAAATAAATAACAAATTAAACTGTACTTTACCCGTTGATTTAAAAGATAAATTTTTTGTTCCTTCCAATTATTCATTAAAAAGTAAATTAGATTGGTTTGCTGGATATTGTGATGGTGATGGTTCTATAGCAAAAAATGACACAAACCAAGCAATGCAAATTTCGTGTATTCACAAAGAATTCCTTTTAAAAATAAAATTAATGTTGCAAACTTGTGGTATTTCCAGCAAAGTAACATTAAATATGAATGAAATATCTTCTTATTTGCCCGATGGAAAAGGCGGGATGGATTATTATGAATCAAAAAAACTATGGCGATTATTAATTGGGTCAAATGATTTACAAAAATTAATACAATTGGGATTTTCACCAAAACGATTAATTATTAATGGGCACAAACCTCAAAGAAATGCTGTGCAATTTATCAAAATCACTCATATAGAAGACAATGGTAGACAAGATAAAACATTTTGCTTTACAGAAAAAAAAAGAAATGCCGGTATTTTTAATGGTATAATAACATCACAATGTACGGAAATCATTGAATACTCTAATGCCGACCAAACAGCCGTTTGTAATTTAGCCAGTATTGGTTTACCCAAATTTATTAAAAAGAAAGAAACTGGTTGGGATTCAGTAAAAATTTACACAAAAGCCGATTGCATTTACTGTAAAATGGCAAAAAAAATGTTAGATAAAAACGATATTAAATATGAAGTATTGGAAGTCATTTCGGGAGAGATGGATAGTTTTAAACATCTCTTTAATTGCACATATGAGATTAACCCCACAACTTTTCCGCAAATTATAGTGAATAAAAAATATCTTGGACCTTATGATGAATTGGTTAAACATTTGCGTTCAGAATTCGATTATGAAAAGCTACACGAAATCACGAAAATTATAACAGATAATTTAAATAAGGTTATAGACGTAAATTTTTATCCTACTGAAAAAACTAGGCGTTCGAATATGCTCCATCGCCCCATAGGCATTGGTGTTCAGGGTTTTGCTGATGCGCTAGCATTAATGGATATCCCATTTCATTCTGATATGGCCAAAGAGGTAAATATAAAGATATTTGAAACCATTTATCATGCAGCTTTGGAGAGAAGCAATGAAATCGCGCAAGAACGATTGTTGGATATTAATTATATTCATGCCAAAATGGAAAATTTTAATGGTAAAACCGATATTCATTCGCACAAAATATTAAGTACTTCTGATGTATTAGCAGCTGCACACAACACTATGTTAACAGTTGACAATAAAGTAATTGAATTAATTAAAACTACTGAACTTAAAAAAGCAGAACTCATACAATGCAACCAACATCCAAACTTAGCTGGTTCATATAGTAGTTTTTCCGATAGTCCCGCTGCATCAGGAATTCTCCAATTTGATATGTGGGATGTTAACCCTAGTAACAGGTATGATTGGCAATCTCTCAAAAATAACATTATTAAATTTGGTTTAAGAAATTCGTTATTGGTTGCGCCAATGCCAACCGCTTCAACCAGTCAAATTTTGGGAAATAACGAATGTTTTGAGCCGTTTACCAGTAATATTTATGTTAGACGCACAATAGCTGGTGAATTTGTTATAGTAAATAAGCATCTAATGAGCGAATTAATTGCACTTGATAAATGGGATGATGAGGTTAAGAATAGTATTATTGCAAACGGTGGTTCTGTTCAACAACTAGATTTACCAAAAACAATAAAAGAAAAATACAAAATTGTTTGGGAAATTCCAATGAAACATGTATTGGAGATGGCCAAAGATAGAGGTGCGTATATTTGTCAAAGTCAAAGCACTAATTTATGGATGAAAGACCCTGATTATAAAAAATTAACGGCAATGCATATGTTCGCTTGGAGCTGTGGTTTAAAAACGGGTATCTACTATCTTAGAACAAAAGCAAAAGCAGCTCCGCAGCAATTTACTATTGAACCAACAGATATTAAAATAAACTTGGATGATGAAGAAGAATGTTTGATGTGTGGAGCTTAAATTTATTCTCCCAGTAATATATAATGACTAAGACAAGTGATTTAGAAAAACGCGTTGCAAAACTTGAAAAAGAGATAGCGACTTTAATGAAGACGCACGCAGAACATGACGCAAAACCCCAAGCTACTGCAATGGATCTTGCTAGACCGTCGGGAAAAACACAGAAACACAGTAAACGCGTAAAAAAACATACGCCAGAAAAAACAAAGAAAAAAAGAAAAATTAACGAATACTTCAAAATGATGCTCGACGCTAAAAAAGCTGGGAAACCGTCCTTTGTATACAAAGGACACACCTATAAAGGAACCAAACATCCGCGTTTAGGGATGATTTACAAAAAAGGATAAAAGAGATAATATAATTTAATATGTAAATTCTATTATCAATAATCTTAAAGGCCGCAAAATGTTTTACAATAGCTGGCGAATTGAGGATTCGTTTCCATTGGGTCCGAATTATAAGCTAATGCATAAAAGCATCTAAAACATACCAAGACATCGATTAAAGAATTGTGTAAATTTTCCGGGGTAGCGTTGAATAAATGTTTATGCAATTCTATTAATTTAGGATATTTATATTCCATTTTTTTAGTAAAAGGGTTTTCCTTCTCAATACGACATTCGTTGCGTCCACGCATCATTGTACAGAATGATATTTTCCTGTAATCTGATAATCTCTTATGTTTATTACGGATACATTCAACTTCAACCATTGTTTTATCAAATTCTATATTATGACCAATCAAATATGTGCATGAACTCACATCGCGCATAAATGAATCCAACACAGTATCAATCGGTTCTCCTTCTTCAAGCATTCGCTCGTTTGTTATTCCATGAATGTCAATTGTTTTTTGAGGAATTCGTATATTATTTGGCAAACGAATAATTTTATCCTTTAATGCTTCAACCTTATTGGTGCCACTATCAAATACTAACCAACTCAATTGAACCACATAAGGAAATAAGTATGTTTCTTCAGGGCTGGCATGTTTTCTTTTAGGTAAACCAGTTGTTTCAGTATCAAATACTAAGAATTTCATGTTTATTACTTATTATAAAAAGGATTTTTTATAAATCAATTTTAACTCTATAACTTATATTCACAGCATATACCGAAAGTCTTGCGATGCCATTTAGTAATCCCGTGTTGTTTAATCCCTTCAATATGCTGCGCGGTTCCATAACCTTTATTGCTAGCCAATCCATATAATGTGTTTAAATTTTCGTGCTTATCGCACAATTCGCGTATATATTTGTCTCGTGATACTTTAGCTAAAATAGACGCTGCTGCTATTGAACTATAAGTATCATCTCCTTTTTCAATGCATACATGACTAACTGTCTCATTTTCAAAAGTATAAGGGGTAAAATAACTCCCATCAACCAGTATCATTTCTGGTCTCACTTGTAAACTATCCAATGCTTTATGCATAGCACCAAAAGTCGCATTAAAGATATTTACTTCATCTATTTGAAGTTCATCAAAATAACCCACAGACCAATCAACCGCATTCTCCTTAATATAATCGAACGCTTGCAATCTTTTTCTTTCGGATAATTTTTTACTATCTCTCATCAATGAATGATCGAAGTCTTCTGGAGGTAAAATAGCCGCACCAACATAAACTCTTCCAAATAATGGACCTCTGCCTGCTTCATCTAAACCAACTTCTAAACTATCTTCAGCATAAAAGCTTTTCAAAATTTTACGTGATTTTCGCACACCGTTTGAACTCATTTTTGATATAATTATACATTTTTACATTTATATCAATTTAATTAACGGCATTTGACATTGTGTCTTAACATATACACTCCACCCGCACATCCACGCGAACGGGGTGCTTGTGGAATAAGTAAGTGTCTAGGATTGGATGCAGTACCATTACTTGCACAACTAGATATACCATTTGCGTCCCAAACTTTCACTTTGCCGGTTAGGTTACCATTTGCATCAACACATCCAACTCTTGCGTTGCAATTCACACGATTTTTAATGTAACGCGAAATCCAGGACGGGCGTCCTGCACCTGTAACACATCCTTGCATTTTAAGTCCGGGTTGGTTTCTGTTAACCGATCCTGTGCGTTGTCTAGCTCTTCCGTAATATCTTACCATTATATAATTGTAAAAGAAAAAAATTTACGAACAACATTTAGTTTTACTATTCGGGTTCTGACAAGTACCTAAACAAGCATTTCTAGGATGATTTTTTGTCATTGTTATTGTACAACAAGCACAATTCGTCTGTACATTTTTACATGTTGCATTAACAGTTGGCCATTGTGTAGCACTTCTGGGCTTAATAGCCGATGGTGTATATCCAGGTGCCATTTGATTTCTATTTTCAACTCTTCTAGTAATAGCTCGTTTTATAGTGCTAGATCTTGATCCAATACCTCCTAAAGCTAGGGATCTTTTTATACCTTTGTTTGGTGTGAAAGAACAGAGTCCTTGTTTACATCCTATCGGCCGTATCCCGAAAGGTTGAATAGCAGGACCACAACAATAAGATTTATTACAGGCATCAGTTGTATCACAAGGCGGTGGATTCAAATTTTTTTTGAAACTGCTACTAGTAGCAAAGATATGAAAACCGTTCCTAGCTCTTCCATGTGTTTGTGCTGGCATATATGATATACGGAGAGATTTATTCTTAAATATTTCTTGATTTTTTCTAACTCATTATATATAATGAAATTCGACAAATCAATATTATTTTTTATCATATTAGCAGTTGCATTATTATCCACATTGGGAATGAATATTAAGGAAGGATTGGAACCCGAATCTAAGACAGGGACGAGAGAAAAATACAGGGACGAGATGGCTCGCCGCTCCGGCGCCGGAGCTAATGCTGGAACAGATACAATAGACTCTATAGAAGCACTATCTCCAACAAATTATGATAATGATGATGACAGTACTTATAACAAATATTGGTCAGAAAGACGGGGCGTTAGACGAGTAGATATTCAAGATGGCGATGAAGATTTATATGTTCTAAAATCTTCTATTGTGCCTCCCGTATGTCCTAAATGTCCGCAACGATCGGCTTGTCCCAGACAAGAACCTTGTCCCCCATGTCCGGCTTGCGCAAGATGCCCCGAACCAGCTTTTACATGCAAAAAAGTACCAAACTATAATTCAATGAATAATCAATATTTACCACTTCCTTGGTTATCACAGGCTCAATCTTAGAAACAACAACTTGAAGGTATTTTAAGCTTGCCTATTTTATATGGTTTCCATAATTCTTTAGCATGAGTTGAATGCCATTTGAAAATTTCATTGACATCTGTTCCTGCTTTAGATAGAATAGCAAATTCTCCGCCTGGATGATGCGTAATGAATTTAGTAACATCATATACATTATTATTTGAAATAATCCAACAACTCTCTTTAGTGTTATTCTCACTAACTTCTTCAACTGTATAAAATGTCATTTTTATTATTAAAAAACATTTTATATTTAGACGATTTGTCTTTTTATAAGACATTTTTTATCCATCTGGAAACTTTTACCACCTTTTGATTTGGGCACGATTTTAACAATACATTTTGATTTCGCACCATACAACGGTTCAGTGCAACCTCGTTCCTTCGTTTTTTTAGTCTTATTAACCGCCGCTTGTATTTTACTTGTTGAAAATTTCTTATCATCTGTACATCTTGATCTAAAATGTTCATATCTTTCGCGGATATCACAATATCGTAATCCGGATTTTTTCCCTAACATTGTATTTACTAATTCATGCAACTTAAATACCCAACGCGAAAATGTTCTTCTATTTTTCATTGTGGCATTGGTTAAGGGCAAGGCTTTAAAGTTTTTTTTTAAATTATCCCTACAATGCCGACACGGCAAAACATAACGCATACTGAATATAAAATTTTTATAATGTTTTTTATCTGCCGGAGTTGGTTTAACGGGATAATTAAAACTCATGGTATGGAGGTAATGCCACAAAGGTGGTCCCCATACAGATGTTACCATACCATCACTGCTCTGATAATTTTTTTTTGTATATATACTCCTTTTATGTTTCTTTTGTTTTCTGGTTTTAGACATTAATATATTAAAGTCAGAAAAAAAGATTTACGAATTAATTATGGACATTAATTCGTCGTTAAAATTTATATCATTGTCAATATTTACATTGAATTTAATCTTCCATAACGCACAATATAAATCTTTTTCATTGTGATATTTAGTAATATTAAGATATACTAATTTTCCTTGATAGTTTCGTATCCACATCTTATTTTATACATATCATTACTACTTTATATTCGTTTGAAATAATCTTACAAGTTTCTCTATCTTTATATAAAATGAGTGAAATGATGACAAATGCAAAACATACTGTAATGCAAGCCGTAACAAATAAAAAATTTTTAATCATTATATTCCTTTTGACCTTGTTTATTGCTTTGGCGTTTTGGGTATATACAACTTATATAGCTCCTAAACTAAATCCTGAATATAAAGATAATAAAGAATTTATTGGTGATGGTGGCGAAGATGCTGTAACAAATGCGAACATTTACGCATTCTATACTGATTGGTGTCCTCACTGCAAAACAAATATTATATCTGCTGATTCAGGTTGGAAAAAAACAATGGATAAATATAATGGACAAAAAATTAATGGAGTTACGGTAACATTTGTAGAAGTAAATGGAGAGAAAGAAGATAGTACTTTGCAAAATTTTGAATCAGACCATAGTGTAAATATCACTGGGTTTCCAACAATTTATTTGGTTAAAGGAAATAGCGTTATTGAATTCGATTCAGATATTACGCAAGATAATTTAACTAATTTTTTAAACACTGCTCTTTAGATTTATAAGAAAGAAATAATTTTGCACATTCGCGACCTTTATTTATATACGATTGTCGCAGAGCTTTATCATTTATAATTTTCGCCCCTACATCCATATTCATATCATCGCATGGTACTATAACTTCATTTGTTATCTTATTTACAGGGTCTTTTCTCGCAACTGCGACTAATTTATCAAACATATAATAACTGTAATATAAGATATTAGTAGATTGATCAATGTTTCTAGTTTTATTTTTATTTAAGTGAAATTGAACCCCTAAAATTTCATCTTCTTTAGCCCCCTCTTCTATGCAATAATCCAATGGATAATTACATAAAACACCACCGTCAACTAAATATGTGTCATTTATAAATATTGGTTGAAAAATAAAGGGTATAGAGCAAGTTATAAAAATAGCATCAATTAATTTTAGATTTGGATGAGATTTATGTGATAATTTTACAACTTCACATGTATTCACATCCACGGCAAAGAAAAACAAATGAATATTACAAAATTTATAAAATTCAGTTAAAGTGATATCAGACGATAATTTTTTTGCTTTTAATAATTTAGTAAAAAATAACTCTATATAAGACGAATCTAAAATCCCTTTTTTTGGAATCATATTGAACATCATGTCTGCTGAAAAGACAATATCTCTATCCCAAGGACGGTCTATAACATATTCTAGTATAGTGCTCCAAGGCAATTTTAAACACAGTAACACCCCAACAAAACCCCCCACAGATGTACCATAAATTGTTTCAATATTTTTAATATCGAAAAATTTTTGTTCAAATAAATAATCAAGTACACCCATTGTATATATTCCGTTATACCCACCACCACACATCACGATATGCTTGATTGTCATATTATAATGTGATATCGTTTATTTTTTAATAGTTTTTTTCTCATATGATTCTAATGTATAACGACGAACTCAGAGATAAAATAAATCTAGATGATCTTTACAACAGAACGCGGCAAACAAACGATTTGCGTCTTCTTGTTTATAAAAAAATACTGAATCGAACTCATCAAAAAATAAAATATGCGTCACGGCAAAAAAATACTGAACATTATTGTTTTTTTGTAGTTCCGGAATTTTTAGTAGGAACACCACGTTATGATTCGGCAGCGTGCATTGCATATATAATGGACAAGTTGAGTAAAAATGGTTTTATAATTAAATACACTCACCCCAATTTACTATTTATTTCATGGCAACACTATATACCAAAATATCAAAGAACTGATTTTAAAAAGCAATACGGATATAATATTGATGGTTTTGGAAATTATGTGGAGGAAACAAAGAAACTTGAGAATAATGGCACTAATACCAAGGACATGAATAGTTTGTTATTGAGAAAAACCGATGTACCGGTTACAGTGAATAAAAAAGAAGATAAGAATTACACGCAAATTTCTCAATATAAACCTACGGGAAATTTGATATATAATACCGACTTATTGAAGAAAATTGAGAATAACAATAATTAATATATTTTTGGAACTTAAAGAAATAAAAGTGCAAAAAATTATTTAAAAGTTTGTGGTTTGAAATGAAAATGGACATTTTAAAATGTCCAAAACAGGTTTTTGCTTTATATTTTCGGCGTCAAAAAATGCACATCTCGCATTAGTACTTGATTGGTGTAGGGTCAAAATAATGGAGTGCCTTTTTTTCAGTACTAGATACAATTTTATCGCAATTATTTTGGAGTTTTTTTTGTTATCCATTCACAATGAAAAAATGGATAATTAAAAAGCTCGAAAAAAACTCCAAAAATAATAATTGTGAAAAGTGTTACCATGCTCAAAGGAACAAAAACGATTTCTCTCATCATGCATTCACTACAAAACACCGTTTTGGATAACGATGGATAACATAAAAAACTCCATACCATAGTATGGTATGCAATAAGATATATAAATATGATTATGGTCTCAACAAACACAATAGGAACTGTTTACTTCCATCGGATGGGGTACTTTGAAAATGAGGTAATTTAAAGTTGGTCCTACACCTGTAGAGAATAATTTACATTAAAAAAAAATGAAATAAACATTTTTATTATATATTAATTATAAAAATGTTAAAAGTTTATGGAATCCTAATTAATAAATCTATGAGAAGATTCTATCATGGGAATGTCATTGAACATTACGAACGACCCAGAAATGTAGGTTCTCTGGATAAAAAGAGTTCACGTGTAGGTTCAGGATTAGTGGGTGCACCTGCTTGTATTCACGAAGATACAATGATTGCGGTAGCTGATGGGAGAAGAAGTGTATCAGTAAAAATACTATATTCGGAAAATAAAATTATAGAAGTTTGGAGTTATAATCATAAAAAGGATATATATGAAATAAAAAATGCAAGAGTAATAAAAAATAATTTTAAAAAACCAATGAAAAAAGTAATTCTAGATGATAACAGTTTTATAATTTGTACTTATGACCATAAACTTTTACTTAAAAATAATACATATTTGGAAGTTAAAAATATTAATAATAATGTATCATTAGTTCCTTTCAAAAGAATGACTACAAAAAAGGGACAAGTTGAATTATGTAATAATTATAATCATAAAATTAAAAAAATAGAAAATTTAGAAGGTGAATTTGATTGTTATGATTTACAGGTAGAAGAAAATAATAATTTTGCAGTTATAACAAAAGAGACTAAAAATATCGATAATGGTATAATTATAAAAAATTGTGGGGATGTTATGAAGTTAGATATTGAAGTCGATGAACAGGGTATTATTATCCAGAGTAAATTCAAGACATTTGGTTGTGGGAGTGCGATGGCCTCTTCGTCTGTCACGACTGAATGGGTAAAAGGTAAGCATATTGATGATGCTATTCAAATTACAAACAAGGATATAGCATCGTTTTTGAAATTACCCCCTGTCAAACTTCATTGTTCGATGCTAGCTGAAGACGCTATAAAGGCGGCTGTTAAAGATTACAAGGAAAAACAGTAGAAATACAATTTTAGAGAAAACTATTTAGGAGTTTTTATTATCCATATATAGACAAATGGATAATAAAAATCTCCAAAAAAACTCCAAGAAATACTATTGTAAAAAGTGTGATTATACTTCTAGGAACAAAAATGATTTTCGTCGTCATTTATCCACTACAAAACACAAAATGGATAACGCGCCAATTACGAGGATAACCCCAAAAGCGGGCTACCATTGTATGGTCTGCGACAAAAATTATAAATATGCTTCTGGTCTCAGCAAACACAAGAAGAAATGTGTGCTTTCATCGGATGAAGGACCCTTTGAAAATGTTATAATTGAAATGGACACTACACCTGTAGAGAACGGACCGGTTGATTTAGAAAAAAAGTTCTTGAAGCAGGAAGTTGCGGAATTAAAAATTATGATGAAACAGATTTTAAATAATCAAGTTGAATCTACGACAAATTTGGAAACATTGAATGAGGTTATTCCAAAAATGGGAAATACTTATAATAATAGGATGTCTATTAATATTTACCTCAATGAAAAATGCAAAGATGCGATGAATCTAACGGATTTTGTGGACAATGTAAAAGTATCCTTGGAAGATATATTGTACACTAAAAACCATGGTTTTGTGAAAGGCATTAGTAATATATTTGTAAAACAATTGCAGGATATGGAACCAACGCAGAGACCTATTCATTGCTCAGATAAAAAACGGTTACAATTTTATGTAAAAGATGCTGACAAATGGGAGAAAGATAACAGTCACGAAAAAATAGACAAAACGATTGATGATATTACATATAAACAGATTAAGCAAGTTAAACTTTGGGAAAAAACCCATCCCAATTATTTAGAAGACGACGACTTGCTAATGGAATGGCAGACATTAATTCGAAATATGACGGGTGGAACGGATAGTCACCACGGATTAGAAAAAGAAAAATCATCGATAAAACGCGAATTGGGAATGAGTGTCGAAGTTAAAAATGAGCTGGTGGATAAGAAAATCTAATACTTATATATATATATGACAAAACAACCAACAAAAGATGAAAAATCCAAGAAAAATAAGACTAAAAAGAACAAAACTATACCACACCATTCAGTGCTTTTAGAAGGTAAAACAAAACAACAACTGTTTCACCATCCCACTGTAGGTGTTTTGAGTATTCCAATGACTGTGACATATCATAAAAATACACACTCATATTTACCTGCCTCGTATATTAAATGGCTTGAAATGAATAATGCAGATGTTATCCCTATTCCATATGATACACCAATAGGAGCATTAGAAATGATTCTTACTCAAGTAAACGGTGTACTATTTGTTGGTGGTCAAGTTGATAGCGGAATGATTAATGAGGAATATACATTGTTTATGGAAACCTTTAAGCACATCGTAGATTACGCTAAAAAATCCAATAATCAAAAAAATTATTTTCCTTTATTTTCTATTTGTTTAGGATTTGAAATATTGGGCATGATGGATGGGTCTGTGGAGGATATAATCCAAGATTTTACGACACTAAAAGGTTTGTCAAATGTTGATGCTCATAACTATAATGCGAAATTAGATTTTATAAAGACAGATTCTACCATTGCAAAAATTTTTACGCACACTGAAGTGGACGAATTTAGGAAAACTCCGTGTGTATTTCAAAATCACAGTCAAGCATTTGTAACGGACGATTCCTATATGAAAAAATGGGAAAAATCTTGGAATGTGATTGCAACTAGCAATAGTATAGATAAAAAACCTATAAAATATGTAAGTATGTTGGAATTTAAAAAATTCCCTTTTTATGGGGTGCAATTTCATCCAGAGAAAGTGTTATTTGAATGGCGATTAACAGAAATTGGACGCACCCCTATATTTCGTTTGATTTCACGAAAATTATCTAAATTTTTTATAGACGAATGTAAAAAAAATAAAAATAGGGTCAAAATTTCAGAATTGTACATTAGAAACTATAATTTGTGGTCACGCAGTGCCACTATTAAAAAGATAAATCCAAATAAACAGTTATTTAAATCAAACAACAGCTCTTTTGAAAATTCTTATTATTTTGATATTTTATCTTAAAATATGTATCCAATATATATATATATATGAGTGATAAAACGACAACAGATACTAACAATAGACCAGTTATTGGAATTCTTACAAACGCATTATCTAATTGGTTGGGTGATAATATTAACCTAGAGAGCAGGAGGGCTAAATCTTTTTTACCAGCAGCATATGTAAGTTGGATTGAAAATAGTGGAGCAAGAGTAGTGCCTATTCAATATACATCAACTATTCCAATATTATTGTCATATTTGACGCAACTAAATGGTGTTATTATTTGTGGCGATATTCCACCGGTAGATTATGCTAGCCTACCTAAAGATACAAAGATTGAAACAGAAGTTTTACGTTGGATGCGTTCGGAGTTTTCCATCTTTCAATGGGCAAAAAAACAAAATAATATGGGAAATTATTTTCCAGTATTGGGGATTGGTATTGGATATGAAGAATTGATTTTTATGAACTTAATGCCAAATTATTATTCAAAAATTTCTGATTCGAAATCGGCAATGGACTTTACTGAGGAACAAATACCAGCTGATGAAATGGTTGAAGCGGCAGACACATATTGGGCATCTCCATTAATCTTAACCGACACTCCAGGCGTGTTTGGTTCTATTTCCGAGGAAAATAAGAAATTATGGGCTTCGAAACCTGTATGCTATACAACTCCCGGCTGGGCTATGAATACAAAGGGTAAAAAAATAGATAAGATAAAGGAATTTGTAGAAATAAACTCTATCGTTAAACATAAGAAATTGAAAACTGAATTTATCAATATCTACTCATTTAAAGAATTCCCATTTTATGGAATGGCATTTCATCCCGAAGCAGTAAATTACAATTGGGTTGAAACAATGATTCCGCAGACAGATGTTGGGGCAGAATTTTCGCATAAAATGAGTGAAATTTTCGTGAATGAGTGTAGAAAAAATAATACACAATTAGTTAGTAATGAAATTTTGATATACAATTATACATTATTTTCTCCCGATAAAGTATTGAAAATTTTATATCCTGAAAACTGGCAGACAATGCAATTAATAAAACATTTTACGAATTCTTATTTTTTCGGGATGACATTTCACACTCATAAGACGGCTAAGAAACACAAAAAGGGTAAATCCATAAAAGATGAATAATTATTTTATTTGTCTAATATTTTTATATACTATAATAGTATATGACAAGAACGCGTAGTAAAAAACATAGTAAAAAAAATAATAAAACCAGTAAAAAAAAGAAAAGACAATTGGTTGTAGGTATGATATCTGTACCACTGACGCCGGGAAAAAAGTATTATCAAGTATGCGGCGATTCATACATCGCTAGTTCTCATATTAAATGGTTAAAACGATTTGGTATTAAAATTTTACCTATTCCCTACACTACTAAGAATTTCAAAAAATATATGAGCAAAATCAATGGTTTATACTTTCCTAGTGGCGGCGCCTTTGCAGGAACACAAACGGAGTATTATAAATGTTGCAAAAAATTCGTACAAATGGCGATGAAGGAAAATGATAAAGGAAATCATTTCCCAATCTGGGGAGGATGTATGGGTATGCAGCAATTAATGATTATTGCGGACGGGCACGATGATTTAGAAAAGTTATTGCAACGATTCGATTCATATGATAATCTTCAATCTACCTTAGATTTTACTGAGGAAGGATTAAATAGTCGAATGATGAGACAGGCTACGAAAGCAGAATTTAATAAACTGATAACGAAAAATTGCACATTAAATAATCATAAGATGGGTCTCTCTCCAACAAAATTCAAAAGACAGCAGAATATTGATAAGTTTTATAAGATTGTATCAACAAGTAAAGATAGAAAGGGTAAAAATTATGTGTCAACAATTGAGGGACGGTTCTATCCGTTTTATGGTGTACAATGGCATCCTGAGCGAAGCGCGGCCATGGATTACTTTGCTAAATTTTTCGTAAATGAATTAAAGAAAAATCATACGAAAAACCAGAAATCTACGCATAAAATTTATACAAAGGAGATTGATTGTTTTAACTACAGCAATCGATTATATAAGCGATGTCGGTTCTATTGGCACAAACGCATCTCTAAGCATAATAGGCAATTATGTAGCGCGGCACAATTGATGAAGAACGTAACGGAAGGTAAAAAAGATGGACAAAAATTTACTGGTGGAGTATAATATTTTTAACAGTGTTAAAAATATTTTTAATGTTTTATGCGTTTTCTTTTATGCTTACGACTTTTGCGTTTCGCTGCTTTTAAAAATTTATTTGCTTTACGTCTATCTGAAGCCATACCTCTTTTATCACCGGGTGCCCTATCTGAAATAGCGTAAACTATCCTTCGCCCTCCAACTTTTGGGCTAGGGACTAAGTATAGACCGATAACCCCTTCTTTATAGCCTCCGCCAAGGATGGCCGCATAGCCCCCTCGACGATTGCGACCACCGCCCCCGGGCAGCTGGCCCGCCGGCACACTGAACCCCCCTCTTCCAGTCCTGCGTCGGGTTCTTCTTCGACGAGTTCTTTTCCTTTTGTGTTTTCTCAGGGTATGTCTTTTTCTTGTATGTCTAATTTTTCCCATTATATAGTATAATGAGAAAAATTTATTAATGTCTAAATTAACGGCGGCGTCGAGTTCGAGTCTTGCGACGTTTGACGCGTTTATGTGTCTTGCGTTTATGTGTCTTGCGTTTATGTTTTATAACTCTGCGTCCGCCTCTTTTGGTTTTACGACCACCACCCTGACTTGCTTGACAACCACATCCCATATTATACATAAGGTATAGAAAAGATTATTTCCTCTTTTTTTTACGAGAGCGGTGCTTTTTACGCGCGCCCCCTGCTGCTGTGGCTGGTTGATACATTTGTGCAACCAAATGCCCGGGTTCTAATGCTCTATTTACATTTTGTTGTACTATTTTTTCGATATCTGGGTCGTCTTGACCTACAATGACTTTTTCGAGTTGTGCTTCTAAAGATTCCTTTTGCGCAATGCTATTTTTGAGCATTCTTTCTCCAACAATAGCTTCAAATAATTTTAATCCACCTTGATACTCTCCTTCACATTGTAAATATATATTAATAATCAATTTACGCGTTTGTTCTACTAAAGATTGGAGAGATTTACTGGTAAGTGTAGGATTAATAGTGACCATTTTGTTTTCCAATGAAGAATCGGTTGATGCAGAAGGTGTTTCTACCCAAACAAATAATTTATCTAGAATGGACAATAATTGTTGTTGATTCGTTTTTGTATTTTTAAGCATGTTTTTAACATTATCGGCAAATTTTACAAATAATGGATTACTGGCACTTCCTTCGTAAGATTGCTGCCAAGCAGAGTCAGGGTCTTTGCATTGTTCGGTATCGTGATACGCAATAAGTGGAATATCGCTAAACCTTTTCTTACCACTATCATTCCATCTAGAGTAGTTTGATTTTCCGGTGAATGTTTTATAAAATATTCTCAAATCCTCATTGTAAGCAGCTCTAGAATTTTTAGACATAGTGGTAAATTTACCAGTGCCATAATCATAGATATCATAGTATAATTTTTCCAATTCGGGTACCCCAATCTCTTGTCCCAAGTTTTTGCCTTTGATTACTTCTTCACCATAATCGATGTCAAGATCATCGAGTATATTCTCGTGAAGCTGTTTGGTAGTAACTTTTCTATTTAAATGGCAATTATTAACACGTACTTTAATTTTACCTTTTTCGGTGCTTTCTGCTTTCAGAGTTTTAATGCGCCTATTGCATAAGTTTACTTCGGCGAGTTGAACATTTGTTCCTTTGGGAATCTTGGACTTATTCATAATACTCATTTCGTGTCCATCGTATTTATAAATGGGGTTCACGGCTTTTAAAATAGCGGCGAATAGGTGGGCAATTTTAATGTAAAACTTTGCAATACCTTTACACATGCTATCTTTTTCTCGGGGATTTTGGACATCTAATTCTGTTAGTAGTGTTTTTTCTTTTTTCCCAGGGTCTGATGGTGAATATACGCCAGGTTGAACAACTTCTCTGTATGAGCCATCTTGATTATAGATTCGCCGTTTATACTCTTTAGGCGATTTCTGTTGCGATTGTTGTTTAAGTTTATTAGTAGACAAATAAATAATGGAAGATGTTTTTTTCGCATTAACTGGAACACCATCTATTATTCGTTGTGCAATATATGTGATTTCTTTTTCTTTAAGAAATTTTTTAATGATGTCAGATGTAAGAATAACAAGTTTATTACAGTATTCCTTATCGCCTAATTTTTTCATATCCTGAAAATTCTGGGTAAGAATGTATTTAGTTGCTAATACGTCTAAAATATTTATTGCTTTGAGTTCTTGTCCGCTATCTTCGCTTTTAGATTGTGTGGCTCCCATATATGATAAATAAATATAATAAAAAATTGAATTAAAAGCAACATTTAATTATGTAAATTAAGATAAATGCAAAGTAATTTTACTAAAAAGAAAAAAGATAAATCATCTAAAAAAGTCACACAAAAATTATGGGATACCTTCAATTCCGAGGTAAAAGATGATGATAAAAAGTTAGAATGTGTATATTCCGAACAAGTATTGAAAACCCGAGAGAAATGTGATTTATGCAATAGTGTCGTAGCTTATGGCGAAGATAGATTCTTAACTTGCACTAATTTAAAATGCGGGATTATTTACAAAGATACTCTTGATGTGTCTGCTGAATGGAGATATTATGGTGCTGATGATAACCAAACCTCTGACCCTACTCGTTGTGGAATGCCTATCAATCCATTACTAGAACAATCTTCTTATGGTTGCAAAGTAATCTGTGGTAACAGATCAACATATGAGATGAGAAAAATCAGACGATATACTGAATGGCAATCGATGCCTTATAAAGAGAAATCCCAATATGACGAATTTCAGAGGATTAAGGCATTTTCATCAACGGCGGGTATTCCTAAAATGTTGGTTGATGACGCGCTTAGATATCATAAGAAGATATCGGAAATGAAAACATTCCGGGGATGTAATAGGGATGGAGTTATTGCAGCATCGGTGTATATAGCTAGTCGGATAAGCAATTTCCCAAGAACAGCGAGGGAAATAGCAACAATCTTTCATTTGGATAATACGTCAGCAACGAAGGGGTGTAAAAATGCAATTCATTTGTTAAATAATATGGAAAAAGATATGCTAAACACTGATAAGACTCATTTCCATAATACCAAACCGGTTGCGTTTATAGAGCGTTATTGTAGTAAGTTAAATATTAATAAGGAATTGACAAAAGTAAGTGAATTTGTAGCATTGCGCGTAGAAAAGATGAATTTGATGCCTGAGAATACACCACATTCAGTAGCCGCGGGAATAATTTATTTCATAGCTCAAAGTTGTCACTTGAATATCAGTAAGCATGATGTTAATTTTATTAGTGAGATAAGCGAAGTTACGATTAATAAATGTTATAAGAAATTACTATTGTTGCAGAGAACCAACTCAACATCGTTGATACCGTCCGTGATTTTAAAAAAATACAAGGCGTAATTGTATAAAATTAATAATCTGTAAATATTTTAATGATAGATGATAATCCCCCAGACAAAGTATTCATAGTGCCTTATCGCGATAGAGAACCTCATAAGTTAGTTTTTACACGCGTAATGCCGTATATTTTAGGAGATTCGAACTATCGTATTCTATTCATACATCAACACGATAAACGACCATTTAACAGAGGAGCTATCAAAAACATAGGTTTCCATTATGTAAAGAAAAAATGGTCTGAACATTGGAAGGACATCACATTAATTTTTCACGATATTGATTTTATGTCATACAAGATTGGTCAATTTAGTTTTGATACAAAACACGGCGAAGTAAATCATTTTTACGGATACCCTCATACATTGGGAGGTATTTTTGCGATTAAGGGGAGTGATTTTGAGAAAACAGCAGGGTTTCCTAATATATGGACCTGGGGGCTTGAGGATAATGTAATACATGAACGGGTTCGAGCAATTGGCATAAAAATAGTATACCCACAGTTTGTACATGCGCAACACAACAATAATAACATCATAGGATTATGGCATGGATGGGATAGATTATTAAACCCTGATACTGGGCTCCAAAAGTTGCACTATCAAACGGATAGTTTATGGACAATGTTAAGTATGAAATGGAATGATGTAAAATTAGAAGATAAAATTTGGATGGTAAATGTTACTGATTTTGATGTTCCTATCACCGATAAAAATCCTATAGTCCAAAAGGCCAAAGTGCAAAATTCAAGAATTAACAGCACTTTTAACAGTTGGAGAGATCGCGGAGTAATGAAAGGACAACCAAGAAAAAAATCCACAGGAGGATTATTAATAAAATGGGGAAGAAACTAGTTTAAAAATATATTTAATAGTACTATTAAATGTATTTAAGTCGTTCTGGTAAAATTCCAATTAAAAATAAACCTGATACAGAAAGAATCTATTTAATTTATCAATTTTTCGTACACAAAGACACTGATAGAAATAAAGAATTGCGCGAATGTCTGCGTTTCAATGTAGAAAATCCTAATGTAGATAAAATTTATTTGTTAAATGAGAAAATATATAATAAGGAAGAATTGGGTGTAGAAAGTGGTAAGATAGAACAAAGAAATATAGTTAATAGAATTAAATTTAAGGATATTTTTTCGTTTGTAGAACAAGAACAGCTGAAAGGATATATTATTACGTGTAATGCGGATATATTTTTTGATAAAACGGTCAATAATCTAAGAACAAGTGAAATGTCCAAAAAGAAACAAATACTGACTCAGTTGCGATTTGATTATACGGATAAACAATTGGGAAAATGCAAATTATTTGGACCTAGAGCAGATAGTCAGGATACTTGGATTTGGCATTCTAATTTTAATCCATATAAGGAGGCAAAAATATTTAATTTTATGTTTGGTAAACCTGGGTGTGATAATAAATTAACATATTTATTTAATTTGATTGGATTCGAAGTATTTAATCAACCTTTTTTTGTGAAAACATATCATATACAAAAAAGCCAAGAAAGAGATTATGGTGGTCTCCCGGGAATGTCTGGTCCTTATATACTGGTGTCACCTTATATTTCAAATCGTCCAACAACAGACACCGAGACATGGGGTACTGTTGGTTGGAGATTAGTAAATGATCATAAAACATCAATTGAAGCAGTAACTTTGAATTTTTCAAGATTTATGTTGGATACTGACAATATGACACTGAGAGAGTATTTAAAATCGAAAATTGCAAACGATGATACATTTTTAATCCCGCAAACAGAAAAAGATGGTATAATTTTAACGAGTATTATTTTGATGCTGAATAATGTGACACAAGGAACTTTTTTTCAAACAGGTCAAATAACGCCTGAATATCAGAGTAATATACAAGCGAAGCATTTTTGGAATATTATGTTAAACTTGGTTCGAGGAGTGCCGCAATTACAACATACAGGAGATATAATTGCATTTTCAAATGCAATTATGGAATCATTTAATAAATCAGATATTTGTATGGGATTTTCTACCTGGCATACAAAATTTAGAGAGTTAATGAACGAAAATAAGAAAGATTTTTATAAATCTATATTTGATGTTTGGAAAAATAAACAATGGGTAAGTAGTACAGTAACAAATATTTTCAATCATTTGCATCACAATCCTTGGATAAAGCAATTGAATAATCAGAAGTTATTAATAATCTCTCCAAATGCAGAAGAAATAGAACAACAAATCAAAACAGTCAAACTGAAAAACCTGTATGGATTCGATATATTCGCCAATTGTGAATTTAGTTTTATCAAGTTTTCTACTTGGAATACTCATACGCAAGAACAAATCGTAAATAAATTAGGAGACTTTGACATTGCTTTATGCGAAGGGGGCGTATACGGTCCTATTATTTCCAATTATATTTATGGTATAGGAAAATCAGCGATTGATATAGGAGACATATTACCATTATACTTTGGTTTATGGACAAATAGTGATATGAAATCTAATAAAGACATTATTCAGTTGTATTTGAATGAATACTGGAAAAAACTATAAATACATAAATATACATTTAAAATTTTGTTAAAATGTATAGTTAAAATGAGACCCTCTTCCTTTTGTTGTTTATCAACCTATACATGCCATCATGAATTATTTGGTTTATTATTAAGTTTATCAATATATCACCCTGGAGAAAAAATGCATTGTTTGGTGGACAGTAAAACAAAAAAAGCCATCGATGAATCTACACCAAAGATACAATTAGATATATTATGGCATGTAAAATTAGACAAATATTCGGGTATGAATCGCAGAGAAATGGAACAAAAAGGCATTTGGTCTGATTTCCAAATGATGAAAGCCGAAGTAATAGATTTGGCATTACAAACAGACTCAGATACATTATTTTTAGATGCTGATATGATTGTATTAGACACTATAGATGATATAGATAAATCAAAACAACTTGGTTTATCACCCCATTATATTAAGAAGAGAGATACGGATTTATATGGGTATTATAATGGGGGTATGTTATGGACCAATCAAAAAACACTCAAGGATGATTGGATTAAATTTACAAAAACATCTAGATATTTCGATCAAGCTTCAATAGAGGACTTGGCAAACAAGTATTCTTTTTTCACATTTGGAGAGAATTATAATTTTAGTTGGTGGCGTGTTGCACAATCGGATATTCCGCCTCAGGCAATAATATCAAATATATCAGTTAAAAATAATAAGTTGAATTATAAAAATAAGCCATTGAAAATAGTTCATACGCATTTTCACGATAAAACGGGAACTGTTGGTCAATTTAATCAACTTATGATTAATTTATTAACGCAAATTAAAGATTATAAAACATTAATAATAATTTCAAGGATGGTTGATAAAAAATGGATAATACAACTTCCTAGGCAACCTATGGGCGGTAAAT
>Ga0210003_1000209_pt1 | contig 51926 bp, 48 predicted proteins | sample LantaG_FD_182804 | JGI IMG/M metagenome (GOLD analysis project Ga0210003, IMG submission 182804) | Deep subsurface microbial communities from Baltic Sea to uncover new lineages of life (NeLLi) - Landsort_02402 metaG (SPAdes) (version 2) | ecosystem: Environmental > Aquatic > Marine > Oceanic >... | reverse complement strand
AAGAACTCGGGGACCAAGGCCTTCTCGCTGGTGGGCAAGGTGCGCAACACCGGCCTGATTGAGGTTCCGATGGGCATCACCCTGCGGGAAATCATCTACGATATCGGCGGCGGGTTAATCGATGGCCGGCCGTTCAAGGCCGTCCAGACCGGCGGTCCCTCCGGCGGCTGCCTGCCCGACACCATGCTCGACTCACCGGTCGATTTCGATAGTCTGATCAAGGCCGGCTCAATGATGGGTTCCGGCGGCATGATTGTCATGGACGACCGCACCTGTATGGTCGATATCGCCAAGTATTTTCTTTCTTTCCTGGTCTCCGAATCCTGCGGCAAGTGCAACCCTTGCCGGGAGGGCCTCTACCAGCTTCATAAGCTGGCCGTCAGGGTCAGCGAGGGGCGAGCCGAGGAGGAGGACCTGGAGAAAATGGAAAAACTGTCGGGGATGATAATTATCGGCTCCCTGTGCGGTTTGGGGAAATCCGGCCCCAACCCGTTTTTGAGCACGGTGCGGTATTTCCGCGACGAGTACCTGGCCCACATCAAAGACAAAAAATGTTCGGCCGGGGTATGCCGTGAACTTATCCGCTTCGATATAAACAACAAATGTGACGGCTGCACGGCCTGTATCCTGGCCTGCGCCTACAACGCCATTACGGGCAAGAAAAAAGAACCGCACGTGATAAACCAGGACCTCTGCACCCATTGCGGCGCCTGTGTCACGGTCTGCACCCGTAACGCGATAGATGTAATTTAGGAGAGCTATATGGTTAATATAACGATAAACGGCAAATTGGTTCAGGCTTACGAGGGTGAGATGCTCCTGACGGCCATAAGGCGCGAGAATATCGACATCCCGGCCCTGTGTCACCATGAAGCTGTGGAACCTTACGGCGCTTGTCGCCTGTGCATGGTGGAGATAACCAAAGATGAATGGGACGGCTGGAAGAACCATGTCACCTCCTGCTTGTACCCGGTCGAGGAAGGCCTGATTGTCAACACCCACACCCCGACCGTCATGGAACTCCGCAAGACCATCCTTGATTTGTTCCTGGCCGGCTCCCCCCATTCGACGGTTATCCGCAAACTGGCGGCGGAATACGGTGTCACCAAAACCAGCTACGAGGAAGTCCCCGACGGCACCGATTGCATTCTTTGCGGCTTGTGCACGCGGGTGTGCGACAAGATGGGTTTCAGCGCCATCTCGGCGATCAATCGCGGCCACGGCAAGGAAATCGCCCCGCCGCTGAACGAACCGCCCCCGGACTGCGTCGGCTGCCTCAGCTGCGCCTATATCTGCCCGACCAATTATATCAAGTTCACCGACGACGGCAAAACCCGGAAAATCTGGGGCAGGAAATTCAAACTGCTCCATTGCAAAAAAACCGGTCAGCCGACTATCACCGAAGAGTTCGCGCAGTACCTGATCAAAAACCGTCAGATACCGGAGGATTACTTCAAGGTTAACGACCTGAGTCATCGCATGGAGCTGGCTTTGAAAATGGGCGAAATAACTCAATGGGGAAGGGAGGAATAGCTATGAAATCACGCTTGATCGTCAATCCCAACCTGTGCACCGGTTGCCGCACCTGTGAACTGGCCTGTTCCTTCACCCACTCGGTGGCCGGCAAACCCGGCCTCAGCCGCATCTACCCTCTCGACGGCGGTTTCAAGGATTTGTTCGTGCCGGTAGTATGCCTGCAATGCGAGGACCCCGCCTGCGCCCGATCCTGTCTGGTGGACGCCATCACCCGCAATCCCGAAACCGGGGCGATGGAACTCGACGAGGAAAAATGCGTACGGTGCATGGCCTGCGTTTCGGCCTGCCCGTTTGGCTGTTCGCTGTTCGACCGGGTTAACAATCTGGTGGTTAAATGTGATTTGTGCGGCGGCGACCCCGCCTGCGCCCATTTCTGTCCCACCAAGGCTTTGGAATACAAACCGATTGTCCCGAAAGCCTTGAAATCAGCCGGATAACGAATAAAACCTTCGAAGGCCGGCGAGATGACAAATTTCGACCGGCCTTTTTTATTACCGTGAATTTAAAAGGGCAAGCGATTACAGTCTTAATGCCACCGGTGAGCCGGTTAAAAAAGCCTTGACTTTAGAGCTTCCTATCAACAAATTTAAAAATCGGGTAATTCTTTGCCTTGCAAAATCTTTCAGGTATTAACCTGAAACCCTGGGCGAGAAGAAACGTAAAAATATTATCACCGGAGGCATATAAAATGAAACTAAACGACCGCGTTCAAAACGATATTGTCATTTTAGAACCAAAAGGCAAAATTATGGGCGGTCCCGATGCCAGTCTGCTGCACGATAAACTACACGACTATATCGAACAGGACATGAAGAAAGTAATAATCGACCTGGGCAAAGTCGATTGGATGAACTCCACCGGGCTGGGCATATTGATATCCGGCCTGACCACCATTCGCAACAACAACGGCGAGCTCAAACTGGCCAACCTGACCAACAAAGTCCAGTCGCTTTTGACCATTACAAAGCTGGTTTCCGTCTTTGAAGCCTACGATTCCATCGACGAAGCCATTGAAAGTTTTAAATAACAGATGTCTGGAAAGTAACGTTAAACTTCATATAGAATAGGTAGACTCTCCTGCGTCTGCCTGTTTTTTTGGAGCAGAGAATTATGGAGAAACCAAAAATAATTGACAACACGATAATGATTCCATCCAGCCAGGACTTCCTGCCCGATGTGGATGTATTTCTGGAAGGGGTTCTGCGTGGTCTCGGCGTGGATGAATCAACTATCGCGGATATTGCCATTTCGGTCTCGGAGCTGGTCAACAACGCCATTTTCCACGGCAACAAGACCACCAGGGGAAAAACCATTACCGTCGAAATCAACAAAGTAAACGGTTCGGTCAAGATCGCGGTAACCGACGAGGGCGGCGGTTTCGACCTGGACGAGGTGGAAAATCCGATCGATGACAACAACCTGATGAAGGAAGTGGGCCGCGGCCTCTTTATCGTCAAATCCCTGATGGATTCCGTTGACAAGAACACCACCGGCACAGGGACGACAGTTGTAATTACGAAGGATATCTGAAACCCTTTAATTAACTGGTCCTTTAGGGGATGAATTTAGAGCTCTTAAAAACGCTTGTATACTTTCTTCCCGGCGGTTTTCTGATCTTCCTGGCTATAACCATCACCCGGGATAATTTTGTGAGCCGGCTCAATCGCGTCACCGGTGCCATGCTCTTTTTTGCCGGCATCGGCCCGATCGCGATGGTGCTGGGGTACATGATCGAGCAGAGCACAACCGATGGGGTTTCCTTCGACCAAACCACCCTTTACAACCTCTATCTTATCTGGGAATTCTTTTTCCCGACCCTGCTGGTTTTCGCCTGGCTCTTCCCCGTTGACCGGCTGCGCACTTTCAAACACCCCCGCTTGAGGTACCTGATTTTCATCCCGCAAGTCATGCATCTTGTCATCATTCTCTTTTTCAGCGATATCAACGACCTGCTTAATTTTCTCAGCTCGGCCGAGCATACCGAAGGATTTATCGGCATCATCATCAAACCTTTTTCCCAGCTGTTTTCGTACCTTCTGGTGGTGCTTGGTTTTATCCGCACCTACGAGGACTCGATTTTCGGCGGCATCAACCTCTTTTACGTACTGACCGCCATCTATTTCATCGAGTCCGGAAAAAGATACGTCACCGACCCCCGCCTGCAGACCCAGACCCGGGTGGTCATCTGGGCGATCCGTTTCGGGCTCGGCTTGTTGATGATTTCCTACCTGGGAACGGCCGTTTTTAATTACGAATTTCCCCGGGGCGTCAACACCGCCCTGCTTCTCTCGGCGTTATTGATTGGCGGCGGCATTTTCACTTTCGCCATCATCCGCCACCAGTTTCTCGATGTTCAGTTGTTTTTCCGCCAGTCGTTTATATATACGCTTATCTCGGCCCTGCTGGTCGGAACCTATATCATTCTTGGCGTGCAGTCGAAAAAACTGATGACGCCCTTGTTCGGCGACAAGGCGGATATTGTCAGCTATATCTTTATCATTTTCCTGCTTTTGATATTCCAGCCCATTTCCAACTGGATCGACAATTTCATTCGCTCGATGTTCATGCATACGCGGACGGACTATCGTAACATTCTCGAGAGATTTTCACGGCAGGTTATTTCCATGTTCGACCCCAAGCAGCTGCGACAGACCATCGAGGAAACCCTCAAAACCGCCATCCTGGTCGAAAAAGTTTATTTTGTCCTCTACCAGGACAATATCGATGATTACGCCCTGATACCCAGCGATGACTACACCCGGCAGAAAGTCATCGACCGCGAGGACCTGATGCTGCGGGGCATCAACATGCTGAATATACCGACCTATTTTGACTCCCTCTCCGATTACCGGGATAATTCCAAGCTGGCGGAGATTCTCAGCGACCTCAAAGTTAAGATGATTCTTCCCATGAAGGACGCCGAACATCTTCTCGGTTTTCTTGCCCTGACTTCCAAGGTGGCCGGTTACCGTTACTCGGCGGAAGATTTCAACCTGCTGGGTGTACTTTCCAACCAGATGGTAACCGCCCTGACCAACGCCCGGCTGTATGTGGAGTCGTTGGAAAAACTGCGGCTCGAGGAAGAGCTTAACATGGCCCGTCAGATTCAGCTCGACCTCTTGCCGTCCGGCCCGCCGGTTATGAACAGCGTGGCAATCTCGGCCCAGTCCACTCCCTCGCGGACGGTGGGAGGGGATTTTTATGATTTCATCCCCAACAAGGCCAACAAGCGGATGGGGATCGTCATCGCCGACGCTTCCGGCAAGGGGATGCCGGCGGCGCTCATGATCGCCCAGATTCACGCCATGATTCACAGCGAGGTCAACAACGGCAACAGTATCGCCACTATGCTGGAAAATATGAACAACCAGGTGGCGGTCTCGACCTCCTCCGAAAAATACGTGACCCTTTTCTACGGGGAACTCGACGAAACCGACAACCGCTTCCATTTCGCCAACGCCGGCCATAATTACCCTATCCTGGTCCGCTCCAACGGCGAGCTGGAACTGCTCGATATCGGCGGGCCGGTTATCGGGGCTTTCCCCAACATGAAATACGAGTCCTCGGCCATCAAGCTCAACCAGGACGATGTTCTCTTCCTGTTCACCGACGGTTTGTCCGAGGCCATGAACGAGAACGAAGAGGAATACACCGAAGACCGGATACGGCAGTTTATTTGCAACTGCCGCGGTCATGACCCGCAAATTATTATGGACATGATTTTGGAGGATGTCCAAAAGTTCGACCCGCATGTCCCGCCGCAGGACGACACCACTATCATCGCCTTAAAAATGACCCAGAACGGATTATTGCTCAATGAACGACAAGCATAAAAATTTCGACGCCGAGAAATTATTTCGCCGCAAGGACAACCATTGCGGTTACCGCTTCTGCCCCCTGTGCGGCACATCCATGGCGAAGACGGAAATCGACGGCCGCGAGCGCATGACCTGTACCGACCGCAACTGCGGTTTTGTTTACTACCAAAACCCCATCCCCGCCGCCGGGGCAATTATCGTCGAGGACGGCCGGATTCTCTTTGTCAAGCGCGCCCACCCCCCCAAAATCGGCTGGTGGTGTTTCCCGGCCGGTTTCATGGAATGGGACGAACACCCGGCCCGGACCGCCGTCAGGGAAGTCAGGGAGGAAACCGGCCTCGAGGTGGAGCTAACCTCGTTTTTCGAGGTTTACAGTGGTATTGACGACCCCCGCTCCAACGCCATTTTGCTTCTCTACCTGGCGAAAGTGATCGGCGGCGAACTGCAGGCGGCCGATGACGCCCAGGAAGTTAAATTTTTCAGTTTCGACGCTCTGCCGGAGAAAATAGCCTTCGAATCGCACATCCAGGCTATAAAGGATTACCACGAGCGAATCCGGAGCAAATAATATCGAAAAAATGAAATCAAAATCATTCGGCCATAAGCTCTTTTTACTCTTTCTCATGTTCGCCATTATTCCGGCCGTTATCATCACTCTCTTCGGTTATTTCCTGCTGGTCGAGTCGGGCGACCAGGCCGAGTACCGGGAGAATCGTTACCCCGAGGAACTGACCCGATATTACAACGACCTGTTGTTCGACAATATCGAGGATGGTATCGAACATTACCTGGCCACCGCCCGCACCGTCTCCCCCCTGCTCGATTTTATTTTTATCGAAAGCGACAGCAGCCTGCAGGCTGTCAAGCGGCCGGAACTGCTCTCCCCGGAGCTGACAGCCGACATAATCAAAACCGCCGGCGTTCGGCCGCGCGGTTTTGTCGAAAAAGAAAATCAATATTACCAGTTCAGCATGAAAGAATTAGCGACCGGGGAAAAAATATATGCCGGGCTGGTACACGACCATACCTACGCCGACCTGGTGGAGACCATGCGGTCCAGCCACGCCTCGGAAACCGCCGACCGCAGCCTACGGCGGCGCTATATCATATTCCTGGCAATGCTGTTTATCACCGTGTCGCTGTTGATGGTGGCGGCCTCGTATCTTTTTTCCAACCGGTTGGCTAAAAATATCGCCCGCCCGCTGACCGAGCTAAGCGAAGCCTCCAAAAAAATAGCCGGGGGAAATTTCAACCAGAAAATCGAGCCAGCCGGGGACCGGGAAATCCAGGTCCTGGTGGAGAATTTCAACAGCATGGCCGTGCAGCTGGAACAGATTACCTCCCGCCTGGCCCAGACCCAGCGCGTGGCCGCCTGGCGCCAGGTAGCGCGGCGGTTCGCCCACGAATTGAAAAACCCCCTCCAGCCACTGCTCATTTCCCTCTACCGCATCGAAAAACAACTGCTCGATACCGAGGCTTACGATAAAATCTATGAACCTCTCAGGGCCGCCTCGGAAGAGCTTAAACACCTGACCAACCTGGCCGAACGTTTCTCCCACCTGGCCAAACTTCCGCCGCCTCAGATGGAAAGCGCCGACCTGAAAAAAATCATCCGCTCGGTGGCTCATTTATACGAAGCGCGCCTGGCCAAATTTGATTTTGTCGTCAACCTGCCCGACCGGGAGATCATCGCCCGGGTGGACGTCGCCTATCTCCGGGAAGCACTGCATAATCTCCTGCAGAACGCCATCGACGCTTCGGATGAGGGCGAGCGGATAGTTGTGAACCTTGACGCCCTCGACGACCGCACAAACATTTCCATTACCGATCACGGTGAAGGGATGAGTCCGCAGGCGGTCACCTCCGCCCGCCTGCCTTATTACACCACCAAGGACCAGGGGACCGGGCTGGGGCTGGCCATTGTCGAAAAATCGGTCAACGAGCTGGGCGGCCAGCTTTTTATCGAATCGAAAAGCGGCTACGGCACAACCGTCACGATAACCCTGCCTTACAATAGAGGATAAACGGCATGGCGCATAAAATTCTTATAGTCGATGACGAGCCCAATATCCTGAAGTCGTTTTCCTCGCTTCTGAACGACGAGGGTTATGAAACGTTCACGGCCGAATCCGCGGAAGCGGCCGCCGCCGTTCTGGCCGACCGGGAGCCGGATTTGATTCTGCTTGATTTGCAGATGCCGGGCCAATCCGGGCTTGATTTTTTAAGGGCTTTGAAAGACGACCTCGCTCCCCCGCTGGTGCTGGTTATTTCCGGGCAGGCCGATATTCCCATGGCTCTCGAAGCGATGAAACTCGGCGCGGTCAATTTTCTGGAGAAACCGGTGCCTCCGGAAAAATTGCTGGCCGGGGTCCGGTCCGCGCTGCTTCTGGCCGACGCCAACCGGCAGCGCCATCTGCTGGTGGACGACCTTGACGACCGCCACCCCCTTATCGGGAGGTCTAAAGCAATCAATAAACTGCTGCGAACTGTCAACCAGGTGGCCCCGACCGACACCGCCGTCCTTATCAGCGGCGCCAACGGCACCGGCAAGGAATTGGTCGCCACCCGCCTCTATTTAAACAGTTCGAGAAGGGACAAACCTTTTATCAGGGTGAACTGCCCGGGTATTCCCGAAACCCTCTTCGAGTCGGAGCTGTTCGGGCATATCAAGGGAGCTTTTACCGGGGCGGTTAAGGATTATCCCGGCCGTTTCGTTTTAGCCGACGGCGGCACCATTTTTCTCGATGAAATCGGCGATTTGCCTCTCAACTGTCAGGCTAAACTGCTGCGCGTGCTGGAAAACGGCGAGGTGGAAACCCTGGGCGCCGACCGGGTCAAAACCGTCGATGTTCGCCTCATCTGCGCCACCAACCGGGATATGCAACGCCTGGTGGCCGAAGGCCGGTTCCGCCAGGATTTATACTACCGCATCTCGGTTTTCTTAATCGAGGTCCCTCCCCTTTCGGTACGCCCCGACGATATCCCTCTTTTGGTTGGCGAGTTTTTAAAAAGATTCGACCCCTCGGGAAAGACCAGGATATCCGCCGACAGTATAGCCTACCTCAGCGGGCTGGATTATTCGGGCAACGTGCGCCAGTTAAAAAATATTATCGAGCGACTGACGATTCTTTACCGCGACAGGACTATCGAGCCGAGCGACATCGTCGCCCAAACCGGAGGGGAAAAAGCCGCGGACGAACCGCCCGACGAAACGCAGGCCCTCTCCGAAAAAGTAACCTGGTACGAAAAACAATTGATAGAAAAAACCCTGGCCGCCTGCGGCGGAAACATTTCCGAGACGGCCCGGAAACTCAAAGTCGACCGGGCCAATCTCTCGAAAAAAATAAAAGAGCTGGGAATTAAAAATAAATGAACAGAAATTGTGCGGGCGTGTGTAAATAAGACACACTATACGGTGTGAATACATTGAAAATTAACAAGTTGACTTGATGGCATAAATTTTGTTGTATATCCCCGTAAAACGGAGGAGTCATGATAAAGCCTAAATTATTAACGAGTATCTTATTCTTTTTCGGGATTATTGTCATCGGTTCCGGCGTTCGATCACAGGAGCCGGAATACAAGGATTACCAGATGACCTCGCTCAAACAGGAATTTTTCAAAATCACTCTCCAGCGGGGATATGTCAAAATATCCATACCCGAGGCCGACGGCTACAAAACCGTCCGGCACGTCGCCAAAGATGTCAAACAGAAAGGTGACATTGTATATGGCGGCGACCTTTTCCTTTTTAACCGCGAGGGCCTGGTGGTCGATAACGTGCTATACCCCTACGACCGGATTTACGACGTGCGTATCAACGAACGCGACGACCAGATAGTGCTGACCTTCTTCACCAAAGACAACATGCCGACCCGGCTTTCCCGCACCCGCCGCGGCAATATTATCACTTTTACCGATAAAATCATCATCGCGGAAGACGAGTTTATCCGGGGCATTATCTTATCCGTTAAAGGCGATATCGAGATTTACGGGGAAGTCAACAAGGACGTTATTTCTCTTTTCGGGGATGTTTATATCAGCGATAGGGCCGTGGTACGGGGCGATGTGGCCACTTTGACCGGCCGGGCCGACGCCGACCGGGACGCCTCCATTTACGGCGAGATGTTTACCGGCAAGGGCCGTCGAATTGTCCGGCGGCGACGGTTCTACCACCGGGAGGACGAATTCAGTTTCACCCCCGCTTTCCGGTATGACCGGGTCGACGGCGCGGCTATTTACGGCACCATGAGGTACGAAGACCTGGATTCCCTCCTACCGGTTGTCTGGTTTACCGGCGGTTACGCTTTCGAGTCGGAACGCTGGCGTTACGAAGCCGGCCTGGAGCAGGTCCTGTGGCGATCCCTACCCCTGAGTGTCGGCGGCGCTTTTTACCGCAAACTGGCCTCGGAAGACGACTGGCTCATAAGCGACCGGGAAAACCTGTTTTTCACGCTGCTGGTTACCGAAGATTTCAAGGATTATTACGAGGCCGAAGGCGGCCGCCTGTACACCCGTTTCAAACCCTTCGAAAACCTGACTTTCGAGGGCGGGTATAAATACGAGGAAACCAGATGGATTCGCTCCCATCGAAATATCTGGTCCATGTTCGGCGGCGACAAGGTATTCACCAAGAATTTCGGGTCGGTGGCCGAACCGTACCGCCAGGTCGGCATCGGGGAAATCGACAGCACCGCCAACGCCGGGTTATACGCGCAGCTCGATTTTGACACCCGCGAGCCCGACGAGCCGTATGAGCGTTCAGCCTGGGCGGTGACCGGGACGCTGGAATGGTCGCATCCCGACTTTGAGTCCGATTTCGATTATCGCCGCTACACCGCCGGTGTGCGCCGCTACCAGAAAATAAATCGCCACAGCATCATGCTTTTCCGGGGTATGTACGGCGGCAGCGATGGCTACCTGCCCATGTACAAGCGCTTTTTCCTCGGCGGCCTGGGAACATTGGAAGGTTACAAACACAAAGAATTCATGGGCTCGCGCTTCTGGATGGCCAATCTCGAATACCGTATCACTTTCCCCAGCAGCGATATTTCCTATTCCCTGCTTTACGATGTCGGGCAGATTTCAAACACGCCCGGTTTCGAAAACGAGGATGAGATCAAACATTCTATCGGGATGGCACTCTATATTGAAAACGATTTGCGGCTGAGCATATCCAAAAGACTCGACAGCGCCGACGACAAGGGACCGAAAATATATGCCCGGCTGACGCACCAGTTTTAAATAAATATTTTGGACCTGCCTTTTATTTATGAAAAGGTCACTACGCGGCATCATTTCAACGGTTTTGATATTTGTAATACTCTGCCCGTTTGCCGAAGCCGCCGATGAAGACCAAATCGAATATGACATCTTCCGTCAGAACGGCTCCCTGACCGCCTGGATTGACCTTTCTTTCATATTTTCCGCCGGCAACCTTAAAAAACTCCGGGACGGTATCGACCTGGCCCTGGAGTACCGGCTGACCCTGGCCTCTCCCCGCCGGTTATGGGGCAGCAGTACGGCTGCCCGAACCGATGACGCCCTGAAAATCAGCTATCGCAGGATTACCGAGGATTTTTATATCACCAGATTGATTAGCGAACCGGACCGGGAACATCGTTTCGTCTCCCGCGAGGAACTGGAGGAATACTTAAAAGACTCGGTCCTGGTCAGCCTGGCGGATATTGACTCTCTTGATACACACAAGCGCTATACGCTTGAAATCGAAATAACCAGCGTCACTCTGACCGCCTTGAACCTCCTTTCCGACGGCGGCGGCGCCGACAGCACCCAATCCGCCTTAAAATCGATGTTCAAGGAATTTCTCAAACTGACCGGCTACGGCCGCCGGGATTTATCGGTCAAATCCCGCCCTTTTTCCCTGGACGAAATCTTTCCCGGCCCGTAAAAGTCCTTATAAACCCCTTTTCGTTAATCATAATACAATTCCGTCCGATATCTAAGATAACGGGATATATTATAGGATTTTTTGTAAGATGGAATCTGAACAGGATAAAAAAAAATCGGAAGATACTCAGCCGGTAGCGGTTGCGGGTGAGTGCAGTGCCCCTGAGGCAGCTGAAATCCCCGAAGATTTCTTGCGGTCTCTAGATAAAATCGCTGATTACAATCAGGCACATATCAGCCAGGTTCACTACAACACTTTTTATTACATCCACCTCCTGGAACAGATTTTAAAAACCTCATCCGTCATAAACGGCGTTCTCGATATTGACGAGATTCTTAAAAATGCAATGAGTGATATTGTCACGACCTTAAAAGCCGAGCGTGGTTTCATTACCCTGTACGACGACCGCCACCGGCTCCAGATAAAAACCATCCACAACATGAACGTCGAGGAAATAACCGATCGCTCCAGTTTCGACTATGACCATATCACGGCCCTGGTTCTCCAGTCCGGACGGGCGGCGATTTCTTCCGATGTCGCCCGGGACGAACGTTTCTCCCACCTGGTCTCATCGAGCGTCTTCCCCCAGCATTCACTTCTGTGCGTGCCCCTGGCTAACCGGGAAGAAATACTCGGCACTATATTCCTTGAGAATCACCACAAATCGCGCATATTCATCGAATCCGACCTGCACCTGTTAAATCTCTATGCCCGGATTGTGTCCGGGGCAGTCGCCAACGGTAAATCATATCAAACGGTCGTAAATCACGACGCCTTTAATCGGTCGGTTATCACGAACGCGCCGGTCGGAGTGATTATAATCGCTCCCGACGGCCGCCTGGCCGTCATCAACCAGGCGGCGCTGGAAATTTTTGACCTCAACGGCGAAAACATCGCCACTCTCGAAGCTGACCGCCAGGCCACCAACTTTATCGAAATCCTTCCGGTCTCGGAAAAACCGGCCTGGTCGAAAATGATCAACACCGTCCTGACCACCCAGCAGGGCTTTCATGATACCCGCTATTCGCACAACACCGGTTACCTGGAAAAGGTCCTCTCGGTAAAAATCGAACTCACCCGGCCCTTCCCCTACAGCGACTACGGGCTGGCCATGCTTATCGAGGACGTCACCGAACAGGTCCTTATGGAAAAATACGTCATTTTCACCGAAAAGCTGGTGGCTCGCGGCGAGATGGCGGCCCGGGTGGCTCATAAACTGAATAATTTTCTGACGGTCATCGCCAACAATATCGAATTATTGAAAATGAACCTGGAGCAGAAAAGGGATAGCAAGGTCAATTTCAACGCCGGCACCATCATCGACCAGGTTTTCAAAATCAAGGGGTTCCTCGAAAGCCTGACCGAGACGCCCAAACTCGAGACCGGCTATATCAGTTTCAATATCAACCACCTGATTAACGATTTGCTTTTTTCCCTGCACAACGAGCCGAAATTCAAAGCCATCCTGTTCACGCTCGAGCTGGAGGACAATATTCCCAATATCGAAATCGACGTTGACCGGGTCAAACACGCGCTTTTGAACCTTTTGAACAACGCCGCCGAGGCCGTCGAGGAAGAGGCGCTAAACCGGAAAGACCCCGCTTTCAAAAAATGTGTGCGCCTGGCCACCGCCTATAACCGGTCGCTGGAAAGAATCACCATAACCGTCGCCGACAATGGCGCCGGGATTAAGAAAAAAAACCTGGGCAAGATTTACAACCAGCATTTCACCACCAAAAAGAATCGGCACGGCCTGGGGCTGTACAATTGCCGGCTTGTTATCGAACAGCACCGGGGAAAAATCGAGGTCGCTTCAAAACCGGGCGAGGGCACCACTTTCAACATAACTCTTCCCCGCTTTCAAACGAAAATGACGACTTGATTTTGTTTATGATTTAATACCGCAGGGTTTCGATAAGCCGCTTATTGTAATAATCAACCAGCTTTTCACGGCGGATAACGCCGATAACGCGGTCCGGCTCATGACGCTTGACGACCGGGATAAGGCCGAAATCACGCTGTCCAAAAATTCCGTAAGCCGTTTCCAGGGTGTCGTCGTCGTAGGTGACTACTGTTTCCGGTTCGACCAGGTCCCGGGCTATAACCAAATAATCCAGTTCATGCTGGCTTAAAAGATTACGGATATCCTGGAAAGATATAATACCTTCCAACCGCCCGGAAGGGTCGGTGACGATAAAATAGGTTTCCTTGGAATGAGTGATTTTATTGAAAATTTCCGCCAGGGTTGTCTTGGTCAAAATTGATTCAAACTCGTCAGACATAACCTCGGCCACCTTGTGCGAGCGCAGGACGTTGAGATCCTTGCCGCCGCGGATATCGATACCCCGTTTGAAAAGTTTCACGGTGTAGATGGAATGCGGGAACAGGTGCCGGGCCACGAGGGTGGAAAACACCACCGTCACCATAAGGGGTAAAATAATCCGGTAATCGAGCGTCATTTCGTAGATGATTAAAATGGCGGTGATGGGAGCGTGGGTGGTGCCGGCCACCATGGCGGCCATCCCGACCAGGGCATAAGCCCCCGGTGTGGCGGTAACCCCGGGGAATAAATAATTTACCACCACCCCGAAAGCACCGCCGGCCACCGCCCCCATAAACAGCGAGGGGGCGAAAATTCCGCCGGAATTCCCCGAGCCGAGCGTCAGCGAGGTCGCCAGTATCTTCAAAAACACCAGCACCACCATCAGCAGCAGGCCCATATTACCCAGCAGGGTTAAACCGATAGTCTGGTAGCCGTCGGCCAGCACCTGGGGAAAGAAAATGGCGATAATACCCAGCAGCAGTCCTCCCAGGGCTGGTTTGGTCCAGTTGGGTATTTTCAAGTCGTCGAAATAATCTTCGAGAATATCCAGGGTACGGGTGAACGTAACCGCCGCCACCCCAATAACGAAACCCATGACGATATACAGGGGGATTTCCCAGGCGGACACCAGCGAATAACTGGGAACATGAAAAGCCGGGTTGTTGCCAAGGAAGGCCCGGATGACCACGGAGGAGATCACTGACGAAAGCAGCACCGGGGCGAAAGTTCTGATAGCGTAATCGCCCAGGATGATTTCCATGGCGAACAGCACCCCGGCGAGGGGGGCGTTGAACACGGCCGAGATACCGGCTGCGGAACCGCAACCGACAAGAATTTTGACCCGGTCGCCGGACATGCGAAACATCTGCCCGATAGTCGAGCCGATCGCCGAGCCGATCTGAATAATCGGTCCTTCTCGTCCGGCCGAGCCGCCCGAGCCGATGCAGATGGCTGAGGCGACCGCCTTGGCGGCCGCCACCCGGGGACGGATAATCCCGCCCAGTCGGGCCACCGCGTTCATGACCTCCGGCACCCCGTGACCTTTGGCCTCGCGGGCGAATTTGAATACGATCGGCCCCACCAGGAGACCGCCGATCATGGGTATCAACGGGAAATAAAACTTGTACTCGCCCGGCACGGTACGGCCTACCGCCTGGGTCAGAATCTGGTCGGTCAGACCAAAAAAGAGATGATTGAAATATTCGATCAGGGCTATGAATCCAAGCGCGCTAAAGCCTGTCGCAAGGCCCACAAAAACCGAGAGGACAATAAGGGAATTAGTCTCCGATAACTGCAGCTTCTCGAAAAAGGTTTTTACAATCTTGCGTCTCATAATAGTTGAAAATCTACATCATTTTTTATTCAGAACAACTCTTAAATTCTAAACGGGCTTTTTTTAAGGACAAAATATATTGATGGGGCTTGACTTACCGGACTATTTGTATACTTTTATGGAGATTAAACATGACTTCATACGGGTTTACAAGTAAGAGGTTTTAAAATGCGTACAAATGCTGATGCAGTCATAATCGGCGGAGGGATTATCGGCGTGGCCACCGCCTTTTATCTGGCCCGTGAAAAATACGGCAATATCGTCCTGCTGGAGAAAGAAACTTTTCTCGGCTCCGGGTCCACCTCCAAAGCCGCCGGGGGTATTCGAGCACAGTTCACCACCAAAACAAATATCCAGATGTCCATGCTCTCGGAGAAGGTTTTCTGCCATTTCAAGGAGGAAACCGGTTTCGACGCCCTCTATGACCAATGCGGCTACATGTTCCTGCTGGCCGAGGACAAGGATATCGAAGAATTTAAAAAGAGCTACGAACTTCAAAAATCACTCGGCCTGCCGGTGGAACTCCTGCAGCCGGACGATATCAAGGAGTTAACCCCGATTGTCAAAACTGACGATATCAAACTGGCCACCTTCTGCAAAGACGACGGCATCGGCGACCCCAGCGAGTTTCTGACCGGCTATGAAAAAGCCGCCCGAAAAATGGGCGTAGAAATAGCCATCGAAACCGAACTGACCGGGATCACGGTTGAAGGCGGCAAAATAACCGGCATCAAGACCGGCAAGGGCGATATCAGCTGCCCGCTGGTTATCAACTGTACCGGCGCCTGGTCAAAAAATATCGGCCGCATGGTGGGGGCTGATGTCAGGGTGGAGCCCGTACGCCGCCAGTGTGTCACCACCGGCCAACTGGATTTTATCGACCCCAAATTCCCCATGACGGTCGACGTCAAGTCCGGCCTGTACACGCACAAGGAATCCAAAGGGCTGCTTCTGGGCTGGGCGGATAAAGACGTCAAACCGTCGTTCGATATCTCCATCGACCCCGACTACACCGATAATATCCTGGAACGCGCGCTTGACCGCATTCCCAAACTCGAAACGGCCGAAATCGCCAACCAGTGGGCGGGGCTTTACGAAACCACCCCCGACCACCGGGCCATTATCGGCTGGGAGAAAGCGGTCGAAGGGATGTTTCACATTACCGGCTTTTCGGGACACGGCTTCATGCACGCTCCCGCCGCCGGGATAGTGACCACCGATATCCTGACCGGCAAGGAACCCCGAATCGATATTTCCGACCTCAGCCCGGAACGCTTCGCCGGCGGGATTATCACCGAGGAAACGAACGTAATTTGATTCAAAATACATCTTTTAACGGCGGCCGGTTGACCGCCGTTTTTTTATTTTATAAATTGTACGAAGACAATATATTCCGGTTAATTCAACCATGGAGGTAACGATGAGAAAAATAACGCTGATAATATTATGCTGCCTGACTTTCATGTCCTGCGGTAAGACCGACGAGCCGGCCACCCAGAAAACAGCTGAAGCGGTCCCGTTTATCGATGTCACGCGGGAAATAACTATTGTCACGAGCGATTCCCTGCGCCTGACCGCCTGGTTCACTCCCTCGCCGGACAGCGGCCGGGTCCCGCTCATTGCCACCCTGCCCATGCTGGGACAAACCCATGAAAGTTACCTGCCGTTTATCGATTCGCTGAAAAAATACCTTGAGACGGACACCGCCTTATCAGGTCAGGTCGTCCCCCACCTGTTGAATTTCGACCTGCGGGGACACGGCCGTTCGATTCTGAAAGGCACCGACACCCTGACGTTTGAAAACATGAGCGAGGCGGAATTCGCAAAAATCCCCGATGATATCAGTCTTATGCTGGAAAAAGTCATCAACGATTACCATGACCGGCTTGATACTTCCCGCATTACCATTGTCGGCGCCTCGATAGGCGCCAACGCGGCCGTCATGACCGCCACCTCGATCCCCTATATAAGCCGGGCGGTCATGCTCTCCCCCGGCACGGATTACCGGTCATTGAAGCCGGCCGACGCTTTCAAGAATTTCACGGGCAAAACCTTCCTGGCCACTTCCCGGGCCGACAGATATTCCTACGAGACGGTGCAGCGCCTGGCGGCGCTGAAAAAGAAAGACTGGATATTGAAGATTTATCCACGCGACAGCCACGGCACCGACCTCCTGAAATACGATATCGCCATGCGGGACGTTATTAAGTGGATTTTTGAAAAATAGCGGGAAATTATTCTTCTTCGCCGCCGGAGAGGTCAATCATATTGGTATCGTCGGCGTATTTAACAGTTCGCGCCGAGGACAGGCGGAGTAGTTTCTGGGTGACGTCTTTTATTTTCAACGCTGAGATTTCAATCGTTTTCAATTTATTGCGCAGCGTTTCGTCGAGATTTTCCTCTTTCAATAACAACAGCTGAACGTTGCCGAGAATAGCCGTCAGGGGATTGTTGACCTCGTGATTGACCGTTACGGCAACCTCGATGATGGCTTTCAGCCGTTCCCGGTCGATAACTTCCTGCCCGGAAACTTTACCCTGCTCCACCTGGCCGGCCACGACATTGAGAGCGATAGCGGCGCTCAGGGCCTCCAGAAAGATATCCTCGCCGACCAGCTTTTTGGCGCCCTCCTGGATGCCGATAACGGCCCCGAAAATCTTCCGGCCGTGACGCAGCGGCAGCGTGAATGTATGTAGCGGCCGCTCCCCCCCGAAAGACATGTAAGCCGAGACCAGTTGTTTCTCCCGGCGGAGGTCGGCGAACAGCTCTTTTTCCAACGAGTCGAGTTTCTCGCGGCTGACATCGGACTCGGCGTACGTGACGGCGACATTGACCGTCATCTCGTCATCCCAGAGGTAAACCGCCGCCCCCTGCAGCCCCACCACTTCGGCGGCCAGTTGCAGGGACTGCTGCACCGTCTGGTGCAGTTCCTCGCCGTTGGCCCCGGCCAGGGCCAGGTGCCTTAAAACGTCATATTTGTCGGCTTTTCTGTTTTCCATAATTCGCTCAACTTATTCATATACTGATTGAGCAAAAGTAATGCTTTCAACAAAAAAATATATTCAAACAGTGGTAAATCGGTCAACCACCCAAAAATACTGTAAAATCAGGCATTTATCCAGTCTTTTTTTGCTGTTCAATTATTGCGCAGTTGCAGAACATACTGTTTAAAATGCAGAAAGATTCATAAAAAGTTCATTGAAGCGAAGCTCAAAATCATTGACTTTTCATATGATATAGGGTAGCTTTATGGTTTTTCAAGATATATATCGGGAGGCTGGGAACATCGATGTTAGATGAAATGATTCACGACCACTGTGGCGTCTTTGGAATTTTAGGCAATAAAAGGGCGGCAGAACTGACCTACCTGGGCCTTTACGCCCTGCAGCACCGTGGCCAGGAATCAGCCGGAATCGTCACCTCTCAAAACGGCAAGATCAATCTGCATAAAGGGATGGGGCAAGTTTCCGACGTTTTCTCGAACCCCCGGGTCATGAACCGTTTGGCCGGCGATATCGCCATCGGCCATACCCGCTACAGCACCACCGGGGCATCCTCACTCATCAATATCCAGCCGTTTGTCATCACCAACCGTCTCCAGAAACTGGCCATCGCCCATAACGGCAACCTGACCAACTCCTATGAGCTGCACCAGCGGCTGGACTCCCAGGGTTCCATTTTTCAGACCACTTCCGACACCGAGATAATTTTACACCTGGCGGCGGTGTCGAAAAAGCGAACCCGTTTCGAGCGGGTCTGCGACGCCCTGACCAAAATCCGCGGCGCTTTCTCGCTTCTGTTCCTGACCGAGAATTCCATTATTGCCGCCCGTGACCCCTACGGCTTTCGGCCCCTCGCCCTCGGCAAATACAACAACTCGTACGTTGTCGCCTCCGAAACCTGCGCCTTCGACCTGATAGGCGCTAAATACGTCCGCGAAGTTGAACCCGGCGAGGTGCTGGAGATTACCAAGAAAGGTTTGAAATCGACCTTTCCCTTCAAAAAGACCAAGCACGCTTTTTGTATTTTCGAATATATTTATTTCGCCCGGCCGGATTCCCGGATATTCGGCGAGAACGTGGACAAGGTCCGCCGCCGGCTGGGGCGGATCCTGGCCCGTGAACACCCGACCAAGGCCGATATCGTCATCGGTATCCCCGACTCGGCCAATACGGCCACCCTCGGCTATTCCGAGGAATCGGGTATCCGTTTCGAAATCGGCCTGATCCGCAACCACTATGTCGGCCGCACCTTCATCGACCCGCACCAGAAAATCCGCGACCTCGATGTCAAGGTGAAATTCAACCCCGTCAAGGGCGTTTTAAAAGACAAGCGGGTGATTGTGGTCGATGATTCCATTGTCCGCGGCACGACCTCCAAAAAGCTGGTGAAAATCATTCGCGACGCCGGTGCCAAAGAGATTCATTTTCGGGTCTCCTCCCCGCCGATTACCTCCCCCTGCTTTTTCGGTATCGACATGCCCACCAAAAAAGAACTGATCGGGGCCAACATGACGGTCAAGGCAATCGAAAAGTATATCGGGGCCGATAGCCTGCGTTACCTTTCCCTGGAGGGGATGCTGAGTATGCCGTCGCTACCCGATACCACCTTTTGCGCCGGCTGTTTCTCCGGCAAATATCCGATTAAAGTGCCGACCATCAACGGCAATAAATTAAAATTGGGCGGTGATTAGTTTTTAAGTTTAAAATATCAATAAAAAAAGGAAGTCCGGTCGGGCTTCCTTTTTTATGTCTTAAATAAAATTTTTACAGAAAAGCGAATATGGCCGACTGCGACAGCTCCAGCAGTTTTTGCGGGAAAAAGCCCAGACCCAGTGTCCCGAGCGCGGTGATAACCAGCACCAGGAATATAGACGGCACCATCTTAACCACCGCCGGCTGGCCCTCGTAGGCGTCCATGTAACTCGTCTTGATAACCCGCAGGTAATAATAAACCGACACGAACGAATTCATCACCCCGATAACGACCAGCCAGATAAAGCCGGATTTGACCGCCGCCGCAAAAATATAAAATTTACCGAAGAAACCGACCGTGGGCGGAAAACCGGACAGGGCGAACATGAACAGCGCCAGTACCGCCGCCAGGTAGGGGTTAGCTTTGCCGATACCGGCCAGCTCCACGAAATCGGATTTACAGCCGGACCGGGTTTCCAGGATGGTTATCACGGCGAAAGCGCCCAGATTGAAGAAGGTATAAGCTACCAGGTAAAAGATTGCCGACGATATAGCTTCGGGGCCGCCCACCGCCAGGGATATCATGATATAACCGGCATGCGATATCGACGAATAAGCCAGCATACGTTTGACGTTGTCCTGGCGCAGGGCGAGGATGTTCCCCACCGTCATGGTCAGCACCGCCAGCACCCAGAAGACATCGGAGAGAATCTCTATGCCCTCGAAACCGTAGAGGAAAATGCGCATCATGACGGCGAAACCGGCGGCTTTGGGGGCCACCGAGAAGAACGCCGTCACCGGAGTCGGAGCGCCCTGGTAAACGTCGGGCACCCAGGTATGGAACGGCACGGCGGCGATTTTAAAACCGAAACCGACCAGAATCAGGGCCGCCCCGGCGTAGAGATAGATTTTGTAGTTGGCTACGATATAACTGAAATCGGCCACAATCCGGCGGAAATCGGTGGTTTCGGCGGCGCCGTAAACAAAGGCGATACCCATCATAAGGAAGGCCGAGGCGAACGCCCCCATGATAAAATATTTTATCCCGGCCTCGTTGGATTCCAGGGAACGCCGGTTAAAGGCGGCCATGACATAAAGCGGAATGGACATAATCTCCAGGCCCAGGAACATCACCACCAGGTCCACCGTGTTGGCCATGACCATCATCCCCATAGTGGAGAACATGAGCAGGGCGTAAAATTCCGGGCGGTTTATCCCCTTAACGGAGAAATACCGGTGAGCAATAAACAAAGACAAAAAGGAGGCCAGCAAAAATATCAGCTTGAACATGACCCCGAAACTGTCGCAGGTCAGAAGCCCGGCGAAACCGGAACTGTGCTGGTTCCACTGCCCCACTGCCAGGTAGAAAGAAACTATCATACCGACCACGGCTATCACCGGAGCCCAGTAATTCATTTTCCGAAAACCAATAAAAATCAGAATAAGCGAAGCCGCTACCAGGAGCACCAGCTCCGGTCCCAGCAGGCCCAAATCAATCGATAATGTCGAAACGTAATCCGTCATATTAAATTCACTCAACGACGACCGCCGTTATTAAAATCCTCAACCACCGCCAAAACCCTTGGTAACTTTGCCGTCCTGCGCGATGACCGGTACGATCCGTTCCCCACCGGTCAGTTTCAGCACCTCCGGCACGAATTGCGGCTGGTCGGTGACATTGATTTCCTTAAAGGCAATGCCCCGGTCAGAGTAATCTTTCATGGCCGCGGCACAGTAAGGGCAGCCGGTTTTGGTATATATAACAACTTCACTCATTTTGAACCTTCCTTCCCTTCATAAACGACATCGACCGCTTCGGTTTCCTCGGAGAGAACTGCTTTATCAATTTCCGTCCCGCTGTCGTTCTCCGCCAGCCGGGCGCGGTCGATATGCACCAGGATTTGTTTGACGGCCGGTTCGATTTTCTCGAAGAACGGCTTGGGATAAATGCCGATCCAGAAGATGAGGATGACCAGTGGCACCAGGATCAGTTTCTCCCGCGGGGTCAGGTCTTTCAAATTTTCATTTTCCGGGTTGGTGACCTTGCCGAATATTACCCGCTGATACATCCAGAGCATGTAGCAGGCGGCCAGGATAACACCGCTGGTGGCCAGCACCGCCAGGGTGACATTTGACTTAAACGTCCCCAGCAGAATCAAGAATTCCCCGACAAAGCCGTTGGTGAACGGCAGGCCGATCGACGACAGCACGACAATCATGAAGAAGGCCGAGAAGGTCGGCATGACCTTGGCGATGCCTCCGAAATCCTCGATAAGCCGCGTGTGGCGGCGTTCGTAAATCATGCCGACAATAAGGAACAGCGCCCCGGTGGAAATGCCGTGGTTGATCATCTGTATGACCGAACCTTCCAACCCTTCCATATTCAGGGCGAACATGCCCAGCATGATAAAGCCCATGTGCGACACCGATGAAAACGCCACCAGGGACTTGATATCCTTCTGCACCATCGACACCAGCGACCCGTAAATAATGGCTATTACCGCCAGGATACTGATATAGGGCAGGTAGGCCAGGGTGGCTTCCGGAAACAGCGGCAGGCAGATGCGCACAAAACCGTAGGTGCCCATTTTAAGCAGTACCCCGGCCAGGATGACCGAGCCGGCGGTCGGCGCCTGGACGTGGGCGTCCGGGAGCCAGGTATGGAACGGGAACAGCGGCACCTTGATAGCGAAAGCCAGCGCGAAAGCCCCGAACATTAAAAGCTGGGGCTGATAGGCAATCGGCATATCCATAATTTTGAACAAATCGAACGTATACTCACCGGAGAAGCGGGCGTATTCGAAATAGAGATAAATCAGCGCCACCAGCATCAAAAGCGAGCCGAACATAGTGAACAACACGAACTTGATGGCGGCGTAAATTTTTCGCGGACCGCCCCAGACACCGATTATAAAATACATCGGTATCAGCATGACCTCCCAGAAAACATAGAATAAAAAGAGGTCCAAAGCGCAGAAGACACCGATCATCCCGGTGGACAAAAACAGCATCGAGATGTAATAACCCTTGACGTTGACCGTAATCGAGTTCCACGACGAGAGAATGCACAGCACCGTCAGGATAGTGGTCAGGACGATAAGCAGCAGCGAGATGCCGTCGATACCCAGGTGATAATTGATACCCAGCGAGACTATCCAGGTCTCGTTGATTTCAAACTGCATGCCGTTGCCCATGGTGTCGAACATATAGTAAATCCCGAACGAGATGAGCATGGTTATAAAGGCGATAATCAAGCTCACGCCCTTGAGGGTATCGTGGTTTTTCGACGGGATAAACAGCATGATAAATGCCCCGACCAGCGGGAAAAAGATAACCAATGTCAACCAATCAAAAACCATATCTTATCCAAAAGTAAAGTAAGCAATTAAAATCACCACTCCGACCACGAAGATAGTGGCATATTTGCGCACCTGGCCGGTCTGGATATTCTTCAACAGCTCCGATATATCCCTGATAATCGTGGCCATACCGTTGGCGAAACCGTCGATTATGACGACATCGACCACTTTCCACAGGAAGATGGAACCGTACACCACCGGCCGCACGATAACGGCGCCGTAAATTTCATCGACGTAATATTTATTCAAAAGGAGTTGATGAACCCCGGATAATTTCTCGCTTAACGAGGTTGCCGCCTGGGTGTTTTTCAGGTAATAGTAACGGGCGGCGAAAATGGCCACGAGCACCAGGACCACCGAGACCACCATCAACAGCACCTCGGTCCCGGTATCACCGCCGCCGGCGGCCAGCATCGGCCCCTCGGCCGCTCCCGCGCCGTGCGCCATGACCGGCTCCAGCCAGTGCTCGAAATAGTTGACCACCCCGAAAATATGCGGCATGCCGATCCAGCCGCCGATAACCGAAAAGACAGCCAGTAAAATCAGCGGCACCGTCATGGTGCGGGGGGATTCGTGCAGGTGATGTTTGGTCTTGTCGTCCATGCGCTCCCGGCCGTGGAACGTCAGGTATATCAGGCGGAACATGTAGAACGCCGTCAGGCCGGCCGTCACAAAACCGATCACCCACAAAAGCGGATGACCGTTCAACGAGGAGAACGATTTCCATAGAATTTCATCCTTGGAAAAGAACCCGGACAAGCCGGGGATGCCGGTAATCGCCAGGGTGGCGATCAGCATGGTCGGATAAGTGATCGGCAGATATTTTTTCAGACCGCCCATTTTGCGCATATCCTGCTCGGCCGACATGGCGTGGATAACCGACCCGGCGCCCAGGAACAGCAGGGCTTTGAAGAAGGCGTGCGTCATCAGGTGGAAAATACCGGCGGTAAAGGCCGTCACCCCGCAGGCCAGGAACATATAGCCGAGCTGGCTGACGGTCGAATAGGCCAGGACGCGCTTGATATCATTCTGGGCCAGGCCGATTGTGGCCGCGAATAAGGCCGTCACCGCGCCGACTATGGCCACCACCATCAGGGCGTCCGGCGCCATCACGTACAGCGCGTTGGTGCGGGCAATCATGTACACCCCGGCGGTTACCATTGTGGCGGCGTGAATCAACGCCGAGACGGGCGTGGGACCTTCCATGGCGTCGGGCAGCCAGACATAAAGAGGAATCTGGGCCGATTTACCGATGGCGCCCACAAACAAAAGCAGGCAGGCGGCGGTGATAAGTCCGCCCCCGGCCATGAATACCGTCGGGGCGGCCTTCATGACCGTCTCGAAATGCAAAGACCCGACCTGCCAGAATATCAAAAACATTCCCAGCAGGAAACCGAAATCGCCGATCCGGTTGACGATAAAAGCTTTTTTGCCGGCGTCGGAGGCCGACTTCTTCTCGAACCAGAAACCGATCAGAAGATACGAACAGAGACCGACCCCCTCCCAGCCGACGAACATCAGCACGAAATTATTGGCCAAAACCAGCGTCAGCATGGAGAAGGTGAAGAGGTTCAGGAAAGAGAAATAGCGCCCGTAACCAGGGTCGTCGTGCATATACCCGACCGAGTAAACGTGAATCAAAAAGCTGACGCCGCTGACCACGAGGATCATTACCGTGGACAGGGGATCCAGCAGGAAAGCGATATCGACATGGAGAGACCCGGCGGGGATCCATGAAAAGAGCACCTGTTCTATAAAACGCGCTTCGGGCGGCAGGCTCTTCAGGGAGAAAAACAAAAAGACCGACAGGAGGAAAGACAGCCCGACCGAGATACAGCCGACAAAAGAAATCAACGGCCGGGGCACACGACCAATCAGCAGGCCGTTGAACAGGAAGCCCACAAGAGGAATCAGCGGTACTAAAAAGATATAATCAAACATCCTCATCCTACCATTTCATAATACTGAAGCGGTCTATATTTATCGATTCCCGGTTTCGGAAAATCAGGACAATCAGGGCCAGTCCCACCGCGGCTTCGGCAGCCGCTACGGTCAGCACCAGGAAAACGAACACATGACCGTCAAGAACGTTCAAGCCCCGGGAAAATGCAATCAAAGCCAGGTTGGCGGCGTTCAACATCAACTCGATAGCCATGAAAATGACAATCACGTTGCGGGAAGTCAACACGCCCACCGTACCGATGCCGAACAGCACCGCCGCCAGAATCAAATATGCCGAAATAGGTATCATTTTCAGTTAGCTCCCCCGTTACGGATATCCGGCGCCTGGTCGGTCGGGGTCGGGGTTTTATCCTTCTCGCGTTTGGAAACCACCACCGCGCCGATTATCGCCACCAGTAAAAGCACCCCGGTCAATTCAAAAGGATACAGGTAATCGGTAAAGAGCAGCATGGCCACGGCTTTAACCGAGCCGAAATTATCGGCCGTCATCGACATGATTCCCGACGCATCGGTATCGAAAGCCACCCCGCGAATGATAAACACCAGCTCGATTACCAGGAGAATGGAAACCAGGTACTTGGTAAAGCGGCTAACCGGGCCGGGAGGGTCGCCCATGTCCTGGTTGCCGCGTAAATTGAGCAGCATGATAACAAACAAAAAGAGCACCATAATCGCCCCGGCGTAAACGATAATCAACACCGCCCCCAGAAAGATAGCACCCAGCTGTATATACAGCACCGCCTGGGCGGCCAGCGAGAGAATCAAATACAGCACCGAGGCCACCGTATTGCGCTGGGAGATCATCATGGTGGCGCCGAAGACGGCCACCACCGCCGAGACCAGAAAAACTATGGTATCAAGGTTCATTTGCTTTCCGAGACTCCGTAAACGCGCCGCACCCGGCGGATAATCCGTTTGAAAGGGTTATCCTTCCGCGGATGCGGAACCAGCATTTCTTCTTTCGTATATATAAACGAATTGCGGTCATAATCCGAGAACTCGTACTCCTGGCCCAGGAAGATAGCTTCCTCGGGGCAGGCTTCCTCGCAGAAACCGCAAAAGATACAGCGCAGCAAATTTATTTCGTATATTTTGGCCCGCCGCTCGCCGTTTTCGTTTTCTTCCGGTTCCATGTAAATGGCGTCAGCCGGGCAGGCAGCGGCGCACAGACCGCAGCAGACACAGCGCTCGGTCCCGTCGTCGTAACGTTCAAGGTAATGCTTACCGCGATAGCGGGGCGCCATGGGTTTTTTCTTGCGCGGGTAGTCGAGTGTCACCGGTTTCTTGAAAATATACTTGAACGTTACCAGGAAACCCAGGGGCATCTTGAATATCGTCCTGCTGATAGCTTTCATGATTTCTTTCATCGTCACTCCTTTAACCGCCAAAGATCACATCACTAAGCCATAACACCCACAGGCCGGTCGCCAGCGTATTAAATATCGCCAGCGGGAACAAAACTTTCCAGCCAAAATTCATCAACTGGTCGTAGCGGAAACGCGGCAGCGTCGCCCGCAACCATATATAAAGAAACATAAAACAGAAAACTTTTATCAAAAACCAGACCACCGGGGGCAGCAGCGGCCCCTGCCAGCCGCCGAAAAAGAGGGTAGCGGCCACCGCCGATACGGCCAGCATATTGCCGTATTCGCCGATAAAGAACTGGGCGAACCGCATCGAGGAATACTCGGTGTGATACCCACCCACCAGCTCCGACTCGGCCTCGGGCAAATCGAACGGCGAACGGTTGGTCTCGGCCACGGCGCAAGTGATATAGAGAAGAAAACCAAGCGGCTGTTTCCAGATAAACCAGCTGCCGATAGTTGACTGCTGTTCCACCAACTCCACCATCGAGAGCGTGTTGGCGATAATAATGACGCCGACAATCGACAGGCCGTAACTCAATTCGTACGAGATCATCTGGGCCGAGGCACGCAGCCCGCCCAGGAGCGAATATTTCGACCCGGCCGACCAGCCGCCCAGCAAAATGCCGTAAACGCCCAGCGAGGTTACCGCGAAAACAAACAGGATGCCGATATTCAAATCCGAAATCACTCCGGTAATCTCATGACCGAAAAGGGTGAATTTGCTGGAGAAAGGCACCACCGCGAAAGTGAGCACGGCCGGGACGAAAGATATCATCGGCGCCAGGGTGTAGGTCAGCCGCTCGACATTGTCGGGGACAATGTCCTCCTTGAAAATAAGCTTGATGGCGTCGGCAATCGGCTGCAGCAGGCCGAACGGCCCGGCGTAATTGGGGCCGATCCGGTGCTGCATGAAGGCCAGCACCTTGCGCTCCATATACGTGGCGTATGCGCAGCCGGTCAAAAGCACCACCACCACCACAATGACTTTAACACTCGATATTAAAATTACTTCCAGCATAACCCTCAGTCAGCCACCTTGCTTATTTTTACCCAGTCCACGCGCCGTTTCCGCATCAACAAAGAAGTTACCGGCGTGGACGAGAAATTGCGCGGTATCAACACCACCCGGTTATCGATATGTTCCGAGATTTTCAAAGGTACGATAATTTTTCCCACCGGCGATTCCACCCGCACCGAGTCGCCCTCGTTCAGGTTGTACTCCCGGGCCAGGTCGCCGGCCATCTCAATATAGGCCTCGCCGCAGAAATTAACAAGCGAGTTCGCCTTCTCGGTCACATGCCCGGAATGATGCGGGTCATCGCCGATAAACAGCGGCAGCGTGAATTCTTCCTCGGTCTCGATTTCGGGTGGCTTCACCTCCACAAATCCCTCGGGCCAGGGTAAGGCTCGGTCATGTTTCAAAAGCTGTTTCATTTCCAACTCGCGGTTATCTTCCGTCTCAAACAGCTTGCGCTCGAACTTTTCAGCCATCAAATCGAGAATCTCGAATCCGGGTCTGGCCTCGAAGCGGGGCCTGATAGCCTGTTCGGCCCGCTGCAGGCGGCCTTCGAGATTGACATAATCCCCGGCGTATTCCGCCCAGCCGGCCAGCGGCAGAACCACGTCGGCCAGTTCGGTGGTCTCGGTCTCGTACAAATCGCACACCACCAGGAAATCAAGTTTCTCCAGGCTATCCTTGACGAACTCCCGGTCCGGGTACAGCATGACCGGATTGGCGCCCATTATAATGAAGCCGTTGATTTCTTCTTTTTTCATCCGCACCAGCATGGCGTCGGTATTGTACGCATCGGAATTTGGCAACTCACCCCAGATATCGCTTAATTCCTTTTTAACGGTATCCGATAGGACCGGCAGCACACCCAGCTTTTCCGCACCCACCGAATTGGCGTAGCGAGCCAGGTTCGCCACCTGACCTTTTTTATCCAACCCGAACAAACGGTTCAAATTGCACAGCGCGGCGGCGATAACCTCGCGGTCCTTGGAGAGAGTCAGAAGCTCCCCGGTTATGAAGGTTACTTTTCGCCCCTCGGCTAGCGCGCGGGCCAGCATTTTTATTTCCTCGGCATTAACCCCGCACCGGTCGGCGGCTTCTTTTAACGATGCCTCTTTTATCTTGCCCTTCAAATCCCCCGCGTCGGGACAGTCAACCAGGTTTTCCTCGAGAGCGGCCAGGCAAACGGCGTTGATGAACGTTTCCTCGGTACCGACCCTGTAAACCATTTCCAGTTGGGCGACATCGGCTGCCTTGACGGCGTACGGGTTGGCGGTGAACACCCGGGCGTTATGGAAATTACAAGCCTTGCGGATTCTCAAATATTCGTTCTGATGTTCCCGGAGCAAATCGGTCGCAAAAGCGACAATCACATCCGAGCTATCGATTTCCGCGATTCGGAACGGGCGCGAGGCCAGGATGGAATAGTTGTTGTTCGCGTCGGAAGGCAACATTCGGTAATCGATGCGGTAATCAATTTTGTTCGAATTGAACACGGTCCGGATAAACTTGGAAAACGTATATAAAGTGGCGTTGTCAAGACTCGGTGACGCCAGGCCGCCGATACAGACCCCACCCTTTTTATCCTTAATCTCGTTGAATTTCTTTTTAATCACATCCAGGGCTTCGTCCCAGGTGGCCTCGACCTGCTGGCCCTCTTTTTTAATCAAGGGTTTCTTGAGGCGTTCGTCGGAAGTTATCGTCTGGTACCCGTAACGGGTAATATCGGTCAACCAGCCGTCGTCTATCTCGTCGTTGCGGCGCGAGGTGACCCGGTAAATCTTGTTTTTGTGCTTTTCCTTGTAGAACAGGATATTGGTGCCGGAGCTCGAGAAATTGCACACCGACGGCGTCGTCTGGGTCAGCCAGACCCTGATTTTATAACGCCAGTCGGTATTGGTCAGGGCGCCGACCGGGCAGATTTCGACCAGATTGCCCGAAAACGGGTTGTCCACCTGTTCGCCGGGAGCGGCGTTGATTTCGGTAATATTGCCCCGCTCAAAGGCGCCGATATCGTACTCGCCGAAAGCTTCCTTGTTGGCCCGGACACATTTATAACACAGGATACAGCGATTGCGATTAAGTATAATCTCCGGACCGATACGCTTGTCGTCAAACGTGGTGGTTATGTTGTCATCGACAAAACGGTATTTCTGGAAAGCAAAACGGCTGTCGTCGATACCGTGAGCGAAAGTCAGATTCTGCAGGTCGCACTCGCCCCCCTTGTCGCAGGTCGGACAGTCCAGGGGATGGTTCAGAAGAATGAATTCCAAAACCGCCTTGCGGCCCTGCTTGACCTGTTCGGAATCGGTGTACACCACCATCCCGTCCATGGCCGTCGTGGCGCAGGAGACCTGAAGCTTGGGAAACTTTTCAATCTCCACGTAGCAAATACGGCAGGCGCCGACCGGTTTCAACTTGGGATGCCAGCAAAAAGTGGGAATATCTATCCCGATACTGCGGGCCGCCTCTAAAACCGTATAGCCTTTCGGTACCGTTACCGTCCGGCTGTCGATAGTCAGCGTAACCGTGGCCGGTTTGGTCGTTTCCTGTGTTTTGGTATCTGCCACAATCTATCTCACTTAAACTCAAAGCCGGTGTTAACCAGGCATTTCTTGTTGTCAATATGGTACTGCCATTCGTCGCGCCAGTGCTTGATGGACGACTGGATGGGCATCACGGCGGCGTCGCCCAGCGGGCAGATGGTTCGTCCGAGAATATTGCCGCATACATCCTCAATCATTTCGATATCGCCCGGTATGCCCTTGCCTTGCTCGATGCGCCGGATAATCTGCTCCAGCCAGCCGGTGCCTTCCCGGCAGGGGGTGCATTTGCCGCACGACTCGTGACGGTAAAAATGTATCAGTTTCAAAATAACCCAGACGATACAGGTGTCCTCGTGGAAAACAATCACCGCCCCGGAGCCGAGCATGGAGCCCGCCTCGGTCAGCGACTCGTAATCGAGATTGACATCGATCATGTCGGCGGTCAAAAACGGCGTCGAGGAGCCGCCGGGGATGACCCCTTTCACTTTTTTGTCGCCCAGGATGCCGCCGCCGTAGGCCGGGTCGTAAATCAGCTTTTTCAAATTGAAACCCAGTTCGACCTCGTAATTGCCGGGCCGCTTAACATGCCCCGAAAGGCTGAAAATTTTGCTGCCGGGGGATTTCTCCGTCCCGAGCGTCTTGTACCAGTCGGCGCCGTGATTGATGACGTGCGGCACCGAAGCCAGTGTCTCGACATTGTTGATGATCGTCGGGCAGGCGTACAACCCCTCGATAGCCGGGAACGGCGGCCGAATGCGCGACATCCCCCGTTCACCTTCAAGCGAGTTCAGAAGGGCCGTTTCCTCGCCGCAGATATAGGCCCCGCCGCCGGAATGGACGACCATATTCAGGTCATAGCCGGAGCCGTAAACATTTTTACCCAGGTGACCCTTTTCATAGGCCTCCTTCACGGCCGCCTGCATCCGGTCGATACTGTGGTTGAATTCCCCGCGAATATAAACGAACATCAGGTGACAGCCGATGGCGAAAGCGGCGATGGCCATGCCTTCGATAACAGCGTGCGGGTCGCGCTCCATCAGCACCCGGTCCTTGCAGGTACCCGGTTCGGATTCGTCGGCGTTGCAAATCAAATAACGTGGTTTGGGTGAATCTTTGGGAATGAAGCTCCATTTCATCCCGGCCGGGAACCCGGCGCCACCGCGGCCGCGAAGACCGGATTTCTTGACCTCATCGATAACCTCTCCCGGTTTCATCGAGGTCAACGCTTTTTTCCAGGCCTTGTAGCCGCCGTGCGTCTCGTAGGTCCCGATTTTTACCTGCTCGGGGTCCTCGACATAACGAAACAGGTGCAGCTTTTCGCTCTGCGCCACTTCCGCGGCATTGGTTATGACCGGTGAATAAAACATCAGCCCTTCGCTCTCAATTCTTCCAGTATCCGATCCACTTTTTCACAGGTGAGATTTTCATGATAATCCTGGTTTATCTGCATCATCGGGGCGGTGGCGCAGGAACCGAGACACTCCACCGTCACCAGCGTAAACAGGTTGTCCTTGGTCGTCTCACCCTTCTTGATATCCAGTTTTTGCTCCAGGTATTCCACCAGGCTGTCGGCGCCCAAAAGGGCGCAGGAAATATTATGGCAAACCTGGACCAGGTATTTCCCCACCGATTCCTTGGGGAACATGGTATAAAACGTGGCCGCCTCGGCTATTTCCACGTACGGTACCTTAATAATTTTCGAAATCTCTTTATAGACGTCGTCGTTGAGATGGCCGACCTGGTGGTAAGCGATAGTCAGCGCCGGAAGGATCGCGGACTTGTGGCGGGGGTAAAGCCCCACCCGTTCCTTGATCAAGGTCACGGAATCATCGTTTAAAATCATCGGTCAACCTCTCCCAGAACAATGTCCACCGAGCCGATGGCGCAGACGACATCGGACACCATCCCGCCCTCGCACAGGGCCGGCAGGCAGGCGATATTAACAAACGACGGCGGCCTGACCCGAATGCGGCGGGGACGGTTGGAGCCGTCGCCGACGATGTAAAAACCGATCTCCCCCTTGGGGGATTCGATCGCCTGGTACACCGAACCGCACGGCGCCTTGAAACCCTCGGTAATTATCTTGAAATGGAAAATCATCGATTCCATCTTGTGCAGCACGTCCTCCTTGGGCGGCAACACCACTCCGGGCACATGCGCCCGGTAGGGGCCTTCGGGCATGCCGTCAATCGCCTGCCGGGCAATTCGCAGCGACTGGCGCATTTCCTCCATACGCAGCTTGTACCGGTCGTAGGCGTCGCCGTTTTCGCCGATGGGAATCTCGAAATCGAAATTCTCGTAGCCGCTGTAAGGATTGGCTTTTCTCAAATCGTGCTTGACGCCGCTGCCCCGAAGCATCGGCCCGGTAAGCGACCAGTTAATGGCGTCCTCGGCCGATATCACCGCCACGTTCCTGGTGCGGTTGATGAATATTTGGTTTTCAGTCAGCAGCGTTTCATATTCTTTTATTTTTTCAGGAAACACTTTCAAAAGGTGCCTGACTTTCTTGTCGAAATCGAGCGGCAGGTCATGCGCCAGCCCGCCGATACGGATATACGAAGTCATCATCCGCTGGCCGCCGCAGGCCTCGTAAATATCGAGAATCATTTCCCGGTCCCGGAAGGTGTACAGAACGGGCGACAGGGCGCCCAAATCCAGGGCATGCGTACCCAGCCACACCAGGTGGGAATTTAACCGGGTCAACTCCGCCAGGCAGACCCGCGCCCACTTGACCTTTTCCGGCACCTCGATTTCCATCAGCTTCTCCACCGCCAGGCAGTAACCGAGATTGTTCGACATCGGCGCCAGGTAATCCATCCGGTCCGTCTCCGGAATGGCCTTGTAGTACAGCTTGGACTCCATGGTCTTCTCGATGCCGGTATGCAAATAGCCTACTATCGGCCGGACCTTGACGACCGTCTCCCCTTCCAGCTCCAACTCCACCCGGAGCACGCCGTGGGTGGCCGGATGCTGCGGCCCCATATTTAAAGTGATGGTTTTGCTCTCGGCCATTACTTGATCACCTCGGGCGGGTCGTCCTTGTTCCAGCTGAACTGGGGCTGTTCCCAGGTGAGGGGGAAATCCCTTCTCAACGGATGCCCCTCAAGGTCATCCGTGGTCAAAATCTTGGTTAAATCGGGGTGGCCGGTAAAGATTATCCCCATCATATCGTAAGCTTCCCGTTCCAGCCAGTTGGCGCCGTTCCACAACGGAGTCAGACTCTTGATTTCCGGTTTATCCCCGGGCAGGCGGGTTTTCAAAAAGAAGCGGCCCTTATGCTTGAGGGAATATAAATTGTACACCAGTTCGAAACGGCCTTTTTTCTCTTCCTCGTGATCCAGCCAGTCAACCATGGTGATATCCGCCAGCAATTTAACATCGAGCCGGTCATCTTCCAGAAGGGCCTGGCATATATCATACACCGCGGCGGGTTTGACGATAAAAGACAACTGGTTTCGGAAATTATCCTCGGTGATGACGTTCTCACCGAAACGACCGTTGATAAACTCTCTTATTTCCTGTTCAAATTCCATAACTGGCAATCTGCTTTAACAAAAACCCTGGAACCGCTTCCTTTTTAAGAATCACCGTTGAAATTCTTACCGTCCCCACTCCTCGTGCTTATCCTTTAGCGAGCTTTTTTCCACTTTCTCGAATAACTTCATAATTCCGTTAATCAACTGCTCGGGGCGGGGCGGGCAACCCGGCACGTAAACATCGACCGGGATGATTCTATCCACGCCCTGGACGATGGCGTAGTTATTGAACACGCCGCCGCACGAGGCGCAGGCGCCCATGGCGATCACCCACTTGGGATTGGGCATCTGCTCATAGAGGGTCTTGATCACCGGGGCCATTTTGCGCGACACCCGGCCTGAAACAATCATCAAATCCGCCTGGCGGGGCGACGGCCGGAAAACCTCCATGCCGAAACGGGCCAGGTCAAAATTGGGCATGCTGGCCGACATCATCTCGATAGCGCAACAGGCCAAACCGAAAGTCATCGGCCACATGGAACGCTTGTGTGCCCAGTTGACCATTTTGTCCAACGTGGTTAATATTATTGAGTCGGGAATTCTCTCTTCTAATCCCACTTCAAGGCTCCCTTACCAAGCTCGTAAACATACCCGATGATGACCAGGGCGACAAAAATTACTATGGATACGAATCCAAACATGCCCAACTCGCGGGATACCACTGCCCAGGGCAGTAAAAAAATCAACTCTATATCGAAAAGAATAAATGAAATACCTATCAGGAAATATTTGACCGGGACCGGCTCTTTGTTGTTACCCACCGGGTCCACTCCGCATTCGTAAGGCTGATTCTTCTTTCCCAGTTTGGTCCGGCGACCGAAAATCATGGAAAAAACAGTTAATAAGACAGCCAGGAAAACAGCGAAGACCAGGAGGAAAAGAATCGGATAATAAGTCTCAAACATATTATAATCTTTCAAAATCAGATTTCACCAACTTTAGTTATATTGTGCTTCAAAGTCAACATATTTTTGTAAAAAACAGGTAATCTTCAAAATTGATATTAAGCAATTATAATTGTAAAGGTTACCTTTAATGCATTTATTTATAATAAATTAAGGGGATTGTTATTATTTTTTGGAGAGCGATTGGGACTTAAAGTTTGATAAATATATCACAATTCTTGTCTCATAAAAACTTTACCCTGACAGAGTAGGAGCTGAAAAAAGGATGGCCGGCAAGGAATTTCTTCAGGTATTCGGCGCTGTACGGTCCGTACGCTGTGGAAAAACCGTAAATTTTCAACACCTTCTTTTGAGGGTAAATATCCAGCTGTCCCCCGCCCCTTAATTTAACCTCCCCATCGAATATCTCCAGCAGGTCCGGTTTATGTACCCAGGAAGCCGGGATATCGTTATCTACACAATACTTTTCCACCAGCGCGGCGTGATAGGGATATTCGGTTACCGGTCCCATCACCAGGGCGACAATATCCCGATGGGTCAAGAGGACGAACTTATTGTTTACGGTCGCTCCGCTTTCGTCCCCGCCATTGTTCTCATAATTGAATAATTCGAGTTTAATTTCCTTGTCACCCATAATCAAACCCCAATCCTGATATGGTTGGAAAATATCCAGCCTCTTTTTTTCTTCCAGGCCTCGACCCGGTAAATTCCTTTTTTGGCAACGGTATATTCAAGTTCATCGGTAATCGTCTCGAGAATTTTCTGACCGTCCGCGATAATTTTCAAAGTCGCCCGCTCCGGCAGTTTCACCCGCAAACGGGTGTGGTCGTCGAAACCCAGCGTCCCCCCGGCGATAACCCGGCCGGTATGGTTTTCGGCGCAGAACTCAAAATCGTCCGCCACCCCCCAGCGCATATTGGAGAAGAACACCCGGCTCTCCCGGATAGCGTCAAAAAGCTGTTCTTTAGCCTTTTCGAAATCATCCGCCAGGGGTTCCGACAGAATAACATGCGTTCTCAGGGATTTAAAATGTACCTTATAGGGGAATATTCGAACCGTAAGCGGGCCGATTTTTATCGGGAAAGCGTGAGCGTCGACACTGGCCAGCCCCACGCACCGCCTTGTCAGGTTCACCTCGTCCCAGATTTTCAAAAGCCTCTCGGTCGGGCCGACCATCGATTTGCGCGGTGAGAAAGCCATCGCCACCTTGTTCCAGGGCGTCAAGTTTTCCATCCATTCCGACATCTGGTTCCACAGCTCCATCCCCTGGAAACCGTCCACCTTCCATTCCGTCCAGGGATAGGGCGGATATTTACCCATCCGGTTGCGGTTCTCATCGGGGTGGGCCAGGATGCCCAGGGCTTTATCGGCGGCGGCGGCCGCCACGTATTCCCGGGCGGTCAGGGACGAAGGATACACTCGAGGAGCGCCAAAAAGCAGGTAGTGATTTTTGTCCGCGGCATCGTTGTGTTCATAGCCGATTACCACCATCGTTTTACCGTACCACCCTTCCAGGCTGTTCTCCCGATGCTCCAGCGTCATGTGGTCGGTGAACATCATAAAATCCAGACCGACTTCTTCCCCGGTAGAGATTATCTCCTCGATACCCTGCGTGCCGTCCGATGCCGTGGTGTGAATATGCACCACCCCGCTGTAATAATAATAATTCCGGTCGCCAATTTTTTTATCCATCGGCATCCTTCTTTGTCTGCGGCACCTTACGGAATATATAAAGGCCGATTAAAAGCATGACCACCAGCGATAATACCGCCAGCTTGTAAGATAACTTAACCAACTCCGAAACATCAATCACAAAAAGCTCCGCTACGGCCGGGCCCAGGAGGCCGTCTTTTTTGAAGAGGAAGACCACCAAGGTCCAGACCAGCGGTCCGAAAATCGCCGCGGCCCGTCCCGAGAGCGAAAAGAGACCGAAAAACCGCCCCAGTTCTTGCCGGGGAACCAGCTCGGCCAGCATCGGCCGGGTGGTGGTCCACAAACCGCCCATTAATACCCCCACCACCGAACCCAGCACCCAGACCACGCTCATCCGGTCAGTGGCGACAAAAAGAATCAAACAGACAATCCAGCCGACCACAATCAGCCGGACAAGTTTTTTCAAAGAAACCCGCTCGGCTGCCTTGCCAATCAAAAAGGAACCGATAACGGCGCTCACGGTGGAGATAACCAGGAAGGTCGTCAGTTCCCGGTCGCCCAGCCCCAGGACGACAGAGCCATAAAGGCCGATATTCAAAATTACGGTCATGACGGCGTCCTCGAAAAAATAATCGGCGATTAAAAAACGAAGCACCCCGGGATATTTTTTGGTTTCTTTTATCCCCTGCCAGACATCGCGGTAAGCCTCGATAAATTTGATTTTCCGGGGGATATGAATTTTCGATTCGCGCACCCACCAGAATAACGGCAGGGCGAACAGCATGAACAATATAGCGGTGGGGATAAACGCCCCCGGTTTCCCCCAGCCCTCGATAAAAGTTATGTCGTATGAAAACAGCGAGCCCGTGACAAAGGGTAGCACCAAGACCATCCCGACAATCGAGCCGACATAACCCAGCGAGACACCGATGCCGGAAACAAAGCGAGCCTGGCGGCCGTCGGCCACCGAATACAGCAGGGCGTTGTAAAACGGCTGGCCGGCCTCGTAGGAAAAATTGGCGATGATAAAAAGGAGCATGACGGCGAAAACCGCCGACGGCGGTACGAGGGTCATCAGCCCTACCGCCAGGCAGCAGCTGAGGGTGAACAGAAACAGAAATATTTTTTTCTTGGTGGAATGGTCCGAGAGCGCCCCCAGGGCCGGCAACACGACCGCCGCGCAGAGCATGGACAGCGAAAAAGGAATATCGAAATAGCGGTCGTCGAATTTCAAATCTTCGACTACGTACCTTTTCAAATAAAGCGAGACGATATTCATCGAGTAGATGGTGTTGGCGAAATCATAAAGCGACCAGCCGACAACCTCTTTTCTGAGAATCGAGCTTTCTTTCGTCAAATCACCGATTGGGTCACCTATAAGCCTAACTGGTCGGTAATGGTCATCATCCCCTCGTGCACCAGGTTTAAAAATTGGTCGAGTTCCAATCCCAGCTCGGAGCAGGCGGCCATATTTTCCCGGGAGGCCCCGGCGGCGAACCTTTTTTCCTTGAACCGCCGCAGCATGAAATCAGCGTCTATTACGGCCAGTTTCTTTTCGGGGTGCATCAGGGCGCAGGCCACGATAAAACCGGTGGTCGGGTCCACCGTGTAAAGCGCCCAGTCCAGGCGGCTTTTACAGGGTACGTGGCCGGGGTGAGCGTGAATGGTGTAGAGCATCTCCTCCGGCAGATTATATTGTTTGAGCCATTCGGCGGTGATATAAGTATGCCGCTTCTCATCGTTCTTGGTCTTGTTGTAATCGAGATCGTGCACCAGCCCTATCAATCCCCAGTAATCGACATCCTCGCCGAAATGCTCGGCCAGCCGCCGCATCCCGGCCTCGACCGCCAGGATATGTTTCAGGAGATTGTTGACGCCGATTTTTTCGACGACCAGTTCATAAGCCTGTTCGCGGGAAAGTTGTAAATCCATAATCCTTCCAATTTTTTTAAAGTCAACGACTGTCAAGCCAGCCTTCTTTATTAATCCAGGAAATCCCAGGTGAAACCGTAGTAATTGTAACGCCCCGGGAATAGATAATAATCCCGCCCGTTATACTGGGTGGCAAGCAGATTCTGGAACACGTAATGAAAGCGGAAAGAACCCATCCGGAAAGAGAGCTTGGCGTTGATCACCACGTTACCGATATTATCCTGGACGTAACCGTCGTACGGCCCGACATAGACCATCTCCCCGTAACCGAAAAGGTCAATCAATTTCTGTGTCCAGAACAAATGCAGTTCCAGGCCGGAGAAAGCCTCGTACTCGGGAGTGTACGCCTTGTCCTCGAAATTTTCATAATCCAGGAAATGATAGGCGCCACCGGCGTACAGGCGAAGAAAATCTTTGAGCCGCACGTTACCCGAAAGGGTCGTGTTGACGAAATTTATATCGCCGTTTTGCGGTTCGAAAAGGTACGAGAGGAAGTCGGCCCCGACCGTGTTAACCCAATCGATGCCGTCGAAAATCCTGCCGCCCGTGACCTCCAGGCCGAGATTGTTGTCAACCGTTCCCCACTGAACGGTGGCGTTGCCGACCAGTTGTTTTTCCGGAATCAACTCCTTGTTGCCCCGGTCGGTATAGTCGCCGCTGGCCAGGTTGTACAATCTGACGCTCTGCTCGCGAAGGTTCAGCTCGAGCATGGACGGCGAGCGCTCGTTATACCCGGTGGAAAACATGAACAACCAGCGTTCGGTATTTTTAAACAGCATCCCGGCCGCGAATGGCGACACCCCGAAAGCGTCATCGTGCCTGGCACCTCCCTTGAAGACATACCGCCAACCCTCGGTCAGCCGGGCCAGGTTGAACGCCGCCGAACTGGCGTAGCGCCGGAAACTCTCATAGCCGTCGTCGTACTCCCGGTAACCGCCGGACAGCTCCGCCTTGAAAACGGTTTTCCCCGAAAACCATTCCCGCCCGAAGATGAGCTCGTGACCTGAGAGGTTGAAACGGCCCTTGTAAGACCGGTCGATATACGACCCCTGGCGAAGGTAGCGGTAAGCTATTTCATATTTTTGGGTGCGATTGGGATTGAAGGCATAGAAAGAAACCCGGGCCGAACGGTCAAAACGGTCCCGCTTGATATAATTCCCCCCGAGGTCATAGCGGTACCAGAGGTTATTTTCGCGGCTGAAGAGCTGGCCGGTCGCCCGCGCGCCATAGGTCTGCCCGATGGGGAAATAAAAATCACCGTAATAATGGTAGACATCATCGGTGTTTCCGAAAAACTGGCCATCGGCGTTGCGGTAACCTATCGACATGTCAATCGTCCGGCCCCGGATGAATTTTTTGGAATACCGCCCCCGGGCGTAACTGTAACCGAAAGTACCCTTGTCCACCAGGAAGGTGCTCTGCGCCGCGGTGGTATCGTACTCTTCCGGACGAGTCATCAGCGTGGCCACCATCTGGTCGCCGCCGAAAAGAGCCCCGACCGGGCCGGGCAAAATATAAACTTCGTGGTCCAGGGCGGTGGGAATATCGTTGAAGTCAATCATACCGTCCGGCTCCAGCACATGCTCGAACGGTTTCATTTGATTGTCCTTCACCAGGACATTCAACCGGTCGCCGGTCAGGCCGTACGGCTGGACGGTTTTTCTCGTCGGTGTCGTCTGGCTTTCAAGGACAAAATAACCGGGGTCGAAACGGAAATAATCACCGGCGTCATGATAGAAAGAACGGTCAATCAACCGACGTCGGTTCAACCGGGGCGAGGTAAAATAAACCACCAGGCTGTCATAATAATTCAGGGGCGGCTCGACCGCCTCCTGTTTTTCCTCTTTGAGTTTTTTGTAACGTTCCATGAAACGGGCTTCGGCTTTCTGCGCCTCAGTGAGACTGTCGGCCGGAAGGACGGTGTCGGAAACCGGGAGAACGGAATCGAGCAGGGGTTCGGCTTTCGTATCGTTCGTATCGGCTTCCTCGGCCGAAACCAGGCCGCCGATTAAAACCAGGCCTATGACAAGCAATCGTTTCACCATGATAAAATTCTTTCCCTGTCATATAAATACCGGGTGACGGGAAAAAGCAACGGAAAAATTATCACGTTCGCCACCACCGACACCAGGCTCCACAGCATACCGGTTATAAAGCGAGGCCAGAACGGCTGGTAAACCCAGGCGTCGACGAAATTAACCGGCAGATAAAACAGGAACGTACAAACTATGGCGGCCAGCACCAGGCTGGTAATAAGCGATTTTTTGCCCCTTTCGGACCAGCGGCTCTTTCTAAAAAAAAAGCCGGTTACGCCGCTCAAGGCAATCCCCCCCACCTGGGCCAGCATAATCGAGAAATCGGCCGGGCCGTAGGGATTGAAGGTCGTCCATAAACCCATCCCGACCGCGCCCACCAGGACGCCGGCCGCCGCTCCCCATAAAAAACCGGCGGTGAAAACGATGAAAAAAACCAGATTGACATTGGGGAAATACGAGGTTCCCCAGGAAAGGACATAAATCAGGGCCGCAAAAAGTGCTATCCGGGTTATTAGACGGAGACTGACACTCATCGGATTATTGCCACTTTGACCTTATCCTCAGCCAGGAGATTTCGTTTCTGCGAAAAAGTGTTCAACTGGTCGGAAAACAACCGGGCATAAGCGATATAGACGCCGGAGGCCACCTCGCGCCCCTCGGCATTGGTCATGTTCCAGCCCACCTCGGCAATCCCCAGCCGGTCGATTTGATCGATTACCCTTTCGACCGTGCTCACATATTCCCCGGCGACAGTGAAAATGTCCACCACCATACGGGGCTCGATTTCGGTCGTGAAACTGGTGGTGTCGGTCGGAACCTGGAAACGGAAAATAATGCTGTCGCTGGTCATTTCCGAAATTACCGCCGGGTTGGGATAGGAAAACAGCACCGAGGCCGGGACATTAATAAGAGAACTGTCGATTTCACCTTCCTCCGGTACCCAGAATCCGAAAAACATGCCTTTCCGCGGCTCATAGCGGGTCAGGTCGGTTGAAGCCGGCGAGGCGATAAAAGTTATGGAGCGATAATTATCTGGATTATACAATTCAATCAAAGCACTGGGGTAAAGTCTCTGGCCGTTGTATATGAAAGGATTGGCGGGAAGCAGATACTGGTCGTAATAAAACAAATCCGTACTATCATCCCATTGAAACAGGACCGTCAGACCCAAGGGCTGCGGCAGAGTATCGTAACTGACCGAAACCAGCATGGTGGAATCAATCTTGTCGTACAAATCGAATTCGGTGACCTTGGTGGAATCAGTGCACCTGTCCTGGGTGCAGATGGTGATGGTTGTGTCCAGCGGTGCCATGATGGTGTCGCAGTAAAACGAGTCGCAGGCGATGGAATCGCACTGCCGGAGGATATTGCATTCGAACGCGGCGCAGTCGACCGAGTCGCAGACAATCGTATCGGACAGCGTAACGGTCGTGTCGTTACACAGGATATCCCAGGAACCCTCGTTGCATACCCAGTACTTGTTATGAATGGTGCGGGTTTCGGTGAATTTCAAATACACGGCGGCGTTGTGTTCCGGCTTATAAGGGTTCTGATTACTGGGGACCAGGGCCGGGTAAATATACTGGTTGTCCATGGCTTCGTTGGGAATGGCGGAATAGTTGGCTTTTTCTGAGTAACCGATGTCGTTCGGCGCCTGGTAAGCACGGGTCGAACCGGTGAAAAAATTCCAGAGGGCAAAATCGCGGAAAGCCGAGGCGAGGCTCGCGGTCCCGCCGCTGGCGGAATCGATTTTCTCCTGAGCGGCGATAAGAAAATGCGGACCCGCCCCCATCTCGCCGCAGCGAAGCCAGATATCCCGGATGATGTCCCGGCCGTAAGTCTCGGACAGGAATATTGGAAATACCACCGAGCCATATGGGTGAGGGTCGGAGTAGCTGTTAAACTGTTGAATGGAAGTCATGGGAAAATAGAAAAAGTACGGCAGATAATAATAATAGTCGTTAACGTTATCGTAGATTTCCTCTTCCATCCACACCGCCGACATCTCCATCCAGTAACGCTTCATCATATAAACGTTATCCCCCAGTGCCTCGAGCTCCGATTCTAAAAAATCAATTCCAAACTGCACCGCATGGAAAAACTCATGGGCAGTCGTAACCCGGATAGCGTCCAGAGGGCGGTTTTTATACAGAGAGTCTGGTTGGTTATTGCTATCCCAGACATAAAATTCATAATAATCGTTATCCATCACGATGAACGAGGTGGACTGCTTCAGGCCGGGGCCGATATAGGCCGAGTCGGGATAATCCAGTCCGTAAGCCTGTCCATCCAGATTCATCAGGTAGATATCATACTTGTCGTCCCCGCCGCCGTTATAGAAACCGTCGCTGGGCGGTTCCGGGTAACCCAGGGTATTAATTATATGGTTGTGCACCGAATCGGCAATCAAGGCTGTGCTTTCGACAAAATTGGGAACACCGTCAAGGTCCGAATCCACGTTGGGCTGGTAAACCGCATCGGGACCTGTTTTGGTATAGTGAATCTTAAAATAACCGCTGGGGCTGTCATAAACCAAGTCGAGGTTGGGACGTATGTACAGGTCCACCCCCATCGATATCATCAATTCCCGGTCGATTTTATCCCGGTACTGAACGAAATCAAGCAGGGCGGCGGTGCCGCACTTGTTCGGCAGGACCGGTTCCTCTTCTTCCTCGTCCAGGGCATATGAAGCGGGCATCTTGTCCCGCTGGCCGGTCACTTGCATGTAATTTTTTATAATATTGACCTGTGTTTGCTCGCTGAGCTCGATTTCCTCGGCTGCCGCCGAGAACCCGAGCAGTAAAATAAATAAGAATCCGATGATTTTCTTCAATGCCTACCTCGTCTTTGCCGCGCTCTCTGTTTCATGTTATCCAGATACCCCCACGGAACTTTTATGGAACCGATGGTTCCGTTCTGCCCCGAGCGGCCGTGGAAATCAGACCCGCCAGAGGCGATTAAGCCGTATTTTTCAACGATCTTCTTCAGGAAAGCGATACTTTCGCGGTTATGCGAATAATGATACACTTCGATACCGTCCAGGCCCAGGGTCAGCAACATATCCAGGTAACGCATCATGTCGCCGATATAAGGGTGGGCCAGAATCGCCACGCCCCCGGCCTGGTGAAGCAGGCTGATTGCTTCCGCCGGAGTTATCTTGGCCTTGGGAACATAAGCCGGACCGTGATTGCCGATATAATTGTCGAACGCTTCCTGGTAGCTCTTGGTCAGGTTCTTTTCGAATAGCGCCTCAGCGATATGCGGGCGGCCGACCACGGAACCGGTCACGTTTTCCCTGACCGTTTCGAACGACAAATCCAGTCCGAGTTTATTCAGTTTTTCTACTATCAACCGGGCTCTTTGTTCCCTTTTCACCTGAAAATTACGCAGCGCGAAATTTAACCTTTCATCGTTAGGGTCAAAAAGGTAACCGAGGATATGCAGGTCGTCATTATCGATCTCGGCGGAAATCTCCACGCCCGTTATCAGGTCCGGGTCCTTCGCCTCGAGCTGACCGGCAATCGCCAGGTACCCGTCAATCGTGTCATGGTCGGTAACGGCAAAGGCCGCCAGTTCTTCCCGTCGAACAATTTCCAGTATTTTCGCACCGCTGCAGGTTCCGTCGGAATGGGTGGTGTGAATATGCAGATCAATATATTTGCCCATTCTGGCTACAGTTTGGCTTCAACGACTTTTTTAATCTCCGCCACCAGCCGCTCTCCTTTTTTACGTATTTCGGATACCTCGTCGGTAAGTTTTTTTATAAATTCTTTATCTTTCAAAGAACCCAGATTTATTCTGACATTGTACCCGGCGCCCTCGATTGCCGCCTGGCCCATCAGGCCGGCCACGCCGACATCGGAAATGGAATTGACATTTCCCTTCTCGGCCACCACCAGCGCCATCTCCATAACCTCCAGGGCTTTTTTCATAACCGTCAGGGGCACTTCGGAAGCGTGCTGGGTGGCTTTTTCCACGGCCTCTTCTTTCTCCGGCCCCGACACTTTAAAGGCCGCCATTACGGCGTCGAAGGCTTCCTTGTCGTCATCAATAAGTTTTGTCAACTCCGCCTGTAGCTTATCGACCCGGTCCCGAATATCGGAGAGTTCCTCCTTAACGTCCTTGTATTGTTTCTTCCCCACCGTCAGCCGGCAGACCATCGCCGTCAAAGCCGCCGAGAGCACTCCGGCCGAAGCCGAGACAGAACCGCCGCCGGGCGCCGGCGAGGACGAGGCCACCTCGTCGTAAAAACTTTCACCCTGGGCCGACATCGCCCCCATCGCGTCTTTGAGTTTTTCTTCGAGTATCTGCGCCTTGGAGAAATTCTCCAGCCGCAGGTAAAAATCGGCGACATCGACAATGGCATCGTTGGGCAGCAGGCCGATCACCTCCGACGAGGTCACGTTAACCCCGTAACGGGTGGCCTCGCTTTTGATGGTTTCGAACACCCGGAAAATCGGGGTTTTGGTATAATTGACCAGGTTCATCGAAATCTGCACCTGGTCGCGTTCCTTGATTTCAAAACCCAAAGCTTTCACGAAACGATAACCGCCCCGCAGCGAACGCACGGCGTCGGCGATTTTGTCGGCGATCCATTTTTTGTTCGTGCCCAAATAAACGTTAAAGGCCACCAGCGGGAAACGCACCCCGATCGCCGTCGAACCCGATTTTAGATTCATCCTGGCCGGACCGTAATCGGGCTTACGGGACTTGTCGGTCTCGATGCTGTCGCGGATACCCTCGTATTCGCCGCTGCGTACCTTGGCCAGGTTCTTGCGATTGGGCGTGGTGGCGGCGTCCTCATAGAGATAGACCGGTATTTGAAGTTCCTCGCCGACTTTCTTGCCCAGCTGGTTGGCCAACTCGACGGCGTCCCCGATGGTCATCTCGGAGATGGGAATGAAGGGACAAACGTCGCAGGCTCCCATGCGCGGGTGCTCGCCTTTGTGGACGGTCATATCGATTAACTCCGCCGCTTTCCGGTAACCTCGGAACGCGGCCTCGACCGCCTTGCCGGGATGGCAGACGAAAGTTACCACCGCCCGGTTATGGTCGACGTCCATCTCTTTATCGAGCAGCACCACCCCGTCTTCGGAAGTGATCGCGTTACAGATTTCATCAATAACTTCGGGCCGACGGCCCTCGGAAAAATTCGGAACACATTCTACCAATTTAGCCATTTCTTAAAACTCCAGTACAATCCTGTTTATTTGAAATTTGCTTTCAGCCCCCAGGCCAGAAGAGGTATCATGATTTCATGATGCCCGCGAAAATCAAAACCCTTCCCGGTCTTAAAAGTCGGCCGGTTGACCACGTTGACACGGGGCCGATAATGCTCGAACATATCGAAATTGGCCGTTGTCAAACGACTCTTACCCGGGTTCAGATTCCTGGCTACAGTCAAAGCTTTTAAAAATACTTCCGGTAATATAACAGCTGAACCGATATTCGCAACCACTCCACCCCGGTCAAGACGGGCACAGACGGCCGATAAGATGCGGAAATCGATATAAGACGCCGCGGCCGCCGCGGCCGCGTCGAAATTGGGATGCTGGTTGACGATATCCGTACCGATCCCGATATGGATCGTGGCCGGCCATTTCATTTTTTGCGCCGCCGCGAAAAGGGAATGCTTCCGGTGGGGCGCTTTCTCACCGTTGATGAAAATCCCGGCCGCCTCCCCCAGGCCGATTTCTTTCTCCGCCGCCAGTTTTATGACCGCGGCGTAAAGCTCCCCGGTCTCGCGCACCATCCCGAATGAACCGTCGGCCAAACCCGCCTGGACATCTTCGGAGGTCCCCCCGAAAAAGGCCAGTTCCAAATCATGCACCAGGCCGGCGCCGTTAAACGAAACGCCGGTGACAATCTCACGTTTCATAAGGTCGATGATAATCGGTGACAGGCCGACCTTGATGGTGTGCGCCCCCAGCAAGAAGTGAAAAGGGTAATTACCGCGGCGGGCTTTTACCGCCAGCGTTATAAATTCGTTCAACTGTTCGGCTTTTAGAAATTTCGGCAGCGAGCTAAAGAAATCCTTCGCCCCGCCGGTTTTGTTAAACGGTTTGCCGAACGCGGCGATTTCGGTCTTGTTGGGCCGTTTCGAGATAGAATAACGCTTCACCCGCTTTAAATCCACGGGCGTGAATTTCCTGTCGTCGGTACTCATATAATTAAAATTCTTTGATCTCACCCAGTTTGTAATCGGTCAACTCAGCCGTTATCGAACCGACCAGGACTTTGGACTTCATCAAAACCGGCATTTTCAGAAAATCATCGGTCAGCCAGACTTTCAAACGCCCCTCGTTTTTAAAGACGCCGACCGAACTGGTCAGGGGTTCCACCACGATACAGTCAAAAGTCCCGGCCTTGACCGTGACGGTTTCCCTCTTGAGCACCTTTACCTCGATATGATACTTGTCGCCGTCCACGAAGTTGTCCAGGTAAAAGGACTCGCCGACTTCCAAAGGCTTGGTGCGGGTGTAATACAGGGTCGATATCGGGTCCTGGGTGTAGGGCGCGACCGTGATAGTGTCCCCCTTGTAAACCGCGTAATTGTTGCGCTGGTCGAAAGTGTACATCCGGTCGGCGCTGTAGCTGCCCTCGCTGAGATTCTTTTCGAAGCGCCAGCTGAACATCCCGACCGCGTCGATGACCGACTCAATCCGGTCGCGCACCTTGTAAAAAGTCGAGAAAAAGCTGTTGGAATTGGCCGTGGACTCGATCAAATAACAGGGGCGGTTCTCGTACTCAACCAGCCGCATGACTTCGAGAGTGGCGTAACCGGCGTTGATAAAACCGTAATTGATGTCGAAAGTGAGTTTCTCGCCCACGCCGAAGGCGTAATTCTCCACAAAACGGTCAAAGGCGTCCGGGTACGTGGAGTCGGCTTCCATCGCGGGGTCGGCATCCCCGGCCGCCGCCTCGGCGATACCGACTTCAACCGAAACAAAATATAGAACCGGAATCAGCCCGGCAAATATTACCAAACCAAGCAGTATTTTATGCGTCAAAGATCTGTCAGGCATTATTATTCTCTTTTATCCTTTTTACAAATTCAGGCAGGTTTTTCCCCAAATATTCTCCAATTTCCAGAAAAATCTCATTGTACTTGCTCAAATCCTGGCCGATCGGATCCTCCACCGCTTCTCCGACCGGGTCGTTTTCGGGAAAGTTCTTAAACAGAAACGTTTTCTCCGCCGCCTCGGGCGATATTTCCAAAACCGTCTCAAGATGTTCCGGGGACATGGCCAATATCAAGTCCGACTTCTCAATCAACGCCTCCGTCAATTGCTGCGATGCGTGACCTGTCAGGTCAATATCCCACATTTTGGCCGCTTCCCGGGCATAGGAGGTGGCGGGATAACCCGAGGCCCCGGCCGTCCCGCAGGAAAATACCTTGTACGGGCCGGGCTTTTCCTTCTCGAACAATTTCTTCAGGGCGCCTTCCGCCATGGGCGAGCGACAGGTATTGCCGGTGCACACGAACATTATATTGTATTTTTTATCACTCATGACCGACCTGTTTATTCAAAACTTCCTCTATTTTCTCTTTTAAAATATAACCTTCCCTTATCAGGCGCGGTTCCCCTCCGGTACAATCCACCACGGTCGAAGTCAGCTTGTCCAGCACACCGGCGTCCAGGTAAAGGTCCACTTCTTCGCCGAGCGAAACGGCGATTTCCGCCACGGTCTCATGTTCCGGCTGTTCGTACTTGTTGGCCGAAGTGGCGGTCAGGGACAGGTCCGCCGCGTCGACAAGCGCCTGAATCACCGGCGAAGAGGAATAGCGAATGCCGATTTTCCCCTCCACCACCAGGGGGGACGCCCAGCCCGGAACGGCTTCCAAAACCAGCGTCAGCGGTCCGGGCAAAAAAGCCGAGGCCAGCGCCCGCGCGAGCGCGGTCAACCGGCCGTACCGGGGGATATCTTCGATACTTCTGACAAAAACCGCGACCGGAACCGAGACCGGCCGGTTTTTCACCCGTGATAATTTATTCAAAGCCTCCTCCCGATCGACCCGGGCCAAAAGGCCATACCGGGTCTCGGTGGGAGCCACCACCAGGCCACCCTTTTGAATTATCGCCGCCGCCCGAGCGATTACGTCTTTTTCAGGTTTACAGGGGTCGATTTTTACCGTCACAATCTTACTCATCAGTATCCTGTTCACCACCGGTCGAAATTGTATCCTCAGTTTTAAGAGTCGAGTCGCTTTCAATCAATAAACCCGGCAGGTTCTCGTAAAGCGGCGCGGATTCTTTCACGTTCAAATTAACCACCACCACCAAGGCGTTGGTATACCCGACCTCGCGGGTTTTTTGCAGGTAATTCTCCGCGTCAAAACGGCTGGCGAAATTCCCCACCCGAACCTTAAAATAAGGTACTTCATAGTCAACAAAAACCGGCTGGTCGAATATTTCTTCCGCGACCACCAGGGTCTGCTTGGCCTCGCTATAATACTGACTGGTAAAAAGCTGAACGCGATAAACCTGGTTGTTCAAAGTATCAATTGCCTGGGGAATTTCCTTGATTTGACCGTAAGTCGAGTCGTCTTCCCGCAGCCCGGCTTCCACAATCATGTTCCCGCCGCTGATTGCCCCGGACCGCGGGTACGCCTCCGGGATTATTTCCCTGTCCCGGGGCAGTTCCAGCGGGTCGTATTCCCGGGCGTCGGTGTAGGCGGGTTTCTGCGCCTCGCCCTTCTCCTCCTCCGCCTTCTGAGCCGGCTGACAGCCCGCCAGGAGCAGCACACAGGCCAGGACAAAAAACAAGCTATAAATATTTGCGGGTCTTCTCATCTTCACCAAGTTGAGCTAACAGTTCCTTAATCTCACCGACTTTGGTTTTATGCGCTACCAGGGTCATATTGGCCGAACGCACTACGACCAGGTCGGCCACCCCCAGGCAGCAGACAATACCTTCGCTGTCATTGTAAATCGTCGTCTCATACGTACCCAGGACGGCGGTTTCGCCGATCAGAACGTTGTTTTCGGAATCCTTGTCCTTATACCGCTCCAGCGCGGTCCAGCTCCCGACGTCATCCCAAACGATATTGGCCTTGATGGTCAGGACATTATTGGCGCTTTCCAGGACGGCATAGTCGATGGAAATGGCGCTGGCTTTTTTATAAAGCTCCTCACGAGCTTTCAATTCTTTGTCCGTCCCGATTGTCTCGGAATAATCCTTGAGTAGTTGTCCCATTTCCGGCTGATAGATTTCGATAGCGTTGATAATCGACTTGGCCGCCCAGATGAACATGCCACTGTTCCAGAGGTATTTCCGGCTGTAATAATATTCCTGGGCCACCACCAGTTTGGGTTTTTCGGTAAAGGCCGACACCCGGTAAACGACACTGTCGTTTTCGTTTTTAAACATTTCCCCCATTTTGATATAACCGTAGGCAGTTTCCGGACGGTTGGGCACGATACCGATTGTGATCAGGCAATCTTCCCTGGAGGCGATAGAGGCGCCGTCCTCGAAAATTTTCAGAAGTTTTTCCTGGGGGTTAACCAGGTGGTCGGCGGAAAGCACCACCATCACTGCGTGCGGGTCTTCCTTGTTAAGATGTACCGCCGCCAGACCGATCGCCAGACAGGTATTGCGCCCAAACGGCTCGGTCATGAGATTTTTCTCGGTGATACCTTTGACCGAACCCAGGATGATGGGGGCCATAGTGTCCCCGGTCACAATCCGGATATTTTTAAGCGGTATCAAAGGCTTTACCCGGTCAATCGTCTCCTCGAGCATGGTTTTATTGGATGTTAACTGAAGAAATTGCTTGGGGCGATTGAGCCGGGAGAGGGGCCAGAATCGTTCCCCTTTGCCGCCGGCAATAATAACACTATAATTCACCGTAACCTCTTCTTTATAAATTATGTAATTCAATGATAATACACGAGTTAAACTCTTTAGTCAAGCAAAGATTCGGCCGCCCGACTAAGAGCAAGGTACCCTTTGAGATATGACCGAATAAGATTTTGAAAATCCGCCTGAAGAGCTTAATTCAGGCGATTAAGATACCCAGTACTATCGAGTTGAATTTGTTTTCCGCCGTGTCGGAACATGAGCTGAGGGCGATCGGTACCCGCCCGCCGACAATGACACCGCCCAGGGGGCAATGGCCGTAGAGGGTCATCGCCTTATAAATACCGTTGGCGACTTCGATATTCGGCGCCAAAAGAGCGTCGGCCTGACCGGCCACCGGAGAATTTTTCACCCCCTTAGCATACGCGGCCGCCATATCCACCGCGATATCGAAAGAAAGCGGGCCGTCCACGAAAGCCCCCTTAATCTGCCGCCGCTCGGCCATTTTTGCCAACACGGCCGCCTCCATCGTGACCGGCATCTGCGGGTAGATTACCTCGACCGCCGCCAGAACCGCGACCCGCGGGTTTTCGATGCCGATTTTATCGGCCACCTCGATAATATTACTGATCAAACCCAGCTTGGTTTTCAAATCAGCCTGGACCACCACCGCGCTGTCGGTCAACATAAGTAATTTTTTATACTGCCGTGGTTCGAACACCGCCACATGGGAAACAACTTTTTTTCTGGTAATAAATTCCGATTCGGTCTTGAACAATATACCCAGCATATCCGCCACCGGCAGGCGGCTGTTGACAATCAGGTCAATTTCCCCGTCCCGGGCCATCCGCGCCGCCCGGGCCACGGTTTCATCGATGCCCTTAATATTTGTAATCCTGAACTTATCCGGCGAAAGGCCGGCTTCGGCGCAGGTTTTCTTGAACGCCGCTTCCTCGCCGAGAATCGTCGGTTCAATCAAGGTCGCCTCGACCGCTTTGTTAAAAGCCCGCAGCATATCAGCTTCGACCGGCGCCATAAGCGCCGCTCGGCATTTTTTACTCCCGGCGATTTTATCTTTCGCCCGGGCGACAATCTGTTCAAACCGGTTGACCTCAGGGATGAAAACTTCCGGCAACTCGTTCATCTTGGCTCTACTCCCAGATATGATTTTGCGTATAGTAATCAGAAACCACGCAGGCCAGCGCCAGCGAGGCTTTCTTGTTCATAACCGTGTCGGTGCGGGACACCAGCGAGACGGGGACTTTGGCCCCGACGATAACACCGCAGAAAACAGCTCCCGCGAACTGAATCAGCGCCTTGACCACGATATTGGCTTCCTCGATGGAATTGACCAGATAAATATCGGCCTCACCCACCACCGGGTTGTCAATTCCTTGGAACGCGCCGGCTTTTTTCGAGGTGGCCGTGTCCAGCGACAGCGGGCCCTCGACTATGACATCCTCAAGTTCCTCCATCGCCCGCGGGCGGATTTCCTCGACATCGGAAATTATATGGGCGATTTTACCGGTAATACTCTCGGTCGCCGCCGAAACAGCCACTTTCACCGGCGAGAGACCCAGCGCCCGCCCGACCATGACGGCGTTCTCCAGAATCTGATACTTCTGGTCAACATCGGGTTTGACCACCATGCCGCCATCGGTGAAATTTAACATCTTGTGGTAGCCGGGGATATCGAGAACCGCGCAGTGGGACAGGGTGTTGGAACCCCGCAAACCGTACTTTTTGTCGATGACGACTTTCAGAAGCGCCGAGGTCGGCAAAAAGCCCTTCATGATGGCGTCGGCCTTCTTATCAGCGGCCAGCCGGGCGGCGTAATGAGCGGCTTCGTTGACATCTTTTTTGTCCACCAGCTCCATACCGTCGATATTGAAGTCGTTTTCGGCGGCCAGCTTTTTTATAAGCTCGACCTCGCCCACCAGGATTCCGTTCAGGAAACCTTCCGCTTGAGCCTGGGCCACCGCCCCGATGACGTCGGCATCCTGGGCCGCCGCCACGGCCACCGTTTTCCTGCGGCCTTCCCCGGCGATGGCGATAGCCCGTTCGATCAATTCTTTCGAGGAACGGATGATATTTTTAGTCATTTATATCTACCTGTCATTTTTTAATATTCTTTCAGTTCTTCGCGACCGTCAAGGTACCGCATTCCGGCCGCCGCCAGGGCTTCCATCTCGAACTCGCCGG
>Ga0210003_1000208_pt1 | contig 51979 bp, 48 predicted proteins | sample LantaG_FD_182804 | JGI IMG/M metagenome (GOLD analysis project Ga0210003, IMG submission 182804) | Deep subsurface microbial communities from Baltic Sea to uncover new lineages of life (NeLLi) - Landsort_02402 metaG (SPAdes) (version 2) | ecosystem: Environmental > Aquatic > Marine > Oceanic >... | reverse complement strand
GCCTCATCACACCCGGTGGCTGGCAAACCCGAATACGCCCCGACGGCACATGCGAATGGATCCCCCCACCGGGCTCACCCCAACGCGGCGGCACCAACACCTTCCACCACCCCGAACGATTCCTCGATCGGGAATAGTTGATCCGTGACCGTCGACCAGGAACCAGCCAGGACCGTGGGTCGTTTCCAGGGCATGATGCGACCGGTGTGGCGCTTTTCGGCTCGTCTCGCGGCCCTTTACGTACTCGTGGAACTCGCGGCGCTGGCTTTATTGACCTGGGCGTTCGGTCTGGGCTGGACGCTGCTGGTGCTGTTCGCGACCTTCCTGGCGGGGATGGTGCTGGCCGGGAGTCAACTCAGGGGCCAACGTGCTGCGCTGCGGCGTGCCGGGACCGACCCCCGCAGTGCGATTACCGAAGGTGTGCTCGTCGGGTTGGGTGCGTTTCTGGTGTTCATTCCGGGCCTAGTGACCACGGCCGCGGGTGCACTCATGCTGGCGCCGCCCACCCGTGGGGCGATGCGGCCAGTGGCCTACACACTGCTCACTCGTGGAATCGATCGACGATTGGCGGCGGCGAACCTTTCCGCCTTCAGCGGACGCGGAACCGGTCGAGGTGACTACATCGACGGGCAGGTCGTTGACGGGCAGGTCGTTGACGGGCAGGTCATCGACGGGCAGGTCATCGACGGACCCGACCTCCCCGCCCCTCGCTGACCCGTCACACTTGCCCGGTGACCACACTTCTGTTCAACGGACGCGTCCACAGCCCGTCGCACCCCGATGCCAGTGCGATTGCGGTGCGCGATGGCGTGGTTGCCTGGCTGGGCGATGACGCGGTGGGGCTGGCGCAGTTTGGCGACGCCGAGATGATCGACCTTGATGGCGGGTTTGTCGCGCCCGCATTCGTCGATACTCACGTACACCTCACCGCTACCGGGTTACAGCTCACCGGCTTGGATCTGACCGCCGCCACCTGTCGCGAGCACTGTCTACGTTTAATTGCCGAATACCTGGCCGCCCATCCGGGCCGGCCGATCTGGGGCCACGGCTGGGCTGACGCCACCCTTTTGACCACCACCGATCTCGACGGGATCGTCGGGGGAGTTCCGACGTACCTCTCCCGCGTCGATGCGCATTCCGCGGTGGCCTCGACCGGGCTGCGCGAACTGGTGTCCGGACTGTCGGCGGTTCCCGGGTTCGATCCGCAGCTTCCACTGTCGGCCCAAGCCCACCACCTGGTCCGGGCCGAAGCGCGCCGGCTGTTGACCGTCGAGCAACGCGACGACGCCCGCCGCGCGGCATTGGACGCCGCTGCCGCAGCGGGCATTGTGGCCGTCCACGAGTGCGCTGGCCCCGAGATCGGTGGGATAGCGGACTGGGACGAATTGCGGGCCTACCAACACGGGGTCGATGTGGTGGGCTACTGGGGTGAGGCAGTCTCCAGCGCGGCTCAGGCCCGCGCCCTGATCGAGGCAACAGGTGCCCACGGTCTGGCCGGTGATCTGTTCGTGGACGGCGCTCTCGGCTCACGAACGGCATGGCTGTGCGAGCCGTACGCCGACGCGCCGGCGAGCACCGGCAACCGCTATCTAGACTCCGACGCCATCGCCGAGCACCTGTTTGCCTGCACCGAGGCCGGTGTGACGGCGGGTTTTCACGTCATCGGCGACGCGGCGGTCACGGCGGCCGTTGATGCTCTCGGTGTGGCTGTTGAGCGGTTCGGGATTGCGATGGTCGCCCGCTGCGGTCATCGGCTCGAACACCTGGAAATGGTGTCCGCCGAGCAGGCGGCGAAACTGGGTGCCTGGGGCATCACCGCCAGCGTGCAACCGGGGTTCGACGCACTCTGGGGCGGTCCGGACGGCATGTACGCCCGACGACTCGGGCGCGACCGGGCCGCTTCGCTCAACCCCCTGGCGGTGTTGGCCTCGGCCGGTGTGCGGTTGTCGTTCGGGTCGGACACCCCCGTGACGCCGATGGACCCATGGGCCTGGGTGCGCGCGGCAAGTCAGCACCAGAGTCCGGGCAGCGCGATCTCGGTGCGGGCCGCGTTCGCCGCCGCCACCCGCGGCGCCTGGCGGGCCGGCGGGGTACGTGATGGCCTGATCGGAACACTCGTCGCCGGGGCGCCCGCTTCCTACGCGGTCTGGGAGACCGACGACTTCGCGGTCAGTGCGCCCGCGGACAGCGTGCAACGCTGGTCCACTGATTCCCGATCCAGGGTGTCGGCCCTCCCGCGCCTGGAACCCGGCGATCCATCACCGCGGTGCCGCCAGACCGTGCACCGCGGCATGGTGCTGCATGGATAGCCGATTACTCCGTTCCGCCGTAGCCGTGCTGGCGGGTCTGCTGATGTGTGTCAGTTTTCCGCCGATTGGGTGGTGGTGGTCTGCGGTGCCCGCACTGGGTCTGCTGACCTGGGTGCTGGTGCATCCGAAGACCACACTGGCCGGCGGGTTTGGATACGGGTTCCTGTTCGGCTTGGCGTTCTATCTGCCGCTGTTGCCGTGGATCAGTGGACTCGTCGGCCCGATTCCGTGGATTGCACTATCGGTCTTGCAGGCAGGTTTTGTCGCGGTGTTTGGTGCGTTCGCGGTCCTGGTATCCCGGCTACCGGCCTGGCCGCTGTGGGTGGCCACGGTGTGGTCGTTGCAGGAATGGTTGAAGTCGAGCATCCCCTTCGGTGGGTTCCCCTGGGGTGTAACGGCTTTCAGCCAAGCTGATGGCCCCTTGCTGGTGCTGGCGCAACTGGGCGGCACCCCGTTGGTGTCGTTCGCCGTGGCACTGCTTGCCACGTCGCTGTGTGCCCTGGTACTGCAGGTCGCACGCTGGGTGGGCCGGGCTCCAACCGAACCCGATTCGAACTCCGATACAGGTGAGCTCATCACCGCCGTGGCGGGCGTCTGCGCGGTGCTGCTGATGACCGTAATCGCTTCCCCCGGCGTTCGGCGCGCAGCGGTCCCGACCGATCAGGAGCCGGTGGTCACCGTTGCGGCGGTCCAAGGCAACGTCCCGCGCCTGGGCCTGGACTTCAACAGTCAGCGTCGCGCGGTCCTGGACAACCATGTTCGCCAGACCGTTCAACTCGCTGATGACGTCCGGGCCGGGAAGGCACCGGCGCCGAGGTTCGTGATCTGGCCGGAGAACTCCGCGGATATCGACCCGCTGGCCAACGCCGACGCCGCCGGTCAGATCGACGTCGCCGCCCGCGCTATCGGAGTACCGATCCTGGTCGGGGCAGTCGTCGCGCGCCCGGATTCGACGCCGACGAACCCAACGGCATCGAACACCGTGATCGTCTGGGATCACCGGAACGGTCCGGGCGAGCGCCACGACAAGCAGATTGTTCAGCCGTTCGGCGAGTACCTGCCGTGGCGTGCCTTCTTCTCCCTGCTGTCCTCCTACGCAGATCGCGCAGGCTACTTCGTACCCGGCAACGGTTCCGGTGTGGTTCGGCCGGCGGGCGTGCCGGTTGGGGTGGCCACCTGCTGGGAGGTGATCTTCGACCGCGCATTGCGCCAGTCGGTGCGCAATGGCGCCCAGCTGCTGGCTGTGCCCACCAACAACGCCACCTTCGACGAGGCCATGAGTGAACAGCAGTTGGCGTTCGCGAAGCTGCGGGCAGTCGAACACGGTCGCTACCTGGTAGTGGCAGGAACCACCGGCATCAGTGCAGCGATCGCGCCCGACGGCAGGGAAATGGCCCGAACCGCATTCTTTACGCCCGCCTACCTCGACGTCGACGTGCGTTTACGGACTGCGCAAACCCCGGCCACCGGTTGGGCCGAGCCACTGCAGTGGCTTCTGGTGGCGATCGCGGTCGCCGCAATCGGTGTCGCGATACTGCAGAATAGTGGATTCGTGCGTCCACGGCGCACTCGGCGTGAGACCGGCCGGCACGACAAAGGAGTCGCATGAGCACCCAGGGCAAGGGCCGGGCCAAGAAGGCGGTCGAGCCTTCCGGCCAGCGGACTCTGGTGATCATTCCGACCTTCAACGAACTGGAAAACCTGCCACTGATCCTTGGGCGGGTGCACAAGGCCCGGCCCGATGTGCACGTTCTCGTCGTCGACGACTCCAGTCCGGATGGGACCGGTGAACTCGCCGACGAACTTGCGCGCGCCGATCCCGACCGCATCCACGTCATGCACCGCGTCGTCAAGGATGGCCTCGGGGCGGCCTACCTGGCCGGTTTCGCGTGGGGTCTGGCCCGCAAATATGCCGTTCTGGTGGAAATGGACGCCGATGGCAGCCACGCGCCCGAACAGCTCTACCGGCTTCTGGAGGCCGTCGACAACGGCGCCGACCTGGCCATCGGTTCCCGCTACGTCGAAGGCGGGACGGTGCGCAATTGGCCGTGGCGCCGACTGGTGCTGTCCAAGACGGCCAACACCTACTCCCGGCTGCTACTCGGTGTCGGGATCCACGACATCACCGCCGGCTACCGGGCCTACCGTCGCGAGGCCCTGGAGAAGCTCGATCTGGCCACCGTGGATTCAAAGGGTTACTGCTTCCAGATCGACCTGACCTGGCGAACCATCAATAACGGCTTCACCGTGGTCGAGGTACCGATCACGTTCACCGAGCGCGAACTCGGCGTGTCGAAAATGAGCGGCTCGAACATTCGGGAAGCGATGACCAAGGTGGCCCGGTGGGGCGTCGGCGGGCGCCTAGACCGGGCCCGTGGCGTGCGCGGTTGACGCTGCCGCCGGCGGGGGCTACCCGCGCCGCTTGGTCTTAATCAGGTCCAGGCGTTCCTTGAGAAGTTCATCCAGTTCTTCGACTGAGCGACGTTCCAGCAGCATGTCCCAGTGCGTTCTGGGCGGCTTGACCTTCTTGGGCTCTGGCAGGTTGCCCTCGAGCAGGGTGCCCTCAAGGCCGTTGCGGCACAACCAATTGCCGGGAATCTCCGCGTCGTCGGCGAAGGGGACGTCGAATTCCTCGCCGTTCTCGGTGCGGTATCGCGCAACCTGTCGCGGCGCCAGGTCATGGTTACGATCGGTCTCGTAGCTCACGGCCCCCAGCCGACTGCCCCTCAGGACACGATCCGCCATGGTCTTTCTCCTTGCGTTTAGATCGGTTGCACGTAGATCGGGCTAATCGCGACGTCGGTGCATCGCGGTGCGGTGCCGACTTCCCCATGATACCGGGACCGGGGGAGGGCCGGTTTAGTCTGAAGCCTGTGACGCGCCGCACCCGCCCACAGCCGTGCCGGTGGTGTGGGCGCGAAGTAGTCGACGTGGGATTGGGTCGGCGCAGGCAGTATTGCCGCCAGTCCTGCCGCCAGCGGGCCTATGAGCAGCGGGCGCTGGTCAAAGGCACCGCGGTGGCACCCGATGCGGTGGTGCTCTCAGCCGACCAGGCCGCCGAGTTGTCCGATCGGGTTTATCAGGTGCGCTGCGCGGCCGAAGACATCGCGACCGCCGTCGAGGAGGGTGCGCCGGTCGCAGAATTGCGCCAGTTGTGTGGCGAGTTGATACGGTCGGTCGAGGCGGCCGACGGATGGCGCTGACCAGCGGTGCTGGCCCTCAGCAGGTGAACCGGATGCCGACACCCGATTCGGGTGAGGATTCGCGGGTGCAGCCGTAGGTCTCAATTCCGGCATCGTCGTAGCGTACCGCAGTCCGATTCGCATAATTCACGCATATCAAGGTGGATGTGTCTGTGCGGCAACGGAAGTCGCCGAACGAAAGAGATCTGTCGGTGGGTAACGGCGGCCCCTGCCCGGCGCTGAATCGGCCCGGATCGCCGTGAGCCGAGCCCACCTGGACGGCGGCACCATCGAAATCCACCCACCCGCCCTTCCATGCGCCGTAGATGTCCGGGGGCTGCGGCGGTGGGTCAATCAGGTTCACCAGGCAGGCCAATGCCGTCGATCCGTTCTTGGTATCGGTCATGCAACTGGTGCCCGACGGTGTGGTGAAGGCGACATCCTCGGCCAGTGGCGTCGTGACTCCATTGCGCAGCGCGATACCGAAGTCCGCACCATCAACCGGACCCGCGGCCTCCACCCAGGCGATCACATCGGCGATCGGAGCTGAGGCGGCCGGCGCGGCCGTTGCGGTGGCCGAAGAGGGGGTGCTCGGCGCAGCACTCGCGCCAGGGGCGGGGGTCACCGCGGCGCGCGACGGGGAGATCGGTGTGAGCTGGATGGACCCGGACCGGGTGTCTGGCTGGTTTGCGCAACCCGCCACCAGCACCGACGCCACCAGCACCGACGCGGCCAGCACCGCAGCGATCCGCATGTCGCAAGGCTAACCGCCACGGCCGTCCGGGCAGGCCAGGCGCGGCGGACGTGAGTCGTTCGCTACCGTCGGTGCATGCACGAACACACGGTCCGGGTGTCCACTGCCAACGGGGTGGTCGAAGGATTCGCCCTTGATGGAGTCAATCGGTGGCGTTCGATTCCCTATGCGCGGCCGCCGGTCGGGCCGCTTCGGTTCCGGGCGCCGCAACCGGCACAGGCCTGGTCCGGAGTGCTGCCCTGTCACAGCTTCGGTAGTTGTGCGCCTCAGCAGCGCCGCTACACGATGATCTCCGGCGGCAAGTACCAGCCGACGAGCGAGGACTGCCTGACCCTCAACGTCGTGACCCCGAAGTGGTCGGGTTCGGCACCGGACGACCAACCGTTGCCGGTGATGTTCTTCATTCACGGTGGTGGCTACATCCTGGGCAGTTCGGCCACCCCGATCTACGACGGCGCTACGCTGGCCCGCCGGGGCTGCGTGTACGTGTCGGTGAACTACCGCCTCGGCGCCCTGGGTTGTCTGGATCTGTCATCGCTGGCGACAGCCGCCATCTCCATCGACAGCAATCTGTTCCTCCGCGATCTCGTGATGGCGCTCGGGTGGGTTCGGGACAATATCGCGGCTTTCGGGGGCGACCCGGAGAACGTGACAATCTTCGGTGAGAGCGCCGGAGCGCACGCGGTGAGCACGCTGCTCGCGGTTCCGGAAGCGAAAGGGCTTTTCGCCCAGGCGATTGCGCAGAGTCCCGCATCGGGCATGGTCAGCTCGGCCGAAGTCGCCGCTGAGTTTGCCGGCCGGTTCGTCGATGAACTCGGGATCGACCGGGATAACGCCGCCGCGGCATTGCTCAGGGCCCGCCCGGCCGACCTGGTGCGCGCCATGGACGTCGTGATGACCACCAGCATGGACTCCATGATGGGAGCCGCCCCCGTCGGCCCCACCTGCGGAGACGAGTTCCTGCCGCTGGATCCGTTCGACGCGATGAGACAGGGCACCGCGCACAAGATCCCGCTGATCGTCGGGACGAACGCCGACGAGGGAAAGCTGTTCACCCGGTTCCTGAAACTACTGCCGACGACCGAGCACGCGATCGAACGGATGCTGGCCCACTCGCCGCCGGAGGTACGCCAACGTGTTCTCGCCGCCTATCCGCACTATCCGCATCCGAAGGCCTGCGTGCAGTTCGGCGGCGACATGATCTTTAACACGGCTGCCTGGCAGATTGCCGAGGCGCACGCAAAGCTGGCGCCCACCTACGTCTACCGCTACGACTTCGCGCCGCGAACGCTTCACTGGACCGGCTTCGGCGCGACCCATGCGACCGAACTTCTTGCGGTATTCGGCATCTACCGGTCCCGGGTGGGCGCCGTGTTGACCGCCGGCGTGGATCAGCGTGCCGCGGTCAAGGTCAGCCATCAGGTACAGACCCGCTGGCACGAGTTCGCCCGCACCGGGGTGCCCGGCGACGACTGGCCCGTCTACAACTCCGTAGAGCGTCCGGTACTGGTATTCGACCGACACACCCATGTGGAATACGACCCGCATCCGCACCGCCGCGAGGCCTGGGCGGAGTTCGCCCTCACACCGACACCGTGATCGAACGACCCGGGGACCTCACGGCCGACTGGCTGACCGTCGCCATCGGTGCGGGCCGGGTCGACGGCTTCACCGTCGAGCGCATCGGGACCGGGCAGATGAGCGAGTGTTACCGAGTCGGACTCCACTATGAGGCCCGCGACCGGGGTCCGGGTTCGGTGGTGCTCAAGGTCGCCGCCACCGACCCGGTCAGTAGGCAGACCGGCCTCGCGCTGGGACTCTATGAGCGCGAAGTGCGGTTCTATGCCGAGGTTGCACCCGGGCTGAGTGCGCGATCCGGACCGATCGCGCACTGCTACCACCGCGCCCATGAACCTGAGACCGGCTTCTTCACCCTGCTGCTCGACGACGCCGCTCCGGCGGAGGTCGGTGATGAAATCCGCGGAGCCACGCTCGCCGATGCCACCCTGGCGCTGAGCCAGTTGGGCCGCCTGCACTCCCCGCTGATCGGCAGCGCGACCCTGGCGCAGGCCGAATGGCTCAACCGCGAGACGCCGGTCAACCAGGAGTTGATCACCGCGCTGTATGCGGGTTTCGGCGATCGCTACGGCGACGCCATCACCGCCGCTCAGCGCGATGTGTGCGGGCGTCTGGTGGAGGCTTTCGACGCCTACGCCGCCCAGGAGTCGGGTCGCCTCAACGGCCTGGTCCACGGCGACTACCGACTGGACAACATGCTCTTCGGCCGGCCCGGATCGCTGCGCGACCTGACCGTGGTGGACTGGCAGACGGTCACCTGGGGTCCGGCGATGACCGACGTCGCCTACTTTCTCGGTTGCGCGCTTCCGACAGAGGTTCGCCGGAACCACTACGACGAACTGCTGACCGCCTATCACCGGGGTCTGGGACCTCAATTTCCGCTCACCGCAGACGAGGTCCGCGAGGGCGTGCGCCGGCAGAGTTTTTTCGGTGTGATGATGACGATTGTGTCGTCGATGCTGGTGGTGCGCACCGATCGCGGCGACGACATGTTCCTGACCATGCTGGAACGGCACTGCGGCCACGTGCTCGACACCGGCGCGCTTGATGAGTTGCCCCGCACCACCTGACTAGGGCTCCCCGGACTGGGGGCTCCCCGGACTGGGGGCTCCCCGGACTGGGGGCTCCCCGGACTGGGGGCTCCCCGGACTGGGGGCTCCCCGGACTGGGGGCTCCCCGGGCTAGGGGCTCACCGGAGAACCCTCGGGCGACCGAATCGGGTGTGGACACCGGGGGAGTAGAGCGCCCGCAACGGTCCGCCGACCACCCGCACTCCACTGGCCGCCAGTAATTCGTCATCGAGTTCGAGGATCGACGCCGAACGCAGCGGCCACGGTTCATGCTCGTTGGGCACCCACCAGGTCCGGCCGGCCTTGCGGGTGTGCGCCCCCCAGCGTGCGGTCAGCCAGACTTCCAGCGGCGTCGGCGTCACCGGGTCGCCGATTCGGATCGACAGGAGACTGCGCAGGCCTCGCTGAGGCCAGCGCCGCTGGCTCTGATAGCTGATCTGCTCCGCGGACTCATCGATCCGCATCCGCGCCCAGGTGTAGGGGATGCCCATCGCGAGACGCACGGCCGCAACCACGGCAAGGCGCGATGTTTCGAGCGAGAGAAACAGCACGCCGTGACGCCCATCCGCGTCCAGGGAGTAGAGCCGGATGTTGGTCTCGGCGAAGGTGCCGAAGTACGGAACCGGCGGGCTTGGTCCGACCCGGGTGCGGCTCATCTTGAACGGCACCAGAGCCACATAGGTCATGCCGTCGTCGAATACGTCTGGGCAGGTGCCCGGGGGAAAGAGGTGGACGACGTCGGCCGGCCGCACCGGCCAGTGGACAAAAGTCAGTTCGCCCCAGTGCTGATCGAACAGTACGGGGCGCGGCAGCGGCGGCGGCCTGACCGGATAGCCGGCCAGCGCGTCGCTCGCGGCCGGAGGTCCTGTCAGGACTTGACGACCTGGGTGCCCCCGGCCATCTCGTCGTGCTTGCCCTGTTTGGTCGGGCTGCTGTTGATTGTCATCGCGATCACCACGATGGCGACGACGCCCAGCACACCACCGATAAAGGGCACTATCGGCAGCAGGGTGAAGGCGTTGCGGATGGCCGACTGCTTCAAATCCGGTTTCGGCGCACCGCCGGGGCCGCGCACACTCAGGCCGAGGAGACGCTTACCCAGGGTGCGGCCCTGGGTCACCTCGAAGGCAACGAAGTAGACGAACATCAACAGGCCGGTGAACAGGCCGGTCACCAGGATGCTGCCGCTGGATTTGAACAGTGCCGCGAGCAGGCTCGCGAAAATGCCCACCAGGATTCCGTCGATCACCCGGGCGCCGAATCGGGAACCCAGGCTGCCGGGGTGGCCGCCCCACGCGGCGGGCGGTGTCGACGGATAGCCGCCGCCATAGGGCTGGGCGCCGTAGGGGTCCGGTGGCGGCGGGTATCCGGCCGGCGGGGGATAACCGGCCGGCGGGGGTAGGTAGTTCGCCGGCGGGGGCGGCGGGTAGCCCGGGGGGGGAGGAGGAAAACCCGAGGGTGGGGGCGGGGGATAGCCCGAGGGCGACCCGAAGGCGTTGGGATCCTGATCGGTCATCAGTACGCTCCTCGCGAGTAGGTGAGGCCAATCTACCGTGCAGGTCGTCGGCGAGGCTCCTCGACGTAGCTACCGCATCTCGATCATGACCTTGCCGCACTCCCTGCTGCTGTCGAGAACTTCCAGGGCGGAGGTTATTTCGCTGAGTGGGTAGCGATGGGTGATCAGCGGCGAAAGATCGCGGCGGCTCAACAGTTCGATCGCGTCCCCGAAGTTCGCCGGGTACTCGATCGAACCCCGAATGGTCAGTTCCTTCATCAGCACGCTGAGGAAGTTGACCGGTACAGGTTCGTAGTGCAGGGCGACGACGCAGATGGTCGAGGCCCGTCCGGCGCGGTCGATGATCTTGGTGAGCATCTTCGACGAACCAGTGGCCTCGATGTACGCCGAGGTAGCCGGGGCGGTGCCGAACTGAACCTGCGCCGTGCCGTGCAGGCGACTCAGTTCGGCCCAGACACTGGTTTCCGCGGGGTCGATGCTGTTCGCCGCTCCGACGGTCTCCGCCAGCCGGCGGCGCGTCGCGGACAGGTCGACGGCGACGATGTCGGTCAGGCCGCGATCGGCCAGGCTGGCGATCGCCGCCAGACCGATCGGGCCGCACCCGAAGACCGCGACCTTGTCGTCGAGATCGACGCCGGCCTGTTCGGCCGCGTGCATCCCGACCGCGACCGGTTCGGCCAGAGCCGCGACGTCAAACGTCATGTCATCGGGGATCGCGAATAACCGTCCGCCGCGGGCCGCCTCCCGGACCAGAACTGCATCGGAGAGCCCGCCTTCGGGGGTGCCATTGCCGATTCGGCCGATGTCGTCCGCGCCGGGATGGACCACCACCCGCTGACCCACGGCGATGTCGGTGACCTCGGCGCCGACCGTCGTAACGGTGCCTGCGAGTTCATGACCGAGTGCCATCGGTTCCCCGCTGGGGCCCGCAAGTCCGCCGAGGCGGATGTAGCTGAGGTCGCTTCCGCAGATTCCGCAGGCTGCGACATCGACGATCGCATCGCGGGGTCCGCACGGGGCCAGCTCGACGCGGTCGAGGCTGATCTTTCCCGCTTCGACGATTCGGACCTGTTCGATGGTGGTCATTGGGCTCTCCTCGGATCGCGACGGCCGGGCCGCGATGGGCGATAGGTTGGTTGGTGCCCCGTGCGGTGTTGCGCTCCAAACATAACGATCAGGACGGAGAAACGAACAGTGGGTTCTTCGGCGCAGACCATTGTTATCGACGATCTCATCGATCCCCGGCTCACCGAGACTCAGCGCCAGGTACTCGAATACACCGAATCGCGGCCGGTCTCACTCGACATCGACCAGATGATCGACGAGGCCATCGCCGGTGCGGGGTCCGACGATCTCGGCTACACGACAGACTTCGCAGCGCGCCTCGCTGCATTTGCGGGGGCGGTCGACGCCGATACGGCCCTGACCCAGCTGGGTCGGGGCACACTGCGGTCACGCATCGTCCGTCTGCTGCGGAATCGGATTTCGCTGGCTGACCTGATCAAGCGCTACCCGGAGATCGAGTCGATCGAGATCGAGAAGCCGATCATCGTGGTGGGCATGCCGCGATCGGGTACCACGCACCTGGTCAATCTGCTCGCGGCTGACCGGCGCCGACGGGCCCTGCCCTACTGGGAGAGCCAGGAACCCATCCCCGCCTCCGGTCGGGGGCCGGACATCTTCGGTGTCGATCCCCGCTACTCCCGGGCAAAGGCCGAACACGATGCGATGTTGGCGAACATGCCCCTAGTGGCGGCCATGCACGATCAGTTCCCCGAGGCGATCGAGGAAGAGGTTGAGCTTCTTGATCTCGACTTTGCCAGCTACATCCTCGAATGGCTGGCCCGCGTGCCGAGTTGGCGCGACACCTACCTGGCGCTCGACCAAATCCAGCACTACGGCTATATGAAGAAGGTGCTGCAGGCGCTCACCTTTTTCCGGGGCCCCCGCACCTGGGTGCTGAAGTCCCCGCAGCATTCGGAGCAGTTGCCCGCATTGATGGCGACGTTCCCCGATGCCACGGTCGCGTTCACTCACCGCGATCCGGTCGCCGTCATCCAATCGACGGTCACGATGATGGCCTACGCGGATCGCCTCCGCCGCAGGAGTATTGATCCCGAATGGTTGATCGAGTACTGGACCGATCGGATCCACCGGCTACTCAGCGCGGGTGTGCGCGACCGCGATCTGGTGGCAGCAGAGCACAGCATCGACGTCGGATTCCACAAAATGGGCGGCAACGAGATCACTGTGCTCGAGGCCCTGTACGGCCGCGCCGGAATCGAGTTGACTCCCGGAGTGCGCAAGAGTTTCGAGCGGTATCTCGGCAGCAATCCACGAGGTAAGCACGGCGCTATTCGGTATGACCTGCACCGCCATTTCGGGGTGACGCCCGAAGACGTCCGGTCCCGGTTCGACTTCTACTTCAACCGCTTCGACATCCGGCCCGAGGTCGGCAGTCGTGTGGGTGAGAGCTGACAGGAGAAGCCGATGGCGGACTTCGAACCGGCCTACCGAAGCCGGCCCGGCGCCGAAGCGATGGTGCCCGCGGTTCCCGACGAGGTCTTTGAGGTTGTCCCCGGAATCTGGTGCTCGCCCGGGCTGTCTAATGTCTACCTGCTGCCGACCGCGGACGGTCGGGTGGTGATCAACGCGGGGATGGGATTCGAGGGCCCGGTTCACCGGGCGAATCTGGATTCAATCGACTCTGCCCCGGTGGCGTACGTCATCCTCACCCAGGGCCACTACGACCACGTCGGCGGTCTGGACAGCGTGCGCGATCCCGACACGAAAATCGTGGCACAGGCGAACTGGTCGCAGTGGCGCGATGACAACGAGCGACTGGCGCGGTACCGGATATCCCGTAGCGCATTCGCGTTCTCCGACACCCTGGCCACCGGCATCGCCCGAATTCAGGAACGGTTCGGCCGCAAGATGCCCGGCCAGAGCACACCGGCCGCGGACATCGTCGTTGAAGACGGGCTCACTCTTCGCGTCGGCGAGCGGACCCTCGAACTCATCGCCACGCCCGGCGGAGAGACCACCGACTCGATGGTGGTCTGGTTACCCGATGAGAGAATCTGCCTGTGCGGCAATGTGTTCGGCGCCCTGTTTGGCCATATGCCGAATCTCGTCACCATGCGGGGAGACCGCTACCGGGATGCACTCACGGTGATCGAGACCATCGAAAGGGTCCGTGCGCTGGCACCCGAGGTACTTCTCACCGGTCACTTCGCGCCGATCACCGGTGGGGAGCGAATCCAATTCGAACTCACCCGCCTGCGCGATGCCGTGCAGTACGTCCACGATGCGACGGTCGAGGGCATGAATTCCGGCAAGGACGTCCGGACGCTGATGCGCGAAATCACCCTTCCGGAGCACCTCGAGGTGGGGCAGGGTTACGGAAAAGTAGCCTGGGGCGTGCGGGCGATCTGGGAGAACTACTCGGGCTGGTTTCACCACCGGTCCACCACCGAGTTGTATCCGGTGGACGAGGTTGAGATCAGCGCCGATCTGGTGGAACTGGCCGGGGCTGACGCACTCGTCGACCGAGCGCAGGCCCACCTCGACGCCGGCCGTCCGGAGCAGGCTATCCACCTTGCCGAAAAGGTCACTGATACCGATTCTGGTCACGTTGGTGCCCGCAAGGTTCTCAAGACCGCTCACGAACGGCTCCTAAGCGACAGCACCAATTTCTGGGAGACAGCATGGCTGCGCAAGCAGATCGCGAACAACACATGACCGCCCGGGCGACCTTTGATTTCACCGGCACGCGCACACTTATCACCGGCGGCACCAGCGGGATCGGACACGCGACGGCTGTGCTGTTCCGGGATGCCGGTGCCGATGTCACCGTCACCGGAACCCGGGCCAGTGCGGGGGAGTACGACACCGACCTGTCCGGAATGGCCTACGCGCAACTGGCACTCACCGACCCGGAATCCATGGACGCCGTAAAAGCGCGCTTCGACGTGCTCGATGTGCTCATCAATAATGCCGGCGCCAACTTCCCTGGCGGGCTCGACGAGTCGAAACCCGACGGCTTCGACGCATCCGTCGCGCTCAATCTCAACGGAACCTATCGGCTCACCGTCGCGATGCGTCGCGCGTTGACGGCATCCACCGCCGCCGGTGGAGCCTCGGTGGTGAATCTGGCGTCGATGTCGGCACTGCGGGCGGTGACTATGGTTCCCGGGTACAGCGCCGCCAAGGCCGGCATCATCGCGTTGACTCGCACGCTCGCGGTGAAATGGGCGGCGGACGGTATCCGGGTGAACGCGGTGGCACCGGGAACAATCGACACTCCGATGACGGCCCCGATGCAAGGGATTCCCGCGCTGATCGACTCCGAGGTAGCGCACATTCCGCTCGGCAGATTCGGCCAAGTCGAGGAGATCGCGCCGTCGATCGCCTTTCTGTGCACCGAGCACAGCTCCTACACCAGTGGTGCGCTGTTCGTTGTCGACGGTGCGTCCGACTGCTTCTGAGGCCCCACGTTAGGTTCACACCATGGCCGACACCGCGAATGATCTCGACGCCGAAACCTCACGACTGTTCGCCCTCGCCGAGTCGGTCATCGGATTTATGCCGGCTGATGAGGGCAGAGCGCTTTTCGACGCAGCCACACGCTTCCTTTCTGGTGGGGTGGCGGTCGAAATCGGCACCTACTGCGGCCGATCGACCGTGCTCCTGGGTGCGGCTGCCGCCCGGATCGGCAGCGTGCTCTACACCGTCGACCACCATCACGGATCCGAGGAGCACCAACCCGGGTGGGAGTTCCACGACACCACGATGGTGGACCCGGTCAGCGGGCGCTTCGACACGCTCCCGACGTTCCGCCGCACCCTGGACGCCGCCGGACTCGATGACACGATCGTGGCGGTGGTCGGAAAGTCGACCGTGGTGGCGCGTGGCTGGCGGACACCGCTGGAGTTGCTGTTCGTTGATGGCGGCCACAGTGAAGCAGTTGCGCAGGCGGATTTCGACGGCTGGGCACCAAGGGTGGCCGTGGGCGGCGCGCTGATCATTCACGATGTGTTTCCCGACCCCCGCGACGGTGGTCGTCCGCCGTATCACATCTACCGCCGGGCTTTGGATTCCGGCGAATTCACTGAAGTCAGCGCTACCGGTTCGCTTCGGGTACTGGAGCGGACCCGCGGCGTGCCGGGCGATCAGCTGCGGACGCACTCGCAGTCGTAATCGCCTTCCAGGCCCCGGGGCAGCGCATCATCACGGAAGATTCCGCTGCCGGCAGTGGTCTCCGACAGCGAGTCGGCCGCGAGGATCATGGCCGCACCGGTCCAGGTGGTGCGCTCCACCGGCCAGCGCTTGCCGTCGGAGAACACTAATCCGGTCCAGTACGAACCGTCGACTTCGCGGAGGTGCTGCATCGCCTTGAACTGCGTCAGTGCCCTGTCACGCTCACCCATAGCGTCCAAGGCCATCACTAACTCACAGGTCTCGGCTCCGGTCACCCATGGGCGATCGTCCACGCAGCGGATGCCCAGTTCGTCAACGACGAAATCACTCCAGCGCTCGGCGATCCTGTCATGGGCGGTTGCCCCCCGAACGGCACCGGACAAAATCGGGTAGTACCAGTCCATCGAGTGTTTCGGTTTCTCAGTGAATGCGTCCGGATGGTCGGTGATGGCATGGCCGAGTCGGCCGACCGCGACCTCCCACTCGGGTTGCTGTTCGCCGAGGTAATCAGCGAGGGCCAGCGCGCACCGGATGCTGTGGTAGATGCTGGCGCACCCGGTCAACAGAGCCTCGTCGAACACCCCGTTCGGCCCTTGCGCCCAGTAGATCTCGCCGGTTCCGGCCTGCAGGTTGAGCACTAGGTCAATGGCGTCGCGCACAGTGGGCCACATCCGCTCAGCGAAATCGCGGTCGTCGGTGATCAGCACGTGATGCCACACGCCGGCAGCGATGTAGGCGCAGAAGTTGCTGTCGGTGTTGGAGTCTTCGACCACGCCGCGGCGGTACTGGATTGCCCAGGACCCGTCACTGCGTTGCCGCGCGCGACTCCACTCGTAGGCTGCTCGGGCCTGTTCGACGAGTCCGGCGGCCGTCAATGCCATGGCGCACTCGACGTGATCCCATGGATCGGTATGCCCGGCCAGTGACCAGGGGATCTCACCGGAGGATAGCTGCACCGCGGCGATCGACTGTGCCGTCTGCCGGCACTGCGCAGGTGTGAGGATCCCGGCGATCCCCGGCACGCCAGCGATGTCAGACCCGGGCATCGGCATTCCGCTTCACCGCAGCCGGCGGCTTCTCGAAGTACACCGCGACGCTTTTTCCCGCCACCGGGTTGAGGACTGTTTCGGCCACCCGGGTCAGCGTTGGCTTACTCATCATGTCCCACACCAGCAGCTTGTGATAGGCCCGTACCGCGGGATGGTCATTATTGTTAACGCCAACAGCACATTTGAGCCACCAGTAGGGCGAGTGCAGGGCGTGAGCGTGATGGAATCCGGTGACAGTCATCCCGCGGCGCTGAAGCTTTGATCGCAATTGGTCGGCCCGGTAAATGCGGATGTGGCCGCCCTCGTTGGCGTGGTAGGAGTCCGACAGCAGCCAGCAGATCTTCTCCGGCAACCACCGTGGCACCGTGATGGCGAGGCGGCCCCCGGGTCGCAAGACCCGCACCAACTCGGCGATCGCGGTGTCGTCGTCGGGCACGTGTTCGAGGATCTCTGACGCAATTACGACGTCGAAGGTGCCATCGGGGTAGGGCAGGGCCAGTGCGTCGCCGACAACTACCTGGGCCTTCGCCGCGGCAGGCGCCTCACCGGCCTGGCCCATCGCCTGCAGCATGGTGTCGACCTCGGCGAGTTCCTCGGCGTTCTGGTCGAAGGCGATTACGTCGGCGCCTCGGCGGTAGGCCTCGTAGCTGTGCCGCCCGGCCCCGCAGCCGACGTCGATGACCTTGGTTCCGGCCCCCACGCCAAGCCGGTCATAGTCCACCGTCAGCATGGTTCATCGACCGCCGTCACTTCGCGGCGCGGTGACCCGCTTCGCTCGATGGCCCGGGCATAGATGCGTACCGTCTGGGCGGCCACCGATTCCCAACTGAAGACGTCCAGCGCGCGCCGACGCCCGGCCGTGCCCAGCCATTGCCGTCGTCCGGGGGAGTCGAGCAGGCGGCTCAATGCGCCGGTGAGTTCTTCGACATTGCCGGGGGCGACGAGATCTGCGCATTCGCCCCCGGAGCCGAGTACCTCCGGCAGGGCGCCCGCCCGGCTGGCGACAATCGGAATGCCGCTGGCCATCGCCTCGACGGCCGGCAGGGAGAAGCCCTCGTACAGCGAAGGAATGCAGGCGATTTCCGCGGAGGCGAACAGTGCCGCCAGATCGGAATCCGACAGGCCACTGGAGATGTGGACGATATCGGCCAGGCCCAATTCCGCGATCAACTTCTCGGTGGCGCCGTGGGGTTCGAGCTTGGCCACCAGTTGTAACTCCAGGTCGTGATGGGCGCGCAGCCTGGCGACCGTCCGCAGGAGGTGCCCGATTCCCTTCAGTGGACGATCGGCTGAGGAGATCGCGATGATGCGACCCGGAACCCGGCTTTCCGGCGCGGGTTTGAACAATTCGGTGTCGACGCCCAGCGGCACGACGTGCAACTGATCTGGGTTCACGCCGAAGTCGTTGGCGATGTCCGCAGCCGAGGAAGAGGAAACCGTGAGCAGGTCAGGTATCGCCCGCGCCACCTTCTTCTGCATGGTGGTGAAGCCATACCAGCGGTGTACCGATGGTGTGCGCCACCACCGCGCGGCATCGAGATCGAGCACCCTGTCCCGGGTGATCGGATGATGAACGGTGGCCACCACCGGGAGATGCCGTGCGACGGTGAGTAGGCCCGAGCCCAGGCACTGGTTGTCGTGGACCACATCAAATTCCGTGCTGCGCCGGGCTAACAGTCGGGACACCCGCAGGCTGAAGGTTCGGGGTTCGGGAAACCCGCCGGTCCACATGGTGGCCAATTCCAGGAGGTCGATGCGGTCGCGGATCTCGCGGGGATGCGGAACCCGGAAGGGATCGGGTTCGCGATACAGGTCGAGGCTGGGCACCTCGGTCAGGCGCACCCGGGGATCGAGCAGTTCGGGATAGGGCTGACCGGAGAACACCTCGACCCGGTGACCGAGTTCAGCCAGGCCCCGGCTCAGGTGGCGGATGTAAACGCCCTGGCCACCGCAGTGCGTCTTGCTGCGGTAGGACAGCAGCGCGATGCGCATGCTCACGCTCCGCCGAGGGCCGAAAAAGCGGCGGTAGGCGAATTGGACATGTGTCCACCCTATAAGTCGCTCAACAGCCGTGCAAAACGGGTTGCGACGCTTGAACTTCGTCGCCGCCGGCGCAGGACCGGCTGCCCAGCAGGTGAGAGGCGCTACCAGCCGGTGGCCAGGACCCGGTCGAGGGTGTCGACGAAGAAGTCGGCGGACTCGGTGGTCAGACACATCGGCGGTTTCATCTTCAAGACGTTCTGGCGATCACCGGTGGGTTGCACGATGACCCCGAGTTCGAGCATCCGTTCACAGATGGCGGCGGTCTCGGTCGTGGCCGGCTCCAGGGTGGTGCGGTCGCGCACCAACTCGACTCCCATGTAGAGGCCGCTGCCGTGGACGGTGCCGATCAATCGGTGACGTTCGGCCAGTTCGATGATCCGGGCCTTGAGATGGTCACCGACGGTGAGCGCGTTGCGCTGCAGGCCTTCGCGTTCGATCTCGTCAAGGACGGCGAGCCCGACCACGCACGACACCGGGCTGCCACCTGAAGAGGAGAAGAAGTAGCCCTGAGTCCGATAGGCATCGGCGATCGCCCGGGTGGTGATCACCGCACCCAGGGGTTGGCCGTTGCCCATCGCCTTGGCGATGCAGACGATGTCGGGCACCACGCCCTGTTGCTCGAACGCCCAAAACCAGCGACCGGTCCGGCCGTAGCCCACCTGAACCTCGTCGGCGATCGCGAGGCCACCCACCGCGCGCACCGCCGCGTACAGAGCGCGCAGGTATCCGTCGGGTAGTGCCATCCCGCCGGCGTTGCCGTAAAACGGTTCAGCGATGAACGCGGCAGGCGGATGTCCCTGAGCGGCAAGCGCGTCGATGATCGCGACCGCCTCAGACGCGTACTTCGAGGCTTGGGCGCCGCGATGCTCGCCGCGGTAAGCATTGGGGGAGGGAACGGTGTGGACCCAGGACGGCCGGGTGGACAGCGCGTTGGGGTTGTCGGCGACCGACGTGGAAATCGCGTCGGTGGCGTAGGTCCAGCCGTGGTAGGCCTCCGCGACGGCGACGACATCGTGGCGGCCGGTGGTCGCCATGGCCAGTCGCAGCGCGAGATCGTCGGCTTCGGAACCGGAGTTGACCAGGAACACGGTGTCCAGCGGGTCCGGCAGGGTGGCGACGAGGCGCTCCGAAAGCGCCACCACGCTGGCGTAGTTGAACCTCGAGTTGGTGTTAAGTCGTCGCCACTGGCGAGCGACGGCGTCGGCGACGGCCGGATGCCCGTGGCCGAGGACCGCGACGTTGTTAATCATGTCCAAATAACTGCGCCCGTCGGTGCTGATCAGGTGTTCCCGCCAGCCTCGCTCGATCCGGGGCGGATGACGGTAGTAGTGCTCTTGGGACTCGGCGAACGACTGAGACCGCCGCCGGCGCAGTCCGGCGCTGTCGTCCGTGGGTGCCGTCGCCGGCGTGAACCCGAGCAGCACCGCGGGGTCACTGACCCGGTTCAGCCAGCCGGCTGCGTAGTCGGGTTGGACGAAATCGGGAGCGCCCCCGTCGTCGGTGGCGCCGACATCGAAGGGGCGGCGGCACTGAATCCACACCGGGGACTCGATGCTGCCGAGGACGGCACCGGCGGCCACGGTGCGCCCCGATGGCCCGGCCCCGGCGGGTCGCAGCCCGCCCCGGATCGCGATGGTCCCAGCCACACCGCTCAGGGTGAGGATCGGGTGTTCGCCGGAGAGTGTCGTTTCCACTACTCCGGGCCACGGTGCAGTCAGGGTCAGCGACCTGGAAGGCCACACCCGTACGCCGGTGGCAACGGTGGGCGGAGATACCTCACTGAGTGTCGCCGAACGGGTGAGATGGGCTTCGCCGAAGGTACTGAGCACCGCGGCGGCGCCGGCGGATATGGCATCGCGGGCCAGCCGGTCTTCGCAGTCGGTGTCGAGCCACGCGCCGGCATCCATGGCATCGGATTCCACGGACAGATCCAGGCGGGTGATGTCAGCCGGGTCGAGGCCGGCGATGAGGGGTGCCTCTGCGGAGATCGGCTTGGCCGGGAGAGTGTTCCCAAGAACGTGACGTATCTGTGCCGTCATCACGTCAAGCGGAATACCGTTGGCGCGCTGAAAAATTCGTAGTTCAGGGTCCAGTCCGGTGTTGGCGTAGGCGTTTTCGACGTCGATCACGGACTGCTGCAGACCACTGACGACGAGTACGCTCGCGCGGAGTACGACCAGCGGCCACAGTGCCGTTATCTCCGCCGGACTCAATGGGCGGACCGCGTGGAAGCCCGCAATGGCCGCCATGGTGCTGGCCGGTTCTGCACCGTCATGGCGAAGCACCGACGCGACGGCGATGGCCAGTTCGCCAATCGTCCAGGAACGTGTCAGGTCACCGAAGTCGATCAGGCCATCGGGCAGTCCGTGGGCGTCGCACACCACGTTGTCGTCGGTGACGTCGCCATGAATCACCTGCACGGGCAGGTCGCCGACGAGGCCGGCCACCGCCGCCCAGGCCCGGGCGGCAGCGGATAGGAGTTCCTCGCGCAGCGAGATGTCGGCGACGTGTTCGGCGAGCGTTTCCACGGTGCGCATGCCGTGGCGCAGATCCCACTGCAGCACCCGATCGACACCGGCGTGATCGAAACCCGCGAGCGCTCGGGTGGTCCGACCTGCCAGGTCGCCGAGTGCGCGCACCCGGGCCGGATTGAGGTAGCCGTCGCCGCTCAGTGTCCCGCCGTCGAGGTAACTGATGATCCGGACGAACAATCCGCCGTCGACGTCGATCTGGGCGATCGGGGCCACGGCGTCGAACTCGCGGTTGGTGGCGGTACGGACCCCTTCGCCGGCGGCGATGAAGGCCGCCGCGGCGTCTTGCGCCTGAAGTTCGACCAGGCTGAACGCCGGGTTGGCGATCTTGAGTACCCCGACCGGCACCCCGGCGTGGTCGCTGATCAGGAAGTTGGCATCCTGCTGGCTGCCGAGTGCGGTGATCGTGCCCGCTACGCCGAAGTACTCGGTGGCGATGGTGCGGGCTTGTGCGTCGTCCACGGCCGGAACCGGCAGTCCGCTGGTTCGGAAGAAGTCGAACGCTGTCACGCCCAAAAGATACCGCTCCGCGGAAGGGTTCCGGCTACCGTGGTGGGCGTGCGGGCACTGTTGATCATCGACGTGCAGAACGACTTCTGCGAGGGTGGTTCGCTGGCTGTGACTGGCGGTGACGCAGTCGTCGGGGCGATCAACGTACTGCTGGCCTCAGCTGATCGCGATCACGGCCACGCCGGTTATGACCACGTCGTCGCGACGAAGGACTTTCACATCGACCCGGGTGATCATTTCGCCGATCACCCGGACTACGCGGTGTCCTGGCCCCGGCACTGCGTCGCGTATAGCAGCGGTGCCGAGTTTCACCCCGCACTGGATACGACGCGGATCGAGGCGGTCTTCCTCAAGGGTGCCTACCGCGCCGCCTTCAGCGGGTTCGAAGGTACCGCGGATTCAGTCGGCCTCACCGACTGGCTTCGTGCCCGTGGGGTCGACGAGGTGGACGTCGTTGGGATCGCCACTGACTACTGCGTGCGAGCGACCGCGATGGACGCCGTCGCCGAGGGCTTTCGCACCCGGGTGTTGGTCGATCTGACTGCCGGGGTCAGCCCCGAATCCACCGCCGCGGCACTTGATGAGATGCACCGGCGGGGAGTGCGTCTCATCGCCGGCCCCGCAGCGCCAGAGGGTCCCTGACCGTCAGGTCGACCGGTCAGACGTCGACCCGTCAGATGTCGACCCGCTTGCGCCGGTAGAGCGTGCCGGCGACCAGCAGGATGAGGCTGATCCCGAGGATCGCGGTCGCCAGCACGTTGATCTGAGGTGGTACCGCCGCCTTGGTAGCCGCGTTGACGTAAAGCGGGTAGGTCACCGTGGACCCGCTGACGAAGTAGGTGATGATGAAATCGTCGAGGGAGAGCGCGAACGACAGCATCGCTGCTGCGATGATCCCCGGCACGATCAACGGCAGCGTCACCTTGAAGAAAGTACGCACCGGGCCGGCCCCCAGATCCAAGGACGCGTCCTCCAGGGACCAGTCGAATCCACGGATCCGGGCGCGCACGGTCATGGCGATGAAACTGATCTGGAATGCCACGTGCGCGATCAGCACCGTGACGTAGCCGGTCGCCCAGCCGAGGCTGAGGAAGAGCGTCAACAGTGAGGCGCCCATCACCACCTCGGGAGAGGTCAGCGGAAGGATCAGGAAGGTGTCCACGGCTGTTCGGCCCCGGAAGCGTTGGCGCACCAGGGCTACCGCCACCAGGGTGCCCAGGACCAGCGCGATCGCCGTCGACACCGCCGCGACGTTGAGGCTGAGTTTGAGGGCTTGCGTCAGCGCCGGGTACTTGAACGGATCCGCCCAGTTGTCCAGTGTGAAGCCCTGCCAGGTGTAGTTGAACTTGCCCGCTGGTTTGTTGAACGAGAAGACGATGATCACCAGGATCGGAACGAACAAAAACAGCAGGACCAAGCCGGCGAGGGTGCGCAGGGCCAAGTCGCCCAGCTTGAAGCTGCCCCGGAAGTTGCGGCCCGGCGAGGCGAGGTCGGTAAGACCCTGAACTGTCATGTCCTCACACCAGGTCCCCTCACGCCAGGTCCCCTCACGCCAGGTCCCCTCACACCAGGTCCCCTCACACCAGGTCCCCTCACACTAGGTCCCCGGTGCCCAGTGCCCGGGTGTAGGACAGCACCCCGACGAGGATGAGAGCCATCAGTACGAAGCTCATCGCGGCGGCCACCGGGTAGTCCTTGACCACGAGGAATTGCTTCTGAATGACGTTGCCGATCATGGTGGTCTTGGCACTGCCCAGATAATCGGCATTGATGAAGTCACCGACCGAGGGGATGAAGACCAGCAGGCTGCCGGCCAGCACGCCGGGCAGCGCCAGGGGCAGAATGATTTTGGCGAACATCCTGCGGTTGGTGCCATAAAGGTCCCTGGAGGCCTCAAGTAGTCGGCTGTCGATCTTCTCCAGGCTGACATAGAGCGGCAGGATCATGAAGATGATCCAGTTGTAGGTCAGCCCGCCGATGACTGCCCAACTGGTCGAGAGCAGTCGGCCCTCGCTGGGCAGCAGGCCCACCGAACCCAACGCATTCACCAGCCAGCCCTGGTCGGCGAGAATCGTCTTCCAGGCGATGGTGCGGATCAGAAACGTCACGAAGAACGGCAAAATCACCAGGCCGAGAATGAGATTCTTGTAGCGCCCGGCCTTGAATGCGATGACGTAGGCCAGCGGGAAGGCCAGCAGCAGGCACAGCACGGTGGCCGCGAACGCGTAGCCGAAGGAGCGCAGGATCTGGTCGCGGTACTCGGTGAGCGCCTGGCCGTAGTTGCTGAAGTGCCAGGCGAAGGTGAGTTCGGGCAGAAACACCGAGCCGCCCATGGTCGACAGCGAGGTGCGCAGCAGTGAGACGAACGGCACCGCGTAGAACACCCCGAGATAGACCAGCGCGGGCAGGATCATCAGGTATGGGGCGATCCGGCTGCGCTGCCGGGTGCTGGTGGCTACCCCGGCCATGAAATCAGCCGCCGGTGACCGCGGCGTAGGCCTTGTTGAACTCGACGGTCTGCTCGTCGGTCAACGTCGGCCAGGCCTTCAGCAGGTCCAGGGTCGCCTTCGGCGGGTTGATCAACGGGTTTGATGCCAGCGCCGGATCGATCTTGGTGAGATCCTCGGTCATGTCACTGAGGACCGGGGCGTACTGCGTCTCAGCGACGAGCTTGGCGTAGTTGGCGCGGTCGTAGACGAAGTTGATCCACTCCTCGGCGGCCTTCTGGTTCTGGGTGGTGTACGGGATCGTCATGGTGTCAACGAAGGAGGTCCCGCCAGACTCCGGAACCACGAATCTCAGGTCGGGATTGTCCTTTTGCAACTGCACCACGTCACCCGAGTACGCCTGAGCGACAACGATATTGCCTGCGGCGAGGTCGTCGGCGTAGTCGTTGCCGGTGAATCGGCGGATCTGGCCCTTATCCTTTTGTTCCTTGATCAGGTCCACGGCCTTCTGGACGTCGGCGATCGTCAGATCCTCCAGAGAGTCGCGCTGTGCGAGTAGGAACATGCCCAGCCCGTCCTGGATGTCGGCGAAGAGACTGACCTTGCCCTTGAACGCCGGATCCCACAGGTCGTCCAGTGTGGTGATGTCGCGGTTGGTCGCGGCCCGGTTGTACGCAAGACCCACCATGCCGGACATGTAGGGCGCGCTGACCTTTCGACCCGGATCGGTACTGGCGGCCAGCAGGTCAGCCCGCATGTTCTTCTTATTGGTCCAGCGAGCCTCGCTGATCTCGTTGAGCCAGCCCAGGCTGTTGAGGCGGGCCATCATGAACTCGGTGGGAACCACCAGGTCGGCGCCGATGTCCTGCTTGCGCGACAGTGGTTCCTTGTTTTTGGCGAACCACTCTTCGTTGTCGTTGAAGTCTTCCTTGTAGTCCACCGTCAGGCCGGTCGCGGTCTGGAACGCCGCCACGAAGCCGGGAGCCATGTAGAGCGGCCAGTTCGAGATGCGCAGCTTGCCGGTTGCCGGGCCACCATCGTCGGCGGGCGCGGCCCCTGCTTCGGAGGTACCGGTGGCGGCCTTTTCGCCCGAACTACAGGCGGCCAGGAAGGACGGGCCCAGGATCAATGCCGCCGCCGCGGCGGCGCTTCCGCCGCTGATGAACCGGCGCCGCGACGCCGTTTGGGTAAGCACTCGGGGGTCGTTCTCTCTTGTCATGGGTGCAACCTTTCCTTCGTTCGATGACAGACGATCAGGGTGATCAGGACTTGTCCGGCGTTTCTTCGGGGCCGGGTACCGCGGGATTGGCGGCTGTCGGCAATACCAGCGAGGCGTCCGGTGACCAGCCGACGTAAACCTCGTCGCCCGGGCGCAGCATGGGTAGATCCAGTTCGGCACCGACATGGGCGACGATCGGGGAGTCGTCGGGGGCGATCAGCGACAGCCGTAACACCGGACCCTGGAAAGTCGTGTCCAACACCCGGGCCGGCACGGCGGTGGTGTCTCCGGGGAAGGGTTCCATCGCGACCCGAACCCGCTCCGGACGAACCATGACGGTCACCTGCCCACCCGACTCGACCGCGGTATCGCCCGGTCGGGCCTTCAGCGCCGTGCCCAGCACCTCGACTTCCACGTAGTCGCGGTTGGCCCGCCCGGTGTGGCGGCCCGGCCAGAGATTGGCCTGACCGATGAAGCCGGCGACGAACACCGAGGCGGGCCGGTCGTAGATCTCCGTCGGGGTGCCGATCTGCTCGACGTGGCCGGCGTTCATGACCGCGATCCGGTCACTCATCGTCAGCGCCTCCTCCTGGTCGTGGGTGACGTAGACGAACGTGATTCCGACCTCGCGCTGGATTCGTTTGAGTTCGAACTGCATGACGTGGCGCAGCTTGAGATCCAGTGCCCCGAGTGGCTCGTCGAGGAGCAGCGCACTGGGGTAGTTGACCAGGGCACGGGCCAGCGCCACCCGCTGCTGCTGGCCGCCGGAGAGTTGCGCGGGCCTGCGTTTGGCGAAGTCGCCCAACCGGACCACCTCGAGCATCTCGTTGACGCTCTTGGTGACGGTGGCTCGATCCTTCTTCTGGCTGCGCGGGCCATAGGCGATGTTGTCCCACACGGTCATGTGTGGGAACAGCGCGTAATGCTGAAAGACCGTATTGACGTGACGCTTGTTCGGCGCGACCTTCGAGACGTCCACGCCCTCGAGTCGGATGGCTCCGGAAGTCGGGCTCTCGAATCCGGCGATCATCCGCAGGGTAGTCGTCTTACCGCATCCGGATGGGCCGAGCATGGAGAAGAATTCACCGGCGCCGATCGAAAAATCAGCGTCGGCCACCGCAACGTAGTCCGCGAAACTCTTGGTCACGTGGTCGATCTCGATGACCGGTGAGGCCCCGCCCCGTTCGGTGCGGCTCGGCACAGCGGTCTGCGTTTCGGTGGCGCCGGTCTCGGACAGAATCGTTCCTCCTCGATGCCGGCGATGACGGGAGCCGATGTCCGTGCGGTAAACCATGGCTGATTCCCGCGGCATCCGCAACACATGCCGCCCAGTGAAGCGTCCCAGTGAAGCGTCCCAGTGAAGCGTCCCAGTGAAGCCTTACGTGTGGGCTCCGCCGTCGATGCGGACCTCGGTGCCGGTGACGAAGAATGCGTCGGTGCTGCCCAGCATCGCGACCACCGCGGCCACCGCGTCGGGGGCGGCGAAGCTGGCCTTATCGGCAAGCCGCAGGAGCGGAGCGACCCGACCGAACAGTCGGTAGTTCACGTCCTCCGGGAAGCCGGGTCCGACGCTTTGCCTGGACTCGCCACTGCCATCGGTCATGCCCGAGGAGATGGATCCGGGCTGGACCGAATTGAACCGGATGCCGGCCCGGGCGTATTCGGCTGCCAACGCGTGCGTCATCGCCAGGATGCCGCCCTTCGAGGCGGCGTAGGCCGACATGTAGGGATGGGCGAAAGTCGCCGATGTCGAGCTGAAATTAACCACCGCCGGGGCATTTCCCTGCTGAAGGGCCGGAATCGCCTCGCGGGTGACTAGGAATGTTCCAACCAGGTTGACGCGCAGCACGTGCTCGAAATCCGCCAGCGAGGTCTCGGCGAAGTGCGCTGACCGCAGGATTCCGGCCACGTTGACCAGGGTGTCGAGGCCGCCGAGGGTGTCGAGCGCCCAGTGCACCCCGGCCTTGACCGACTCTTCGTCACCGACGTCCATCTCGATGGTGCTCAGCATTCCGGCGTCAGCCCCGGCCCGGGCACGGGTGTCGGCCAACCCGCTCGCGCTGATGTCGGCCGCCACCACGGTGCCACCCTCGGCCAATATCCGAAGGACACAGGCCTGACCGATGCCGGACCCGCCGCCGGTGATCAAGACACGACGATCTGTGTAGCGCGGCAATGTCGTGCTCCTGTCGGATTGAGGGGATGCGACTCGCGGGACGACGCGCGGTCAGTCCGTCCGATTCTGGCACCCTCAGCAGATTATTAGCCTAAGTTACGTGGGCACAGTTGGAACACGTTTCAGTTAAGGAGAACGCCCACGTCTATGGGAAATAGAGCGGCGGATCGCTGGTCTCCGGGTATAGCGCTGAGCAAGGGCACCTCGGGTCCGATGCAGGCCATCGGAGGTTTCTTCGCCATGTCCGCCGACGCCTTCCGGTTCGTTTTCCAGCGGCCTTTTCAGTGGCGGGAGTTCATCGAGCAGGCCTGGTTCGTGGCCCGGGTCTCGCTGGCGCCCACCCTGCTGGTTGCCATCCCGTTCACCGTGCTGGTGAGCTTCACCCTGAACATCCTGCTGCGCGAGTTGGGCGCCGCGGACCTTTCCGGGGCCGGCGCGGCATTCGGGGCGGTGACACAGGTCGGCCCATTGGTGACGGTGCTCATCGTGGCGGGTGCGGGTGCGACGGCGATGTGCGCCGATCTGGGCTCGCGGACCATCCGAGAAGAGATCGACGCCATGGAGGTGCTGGGTATCAACCCGGTTCAGCGCCTCGTGACGCCGCGCGTACTGGCCTCGGGTCTGGTGGCACTACTGCTCAACTCTCTGGTGGTGATCATCGGCATCCTCGGCGGATACGTCTTCTCGGTGTTCGTTCAGGACGTGAACCCCGGAGCGTTCGCCGCCGGCATCACCCTGCTGACCGGGGTCGGGGAGGTGGTCATCTCGTGCGTGAAGGCCGCCCTATTCGGTTTCATCGCCGGGTTGGTGGCCTGCTACCGGGGATTGATGATCTCCGGTGGCGGCGCCAAAGCGGTCGGCAATGCGGTCAACGAGACGGTCGTCTACGCGTTCATGGCACTGTTCGTAGTCAACGTGGTCGTCACGGCCATCGGCATCCGATTGACGACGGGCTGAGACAATGGGAACCCTGACAGTGTTGCGGACGAACTACCCGCGGTTGTTCCGGGAGTTTCGTCGGCCCGTCGGCTTCTTCAGCCGGATCGGCGACCACATCCTGTTCTACGGCCAGGCGATCGCTGGAGTGCCGCAGGCGATGGTACGCTACCGCACCGAAATCATCCGTCTCATCGCCGAAATCTCCATGGGCGCAGGAACATTGGCGATGATCGGCGGCACCGTCGCGATCGTCGGCTTTCTCACCCTGGCGGCGGGCGGAACGTTGGCGATTCAGGGTTACTCCTCGCTGGGCAATATCGGTATCGAGGCGTTGACCGGCTTCCTGGCTGCCTTCATCAACGTCCGGATCGCTGCGCCGGTGGTGGCGGGTATCGGTCTGGCCGCAACCTTCGGTGCCGGGGTGACTGCTCAACTCGGGGCGATGCGCATCAACGAGGAGATCGACGCGCTGGAGTCGATGGGGATCCGCCCGATCGAGTATCTGGTCTCCACTCGGCTGGTGGCCGGCATGATTGCCATCACCCCGCTATACGCGATCGCGGTCATCCTGTCGTTTTTGGCCAGCCAGTTCGTCACCGTGGTGCTATTCGGGCAGTCCCGCGGTCTGTACAACCACTACTTCAACACATTCCTGAACCCGATCGACCTCCTGTGGTCGTTCCTGCAGGCGGTCCTGATGGCGATCACGATCCTGCTGATCCACACCTATTTCGGCTACTTCGCCACCGGTGGGCCCTCCGGTGTGGGCGTCGCGGTGGGCAACGCGGTGCGGACGTCCCTGATCGTGGTGGTGTCGGTGACATTGTTGGTCTCCCTGGCCGTCTACGGTTCCAACGGCAACTTCAACCTGTCCGGATAGGAGGCCAGATGACAGCGAGTCTCGGCCCCGGACCGGCCGATCGTTCTGAGACCGAAACCGCGGCGGTGCCGGTTGCGGCAAAGCCCGGACGGAGTTTCGGCGCCCGGGGTAACGCCCGCCCGATCGCCGGATTCCTGACCGTCCTGACACTGGCGCTGATCTTCGCCCTGGCTGTAGGGCTTTTCCGGGACAGCTTCCGTGACACGGTCCCGGTAACGGTCATCGCCGACCGGGCCGGCCTGGTGATGAACCCCGACGCCAAGGTCAAACTCAACGGTGCCCAGGTCGGCAAAGTGGCCTCGATCGAGTCGCTGCCCGACGGCGGTGCGGCGCTGCACCTGGCCATCGATCCGGGTGCCCTGCAGGCTATTCCGGCCAACGTGGGCGCGGAGATCACGTCCTCGACGGTGTTCGGGTCGAAGTTCGTGGAACTCGTGCCGCCCGCCGACCCATCACCGGCAGCGCTGAGCGCGGGCAAGGTCATCCGGGGCGGCAACGTCACTGTCGAGATCAACACCGTCTTCGAGCAACTCGTCTCGGTGCTCTCGGCGATTGAGCCGGAGAAACTGAACCAAACCCTCGGAGCGTTCTCGGCATCGCTGTCCGGTCGCGGCGACAAGTTCGGCCAGAGCCTGGTGGACTTGGACAGCGCACTGGGCAAGATCAATCCTGCCCTGGACAACCTCAATCAGGTACTTGCCGCGTCGCCGACGGTCTTCGGCGCCTTCGCCGACGCCTCGCCGGATCTACTGGCGATCCTGGATAACACCGCGCGCTTCGGCGGCACCGTCGTTGATGAGCAGAGCAATCTGGACGCCTTGCTCATTAGCGCTATCGGTCTGGCCGACATCGGTACCGACGTGGTGTCGGCCAACCGCGGGCCCCTGACCGACGTACTGCGCCTGTTGGTGCCGACCACCGATCTGACCAACGAGTACAACGCGGCACTGACCTGCGGGCTCGGCGCGTTGATCCCACTGGGTACCGGTCCCGGGGCGCCGGTTCCCGGCGCGATCCTGCTGCAGTCGTTCTTCCTGGGCCGCGAGCGCTACCGGTACCCCTCCAACCTGCCCAAGGTGGCGGCCAAGGGTGGTCCGCAATGCACGGATCTGCCCAACGTCCCCTATGAGAAGCGGACGCCGTTCGTGGTCGCCGATATCGGGGCCAACCAGGCGCAGTACGGCAATCAGGGCATTCTGCTCAACTCAGACGGCCTCAAGCAGGCACTGTTCGGTCCCCTCGACGGCCCGCCGCGTAACACCGCACAGATCGGTCAGCCCGGCGGATGAGCGGCATCCGAGGTACCTCGATCAAGGTCGGCATTTTCACCGTGGTGATGCTACTGCTGACCGGTGTGCTGTTCGCGATCTTCAGCCAGTACCGCGGTGGCCCGGACAGCAGGTACTCCGCCATCTTCGATGACGCTTCCAGCTTGCAGTCCGGTGATTCGGTGCGCGTCGCCGGCGTCCGGGTGGGGACGGTCAACAGCGTTGCGCTGCAACCCGACAATTCCGTGGTGGTGGGATTCGGGGCGGACCGCAACATCGCTCTCACCTCAGGCACCACGGCCGCGGTGCGCTATCTCAACCTCGTCGGCGACCGTTTTCTTGAACTCATCGACAGCCCGGGCTCGGCGAAGATCCAGCCGCCCGGCTCGGTGATTCCGGCTGATCGTACCGAGGCCGCGCTGGATCTAGACCTGCTCCTCGGTGGGCTGAAACCCGTTGTGCAGGGCTTGAACCCGGAAGCCGTCAACGCGCTCACCAACTCGCTGATCCAGGTGCTGCAGGGCCAGGACTCTAATCTGGAATCGTTGTTCGCCAGGACGTCGTCCTTCTCCAACGCCCTGGCCGACAACAGTCAGACCGTGCAGCAGTTGATCGACAACCTCAATTCCGTGCTGGCGACGATCAGCAAGGACGGCGAGAAGTTCTCCGGCACCGTCGACCGTCTCGAAAAGCTCGTGACCGGCCTCGCTCAGGACCGCAACCCGATCGGTGAGGCCATCACCGCACTTGATGCGGGCACCGCGTCGCTGACCGATCTGCTCAATGAGGCGCGGGCACCGCTGGCCGGTACCGTCGACGAACTTGCCAGGTTGACGCCGCTGCTCGATGAGGACAAGGAACGCCTCGACATCGCCCTGCAGAAGGCGCCGGGCAACTACCGCAAACTGGTCCGCCTGGGCTCCTACGGCAGCTGGATCAACCAGTACCTGTGCGGACTGTCCGCCCGGGTGACCGATCTGCAGGGGCGCACGGCGTACTTCCCCTGGATCATGCAGCACACCGGAAGGTGCGCTGAGCCCTGATGTTGAGATATCGCGGTTCCAACCTCATCCGCTCCGGCCTCATCGGCCTGGCGTTGATCCTGCTCGTCATCATCGTGGGTCTGCAACCCCAGCGGTTACTCACGCTGGCCACCGCAGTACGCCACCAGGCGCTGTTCACCGAAGCCGGCGGTCTGGCGCCGGGCAACGAGGTCAAGGTCTCCGGTGTGACAGTCGGAACGGTCTCCGACGTCGGACTGCAAGATGGGCGGGCACTGGTGACGTTCATGGTGAACGGAAAGGTGCGACTGGGGTCGGCGACCACCGCCAACATCCGCACCGGGACGCTGCTGGGCCAGCGGGTGCTCACGCTGGAATCAGAGGGCAGTGGCAGGCTCAAGACCGCCGACGTCATCCCGGTCTCGCGGACCGGTGCGCCGTACTCGCTGACCGATGCGGTCAGTGAGTTCACCGCCAACACCGCCGACACCGACACCGCCGCGCTCAACAAGTCCCTCGACACGCTGTCGGTGACGATCGACCGCCTCGCACCTCAGTTGTCCCCGACGTTCGACGGGCTGAGCAGGATTTCGCGAGCGCTCAACGAGCGCAACGAGTCGCTGTCTGGACTGCTCGAGAGCGCAGCGGACGTGACGTCGGTGCTCTCGGAGCGCAGCCAACAGGTCAACACGTTGATCCTCAACGCCGATGAACTTCTCGGGGTCCTCGAACAACGGCGCTACGCGATCGTGAACCTGCTGGCCAACACGTCGGCGCTGGCGCAGCAATTGACCGGTCTGGTCGCCGACAACGAGCAGGAACTCGCACCGGCCCTGGAGCAACTGAATAGGGTGACCGAGATGTTGCAGCGCAATAACGACAACATCGGTAAGGCACTATCCGGGTTGGCGAAGTTCCAGATCACCCAGTCCGAAGCGGTCAACAACGGCTTCTACTACAACGCGTTCGTGGCCAATCTGAGTCCGGCGCAGACGATTCAGCCGTTTCTGGACTATATCTTCGGATTCCGGCGTGGGGTCGACGCCGGGCAACCGCCGGATAATGCGGGTCCGCGCGCGGAGTTCCCCTTCCCGAACAATTCCGATCCGGAACCGTGGCGCAGAGCAGGGCAGGTACCGGGATGACCCGCAAACGAATCACCACCGCGGTCGCCGTCGCATTGGCGCTGCTCATCACCGCCGGCGTGACCCTGCTGATCCGCAACACCGCCCTGCGGCCCGCGAAGATCACCGCCTACTTCACCAGCGCCACCGCGATCTACCCCGGCGACGACGTCCGGGTATCGGGGGTCAAGGTGGGCACCGTCGAGGCGATCGAACCACAGGGCACCAGGGCGAAGATGACCTTGGCCGTCAAACGCGGCATACCGATCCCAGCCGAGGCCAACGCCGTCATCGTCGCCCAGAATTTGGTCGGAGCGCGATTCGTACAACTCGCTCCGGCCTACGGACTAGACGGGGACACCAGTGGGCCGACGATGCGCGACGGGGCCGTCATTGATCTCGACCGGACCGCTGTTCCCGTCGAATGGGATGAGGTCAAGGCCCAATTGACACGGCTGGCAACAGATCTGGGGCCCAGCAGTGGGGTCTCCACCTCATCGGTGGGTCGGTTCATCGACAGTGCCGCTACCGCACTGGACGGCAACGGGGACAAACTGCGAGAGACCATCAAGCAGTTGTCGGGATTGAGCCGAATTCTTGCCGACGGCAGCGGCAACATCGTCGATGTCATCGAGAACCTGCAGACCTTCGTCACGGCGCTGCGGGACAGCAATGAGCAGATCGTTTCCTTCCAGGGCCGCCTCGCCACCGTCAGCAGCGTGCTCAACGACAGCCGCTCGGACCTCGACGGCGCGCTAACCAACCTGTCCAGCGCGGTGGTCGACGTCGAACGGTTCGTCGCCGGTAGCCGTAACCAGACTTCTGAGCAGATCGAACGCCTCGGCGACGTGGTCAGAAACATCAACGACAATCAGTTGGCGCTCAAGAACCTGTTGCACGTCGCACCCAACGCGATCGGCAACACCTACAACATCTACAACCCGGACACCGGAAGCGGCCTCGGCGGCTTCGCGTTGGGGAACTTCGCCAACCCACTGCAGGTGATCTGCGCGGCGATCGGAGCGATTCAGAACGCGACCGCATCCGAAACCGGGAAACTGTGTTCGCAGTATCTTGGGCCCGCGCTGAGGCTGCTGAACTTCAACTACCTGCCGGTGCCGTTCAATGCCTATCTGGCTAAGTCTCCGAGTCCGGAGAACCTCATCTACTCCGAGCCCAACCTGGCGCCCGGCGGAGCCGGCGGCAGTCCACCGCCCCCGCTTCAGCCACCGGCGATCTCGGCGTACACCGGACTCAACGGCGACGTGCCGCCGCCCGCGGGTTGGGGCGCGCCGCCCAACACCACGCCCGGCACCTACGCGCCCAATGGGTTGCCCGCTGATCCGCAGCCCGCGCTGTATCCGAACGCTCCGATCCCACCCGGTGTGGTCCGAGGTCCGGCCGGACAGACGCCGTCGTCACTGCAGGACATGCTGCTGCCCGCCGAGGCACCGGCCCCGCTACCCGCTGAAGGGATGCCGCCGTCATGACGTCTCGACTGCGCCGCGTGATGATCGCGGCCACCTGTGTGTCGATCACCGCCACTGGATGCTCCTTCGGCGGACTGAACTCGCTGCCGCTGCCCGGCACCGTCGGACACGAACCGGGGTCATCGAAGTTTCGTGTCGAACTGGCGAACGTCAGCACTCTGGAACCGAACTCGCCGGTGCTGGTGGGTGATGTGGTCGTCGGCAGCGTGGCCGCGATGGCGGTGCGCGATTGGCGTGCCGACGTTGAGATCACCGTTAAACCGGGTGTGGTGATACCGGCTAACGCCGTTGCCACGGTCGGACAGACCAGCCTGTTGGGCTCGATGCATCTGGCACTGAACCCGCCGCTGGGCCAGACCCCCCGCGGGAGTCTGCAGCCCGGCGCGACGGTGGGTCTCAACAAGTCGTCGACCTACCCCTCGACTGAGCAGACCCTGTCGGCGCTCTCGGTGGTGATCAATGGCGGGGGAGTGGGACAACTCGGCGATATTGTCGCCGAACTCAATGCCGCGCTGAACGGGCGCGAGTCCCAGGTCCGGAGTCTGCTGACCCGTCTCAACGATTTCGTGGGCGTGCTGGCGACCCAGCGCGACACCATCAATGCCACGGTGGTGTCGCTGAACCGTCTGGCCGGCACCTTCGCCGGTCAGCGCGACGTCCTGACCCGGGCGCTGGACCGCATTCCGCCGGCTCTCGACGTGCTGGTGCGCGAGCGTCCGCAGTTGACCGCCGCTCTGCAGAAACTGGGTGGGTTCAGCACCCTGGCCGCCGGTCTGGTCAACGACACCCAAGCCGACCTGGTGCGAAACCTGCGCAACCTGGAGCCCACGCTGCGGTCATTGGCGGATGTCGGACCCAAACTTAATACCGCGCTCGCTTACTTCACGGCATTCCCGTACGGCCAGGAATTCATCAACCGGGGCATCCGGGGCGACTACCTGAACCAGTACATCATCTTCGACCTCACCGTCCCACGACTGAAGAGAACGCTGATGCTGGGCACCTCCTGGGGTCAGGAGGGCGCGAAACTCGTTCCCGCGCCGGGTGATCCGTGGTATGCCACCTATACATACGATCCGATGAACGCGCCGTTCAGCCCGCCGCCGACTGCGGTCGCGTCGATTCCTCAGCTGATCGACACGGTGGCCGCGGTCGCGACCCAACCAGGCCCGTCCGATGTGTCCGGGCCGGAGTCCGACGTCCACGGCGCCGGGGCCATCCCGGCACCCGGGCCCGGACCGGGTGTCGTTGATCCGGATGGAGGCGGCAACTGATGCTGACCCGATTTGTTCGAATTCAGCTCATCATCTTCACGATCGCCTCGATCGTCGGGGTCACGGCGATGGTATTGGTCTACATGCAGGCGCCGACGCTGTTGGGTATCGGCCGGATGACCGTGAAGCTGGAACTTCCGCGAACAGGCGGGCTGTACCGTTTTTCCAACGTCACCTACCGGGGCGTGCAGGTGGGCAAGGTCACCGATGTGCGCGCCACCCGGGCGGGGGCGGAGGCGACATTGTCGCTGGCCACCTCGCCGAAAATCCCCGCCGACCTGCAGGCCAACGTGTTCAGTGTCTCGGCGGTCGGCGAACAGTACGTCGATCTGCAGCCGCGGACCGACGACGGACCGTACCTTCGGGACGGTTCGGTGATCACAGTCAAGGACACCGGCGTGCCGCAGGCCGTGGGGCCGATGCTCGACCAGGTGAGTGCGCTCCTGCAGAGCATCCCCAAGGACAAGCTTGGAAAGCTGCTCGACGAGTCCTTCAAGGGCCTCAATGGTGCCGGCGATGATTTGGCGGCGTTGTTCGAATCGGGGTCGACGGTGGCCGCCGATCTGGACACCGTCGCAGATCGGGCGCGAACCCTGATCGACGACAGCAGGCCACTGCTGGAGGGGCAGGTGCGCTCCAGCGACGCCCTGCGGGCCTGGGCGCGCGGCCTGGCCGGCGTCACCGGTCAACTCGCGACGAACGACCCACAGATCCGGGGCCTGCTGCAGAACGGTCCGGGGGCGCTCAACGAGGTATCGAGATTGCTCGAGCAGGTCAAGCCAACGTTGCCGGTGCTGCTGGCCAATCTCACGACCGTGGCGCAGATCGGCATCACCTACAACGCGTCGCTGGAGCAATTGCTGGTCCTGCTGCCGCCGTTCATTGGATCACTGCAGACCGTGGGCCTGCCCCGTAACAACCCGACCGGATACACCCAGGGTGATTTCACGCTCACCCTCAATGATCCACCGGCCTGCACGGTCGGCTTCCTGCCGCCGTCGTCGTGGCGGTCGCCGGCGGATCTCTCCGATATCGACACGCCCGACGGGTTGTATTGCAAGCTGCCGCAGGACTCTCCGATCGCAGTGCGGGGCGCTCGCAACTACCCCTGCATGGGCCAGCCCGGAAAACGTGCTCCCACCGTCGAGATCTGCGAGAGCGACCAGCAGTTCACACCGTTGGCCATGCGTCAGCATGTGCTTGGCCCGTATCCGTTCGACCCGAACCTCGTCTCCCAGGGTATTCCGATCGACGATCGGGTCACTTTCCAGGAGAACATCTTCGGACCTCTGGAGGGTACGCCCCCGCCGCCGCCGGCTGATTCCCCGCCGCTGGCGCCGGTCGATTCCGGGCCGCCGGCACCGGTCGTCACCGTGCCGCCGGTACCGCCGCTGCCACCGGGTCCGACAGTCGCCCCCAGCGCGTTCGGTCCGGGTGACACCGACGGCCCGTCCGTCGCGATCGCGACCTACGATCCGCAGACCGGCCAGTTCGCCACCCCCGATGGCGGCGTCTACCGCCAGACCGACCTGGTCCCGCAGTCCGGTGAACGGTCCTGGGAAGATCTGTTGCCGACCACCTGAGGCCCCGCCTCTGCGCGGGCCCGGTTCGGGTCAGGCCTGCTTGGCCAGCTTGAACGGCATGGTGATGTAGAGCGGGAGGCTGCGGCCGCAGGCGCCGCTGGGACCGGTGGTGATGTCCTCACCGACCAGGGTTGTCGCGGAGGGGTCCGCCGAGGCGCCATCGGGCGTCGTCCCGATGAAACGGAAGACCTGTAGTCCTGATGCGAAGGTACCGTCCGGGCACGGGATCCAGTTCGGTACAACGTGTTTGACGTACCACGTGCCGCCGGTCTGATAGATGGGGGCGGTCCAGCCCTGACTGCTGGTGACCGTGCCCGTGCACTCGCCGGGATAGCTGCATTGCGTTGAGATGTTCCACAGGGCCCGAACGCTCACCTCGTTGCGGAACACGTCATTGGTACGGGCCCATTCGCCATTCGACGTCGCGGTGAAGGGGCCGTTGAGCGACCACCGATCGGCGGCCTGCACCGGCGGTGCCACCGTGACGGCGGTGATCAAACCGGCCGCGGACAGTGTGGCGGTCACGATCCCACGCATCAGGCACTCCTCGTCACGGGCGGATACATCGGATTTATTATCGCCGGTTGGCCATGTCCAGCGCCGCGATATGGCTGAACAGCATGGAGGCACCGATCGGGCTGCCACCGCCGGGATAGGTCATTCCGCTGACCGCGGCCATGGTGTTGCCGGCCGCGTAGAGGCCGGGGATCACCGCGCCGGCCTCGTCGAGAACCCTGGCCTGGGTATCGGTGCGTAATCCACCCTTGGTCCCGAGGTCGGAGAGGCCGAACGCGGCCGCATGGTAGGGACCGGTGTCGATGGGGGTCAGCGGTGGCTTGCCGCGTGAGAAGGACCGGTCATAGGCCTCGTCGCCGCGACCGAAGTCGGAATCGACTCCGGCGGCGACCATGTCGTTGTGCCGGGCGACGGTGTCGGCCAGCGCGGTGGCCGGTACGCCGATGTCGGCTGCCAGGTCCGCGATCGTGTCCGCGGTGCGCCACAGTCCGGCCGCTCGGTAACTCTCGGTGTCGACCAACGACAGGTTGGTTGCCTTGATGGGGGGTACTTCGCCGCCGCGATCGTCGTAGACCATCCAGAACGGCAGCGTGAGTCGCCCGGCTTCGATCTGCGCGATGATCTCGCGGCCGATGCGGTCATAGGGCGCCGATTCGTTGACGAACCGCTGTCCGAACTGATTGACGAAGATGCCGCCGGTGAACCACAGCGCGAACGCGGCGCCGCCGCCGGGGTGGATCAGCCCGGGTGACCACCAGGCCTGATCCATCAGATCGGTGCTCGCGCCCACCCGGATCGCCGCCTCGTGGGCGGCACCGGTGTTATCCGGGGCGCCCAGGCTGTCCTCGACCCGACCCGGCACCCGATAGGCAGCGCGCATCCCGGGATTGTGTTCGAAACCGCCGGCCGCGAGCAGCACACCCCGGCGCGCCCGGATCCGCACCTGTTCGCCGTTGCGGCGGGCCACGGCCCCGACCACTGCGCCGTCGACGACGAGGAGGTCGACCAGTTCGGTGTTGAGGTGCAAACCGGCGTTCGGGAAACGTCGAAGCGCGGCGATGAAACGGCCGACCAGTGCCCGTCCACCAACCAACAGATCGGGAGCGGGGGTGCCAAGCCGGTCGTTGTCCAGGGGGCCGCGGATCAGTGCCGCGTCCGCACCGAGGCGCTCGCTGGGCAGTGGTGTGGCCACCACATGACGCAGTCCGTCGAGGCGGGCCTGCGGCGCCTTGCCGTAGTAGTCCGGCCACGGCAGCACGGTGAAGGCGAAATCGTCGTCGGCCTCGAGGTAGTCGATCAGTGCAGCGCCGCCGCGGACATAGGTCTCCTGGAGATCGCGGGGGGTCCGATCGCCGACAACCGCATGGAAGTAGGTCAGCGCCGCTTCGATGGTGTCGTCGCTGCCGGCCCGGCGCAACACCGCGTTGCAGGGAAACCACATTCCACCGCCACCGGAGTAGGAGGTGGTGCCGCCGAACTTTTCGCCGGCCTCCAGTAGTGCCACCGAAAGGCCCTCTCGCGCTGCGGTGTAGGCGCCGGTAACGCCACCACCGGATCCGGCGACGATGACGTCGACGGTCTCGTCGTACTCGATCGAATTCCCGGCCATGCTGATCAGATCATCGCCCGTAGCGCGCCCTGCGGTTCGACACCGAATGAGCTCAGGGCCGAGGCGTGAAACGCGATGCCCGGCACGTGGATGGCGTGCGCCAGGCCGGTATGGGCGTCACGCCAGTAGCGCTGCAGGGGTTTGTCCATTCGCATCGCGTTCCCGCCGGAGCGGGCGAAAATCTGGTCGACAGCCATCACAGCTCGCCAGACGGCCCGAACCTGGGTGCGTCGGCCCGCCGCGCGGTCGGCGAAGGACACTTCCTGGCCGGAATCGACGATGTCGTAGATGCGGTCGACGTTGGCGAGGATCTCTTGGCGCGCGGCGTTGATGTCGGCGGCAGCCTCGCCGATGGCGTACATGACATAGGGGTCGTCCTTGATCGCCGTCCCACTGGAGTTGACTCGCTCGCGCTGGTAGTCCAGGTGTGCCGCGAGTGCCCCCTCGGCGATGCCGATGGTCGCCGCGGAAATGCCCAGCGGGAACATCGTCGACCACGGCATCAGATAGAGGGTGTCGGTCATACCCGCCTCGCGCTGGGCAGAGCCGTCCATCACCTTTATCCCGTCCATGGTGCGGTAGGAGGGTACGAAGGCGTCGGCGACGATGATGTCCTTGGAGCCGGTGCCCCGCAGGCCGACGACGTCCCAGGAATCGTCAACGATCTGGTAGTCCGCTCGCGGCAGGATCATGTGCAGCATGCGTGGCGGCATCAGCGGCATGCCGTCCTCGCCGCCGATCATGGCACCGAGGATGATCCAGTCGCAGTGGTCGGTTCCGGAACTGAACTGCCAACGGCCGCTGAAGAGGTAACCCCCGTCGACCGGCCTGGCGATGCCCTGCGGGGCGTAGGGCGATGCCACCCAGGTGTCAACGTCATCGGCCCACACCTCGCCCGCCACCCGTGGGTCTGCATACGCCAGTTGGTAGGGGTGCACCCCCACGACGCCGTTGACCCAGCCGGCGGCTGGATCCAGCGCCGCCAGTGCCATCACCGTCTCGGCGAATTCCCGCGGATGAACTTCCAATCCGCCGTGTTCAACGGGTTGCAGCATGCGGATGTTTCCGGCCGTCTTCATCGTCTTGACGGTGTCGTCGGTCAGCTTGCCGATCGTCTCGGCCTGCCACGCCTGCTCGCGGATCTGATCGGCGAGATCCATCACGTGTTCGATAACCCGGGTGCTCATCGCTCAATGATGGATCACCATGGCCGCGATGGTGTGCACCGGTCCCCGGTGAGCGGGTCGGTCAGCCCCATTCGTGGTTCATCGCGCGGGAGTCGCTGATCTCCTCGACGGTCTCGATCGGGCGCAACCGCGGCCGACTCGCGGCGATTAACACCAGCGCGACCAGTCCGGTCACCGCACCGAGTGCGAAGATCGCCGTGTAACTGCTCTCCGGGGGGTAGCCGGTCTGATTGCGGCTGAGCAGCACCGCGACGATCGCCGCGGCGGTAGAGGCCCCGACGGTGCGGGCGATGGCGTTCATGGACGTCGCCACCCCGGTCTCGCCGACCTCGACCTCGCGAACCACCAGGGACGGCAGGGCGCCGTAGGCCAGGCTGATGTACACATTGACCAGCACGCCGGCCACGATGATCTGCCATGGCGCGCTGTGCGCGAGCGCCAACAGGGTGAAGCCGACAATGCCGACGGCGATCCCCACCACCAGGACCGGGCGGGCACCGAAACGGTCGATGTAGCGGCTGCTCGCGAGTGCGGTAAGAAACCCGGCCAGCGCGCCGGGCAGCAGGAACACCACGCTGGCGGTGAGCACGGTGGCCGCGAATCCATAGCCGCTTCCGGCGGGGGCCTGGACGAAGCCGGTCAGTCCGAGAAACCCGAAGTACAGGCCCATCCCGACGGCCACGGTGGCGATGTTGGTAAGCAGGATCGGCCGCCGCATGAGCATGCTCGTCGACACCAGTGGTTGGGCACAGCGCTTCTCCCACCACCACCACGCAGTGAGCACAGCCCCGGCTCCCAGCGCGGCCCCAAGCGTACGCGGTGACGTCCACCCCCACGGGTTCGCCTGGGTGATGGTCAACAGCAGCAGCGAGAGTCCCACCGCCAGTCCGGCCGCGCCCGCCCAGTCCACCGTTCCGGTGGCGGTGTGTGGCCGCTTCGGCACGACGATCATCACCGCGATCAGTACCACTGCCACGAAGACCGAGACGAACCAGAACGCCCGGTGGTAGTCGGCCTCGCCGCGCATCAACACGCCGACGACCACCAGTCCCATCCCGCCCCCGAAACCGAGTACCGCCGAGAGCACCGCCAGAGCGGCCATCAGTTTCTCGGGTGAGAGTTCCTCGCGCAGGATCGAAACCCCGATCGGATACAGCGAGAACGACGCGCCCTGGAGCACCCGCGCCACGATCAGCAGCGCAAACGAGGACGTCATCGCGGCAAGCAGCGATCCCGCCAGGACGACGGCCAGCACCGCCAGCAGTATCCGTTTCTTGGTGTGCAGGTCCGCCAGCCGGCCCAGCAACGGGGTGGTGGCCGCCGCCGCCAGCAGATTGGCCGTCACGGTCCAGCTCACGTCGGCCAACGAGACGCCCAGTTGGTCCGACATCACCCCCAGGATCGGAACGACGCCGGTCTGCAACACGGCCACCGTCAGGACGGTAACGCTCATCGTCGCGACCAGTCGGGGATTGGTGCTGGTCACCCGGCTACCCGACATTGGAATGATTATGCTGACTAAGAATCATGCGCGGCGGCCGGGTCCTGGGCCTGTGCGAGGATGCGCGGGTGGTCAACGCCCCTGCGCATTTCATTGCAGGCGGCGACGGCGCCTTCGTCCCGACGGAGTTCGCGCTCAGCCGGTGGGGTGCGGACAGCCTCAACGGCCCGGCCATCGTGGGTCTTGCGGCGTCCATCCTCGAGCGTGAATACGGACTGGCCGAGTTCGGGCCGTCGCGGTTGACCGCCGACCTGTTCAAGTCCGCCCGTCGGGTGCCCACGTTCATTCGGACCCGCATCGTTCGCGATGGCCGACGGATCCGCAACACCGAATGCGACATCGTGCAGGACGACGCCGTTGTCGCCCGGGCCACGATGGTGCAGTACCGGCGATCCGAGCCGCCACCTGGCCGGGAGTGGGTGGGCCAGGCGGAGTTCACCCCGCCGGTCGGCATCGCGGGCGCGGTCTACTTCGTCGGCAGTGATGATGTCGGCTGGGACGCCTCTGGAGAGATGCACCAGAACATCTCACGTAAACGGGTGTACCACCGAACGATCGACGTGGTGGCGGGTGAGGTGCCGAGTCCGTTCGTTCGCGCCGTGGTGGCAGCCGAGGCAACCAGCCTGGTGACCAATCTCGGCACCCGGGGTATCGGTTACATCAATGGCGACCTGACCGTCGCGATATCGCGGTTACCGATCGGGGATTACATTGGCGTGCAAGCGGATTCGCATTGGTCCTCGGACGGGATCGCGATCGGCAGTGCCACGTTGTTCGATGATAGCGGCCCCTTCGGCACCGGGATGGTGACCGCGATTGCCAACCCGGCCGCCCAGATTGACTTCGGCCGCCCGGACCCGCGATGACCCGGGGCGAGGTGCTCATCACCGTGGCGGAACTGGCGGAACGGTTGAGCACAGGTGAGCCGCCGGTGATCCTCGATGTGCGGTGGCGACTTGACCGGCCTGACGGTCGAGATGACTACCTGGCAGGCCACCTGCCCGGTGCGGTTTATGTGTCCCTGGAGGATGATCTCAGCGACCATCGCCGCACCGGACTGGGGCGCCATCCACTGCCCTCCGGTACCGACCTCCAGGTCGCCGCGCGGCGATGGGGACTGCGGGACGGTCACCCGGTGGTGGTGTACGACGACTGGAACCGGGCCGGGTCGTGTCGCGCCTGGTGGGTGTTGACAGCGGCCGGAATCGCTGACGTCCGCATCCTCGACGGTGGACTGTCGGCGTGGACCGTCGCCGGGGGAGAACTGCACGGCGGCCCCGCGCGACCGGCGGCCGGCACGGTGAGCGTCGTCCACGACGACCTCTATGTCGGCAGGCGTCGGACACTCACCGCCCAGCAGATCGGCGATGAACAGGTGGCCGTGTTGCTCGACGCCCGCGCGCCGGAACGTTTCCGTGGCGAGTCCGAGTCGGTGGATCCGGTCGCCGGACACATTCCCGGGGCTCAGAACACCCCGATCACCTCGGTGCTGGCCACGGACGGCACGTTTCGCACCGACGCCGAACTGGGTGCGCTCTTCGAGCAAACCGCGATCGACGCCGCCACGGAGGTCGGCGTCTACTGCGGTTCCGGGATCACGGCGTCGGTGGTACTGGCCGCGCTGCACGTCAGCGGTATTCATGCCGCCCTGTTCCCGGGCTCGTGGTCGCAATGGACTGCCGAACCCGGCCGTGGCGTGGCCCGGGGTCCGGTGTAGCCGCAAATCCCCCTGGCACCCTGGCGCTATGCTGCTGTGCATGACGACGACAGTCTGGGTGGGGCGTATCGGCGTGCTCGCGGCCGCACTCGGCGCCGGCGCAGTAATCGGGTTCGGCACGTGCGCGGAAGCCTCTGCGGCGCCGGCCGACTCGCCGGGACCTACGTCGCGAGCCGATACGGCCGAGGGTGCCCCCGCCCCGACTCGTCGCACCCCAGTCCACCGCGATCGCGCGGTGCGGTCAAGCGCGGTCGCGGTGGCGATGCCCACCGCCGGGGCGGCCTCGGCGGTCGCCGTGGTCACCGCTTCCGTGCCGACTCCGGCGCCGGTGGCGCGAGCCGCGACCGCGGCACTCACCTGGCGAGAGTCCCGTAGGTCCGCCGTACGTTCGACTACGCCTGCCCCGGCGAGGAGGCTCAGCCTGCCCTGGGGTGATCCCCGTGGCCGGCAAATCACCATCTACAAGGGGACGCATTTCGCCATCCCGAACAGCACCGGATTGTTCGTCAAGGAGACCGTCGGCACCGGCACCTTCACCACCAACTCGGCCTACGACCTCAAGGATGAAGACCAGTTCGACTGGAACAAATTCACCGGGATTACCTTCACCCCGTTGGAACCGGACCGAAACGCCGCCATGGTCGGCTGGCGGTACAACCTGAGCACTCAGGAATTCGAGATCGCCCCGTACTACAACGTCGACAAGGCGAGGATCCGGCCGAATGACAACGAGGTCATCAAGGTGCCGGTGGGCGAAACATTCCAGTTCGACGTCGACTATGCCGGTATCACCCTCAGCTACGAGGACCAGCACGTCTACAAACCGTATCCGCCCGGTTTGACCGCCGACGTCTGGACCGCTGCGCGCATCAGCGGATGGTTCGGTGGCAACGAGGTCGCCCCGCGGACGGTGTCGTACTTCCTGCGGCTGACCTGAGTTTCGGCGTCTCAGCGCCTCGAGCGCTCCGGCGACTCAGTGCGTGCGGGCACCACTGCTGCGACGGCGAGGTGCACTCGCACGATTGCGGCCCGGCTGGTGAGCGGCCGGCGCGTTCCCGCGACCACGCCGTTGACCGGCGCCATTGGTACTGGGTGCTCGATTCGGCTGCGCCGCAACGACTTCCGGCGCCGGCATGCGATGCGGGGCACTTTCGCCCACCAGGGTGTGCACGGCTTCTGAGTCGGCGGCCACCCGTTGCGGTGTGACGGTGATACCCGCTTTGCGCATTAACGCCTGGGTCTCCTTGCGCTGTTCGGGGAGAACGACGGTCACGACGTCACCGGCACCGCCGGCCCGCGCCGTTCGCCCGGAGCGGTGCAGGTACGCCTTGTGTTCGGCGGGCGGGTCGATGTGTACGACCAATTCCACATCATCAACGTGCACCCCGCGCGCGGCGATATCGGTGGCCACCAAAACCATTACATCGCCGGCGGCGAACTTGGCGAGATTGCGGTCCCGGGCGGGTTGAGACAGGTTGCCGTGCAGATCAACCGACGGCACGCCGGCTTCAGTGAGTTGCTTGGCCAGCTTGCGGGCCTGATGCTTGGTGCGCAGGAACAGAATTCGGCGTCCGGTGCCCGAAGCGAGTCGGTGCACCAGTGCCTTCTTCGCATCTGCCCCGTCAACGTGGAACACGTGGTGGGTCATGGTGGAGACCGGGGAATTCGCCTCATCGACGGAATGCAGGACCTGATCGCGCAGGAAGCGGGTGACCAGTTTGTCGACCCCGTTGTCCAGCGTTGCCGAGAACAGCATGCGCTGGCCACCGGGGGGAGTGGCGGCCAGTATGCGGGTCACCGCGGGCAAAAAGCCAAGGTCTGCCATGTGGTCGGCCTCGTCGAGCACGGTGATTTCGACGTGGTCAAGGTTGACCAGTCGCTGCTTCATCAGGTCCTCGAGACGGCCGGGGCAGGCGACCACGATGTCGATGCCCGACTTGAGTGCGCTGACCTGCCGGCCCTGCGGCACACCACCGAAGATCGTCGTGACGCGCAGGCCATAGCACTGCGCCAGGGGCTCCAGAGCAGCGGCGATCTGGGTCGCCAGTTCGCGGGTGGGGGCCAGGATGAGACCCGACGGTTGACTAGGGCGGCGCTTACCGCTGTTGAGTCTGCTGACCAGAGGGATCGCGAAGGCCAGGGTCTTGCCGCTGCCGGTCTTTCCGCGACCGAGGACGTCGCGACCGGCAAGCGTGTCGGGAAGCGTCTCCAGTTGGATCGGAAACGGCGCGGTGATGCCGAGTTTGGTCAATTCGTTGACCAGCGCGATCGGGACGCCGAGATCGGCGAAGGATGAAGTGGTAGTCATTGTTCGATGCCTTTCAGGCAGTGGTGTGCGCAGCGCACAACCTCGTGGGCCGCGCGCCGGGAGCACTTGTGTGGGCGAGATTGCCGGAGGGCAAAATCGATCGCCGCGAGACGTATGTGCTTGGCTGCACGGAACATCCGAGCCGTCGCTCAGTGAGACACTGGCGCGGGGGTGGGATGGCCTTCATTCCACGACGTAGGTCGAAAACGCGTGAGCGACATCGACGTTGGTACGACTATAGCGTACGGACTTCCTAATCGGACCAACGGTGTAGCGTAGGACACACAGCCGTCCCATTGACCGCGCGAGCCTGCGGTTCGACACTGCCGAAGGATCCCATGATCAGAGACTGCGATGAGCGCCGTCCGGCGATCCGGCTCCGCCTGACGATGGCATCAGAATTAGGCCGCGATATCGACGGCGCGTGGTGGCTGCGAACGGCGCGGACGGCCAGGGAGCTACCAGAGTTGATCACTACTCTGAAGGGTCGACTGGGGGAGATCGTCGACATCAACGTCAACTGGTCGTTGGATGGTCCACCGCGCATGACCTTCTACGGTGGCGAGTGCAAGCGTCAACCCGTCATGACGATCACCGGCGCAGTGGCGGGAATCAGCCTGCTGGTGGTGCCGTGCACCACCAGTGCCGCATTGGCGGTGATGATTCTGCGTCATGCCGCGCGACTACCCATTGAGCCCTTTCACGTCGACACCGAGGCGTTTAAGACCGCCGAGGGGATCGTCACGGCGGCCCGCGCCCAACGCGCTACGCCGGTGGCTTTGTAGGGACATCCCGCGCAGCGTTAATTCCGATGGTGCCGGGTTGCGGCGACTATGATCCGGCCATGGCACAGTCCATCGCTTCCGCGAGGTTGCTCGCGCTGATTCTCGCCCTTGTCGGGCTGATCGGATGTGCCCGCAACCCCCAGGGCCCGGTGGATATCGGCGATCTCACAATCACCATCGAGAACCAGAACTTCACGATGACCGACGGAGTCGGCGCCCTCAACGCGGCGCCGGGTTCAGCAATCAAGAACACCGTCCGCATTCTCGGCGATCCGGTCGAAGGCGACATTGACGGCGATGGCAATGTCGATGCCGCGCTGATGATTCAGAACGACCCGGGCGGCAGCGGTGTCTTCTACTACGCCGTCGTGGCGATCAACGACGGCGGCTCCTACCGGGCGTCCAATGCATTGCCACTCGGGGACCGCATCGAACCGCAATCCATCCAATTCCGCGATCAGCGTTTCGTGTACAACTACGCCGTTCGCAAACCCGGTGAAGCGATGGACGTCCGGCCGTCGGTCGAGCGTAATGAGTTGGTTCGCCTGGACCCGGCGACCGGGCTCATCTCGGCGGTGTCGTAACGGATGCCGAGTCACCCGATGGCGCCCGACCGAGGGCAGCCCATAACTCGGGGTGGCCCATGCTGACGACGTTCGCCGCCCCCGCCAGATACGTGCAGGGCAAGGACGCCACCCGGGAACTTGGCGCGGTGATGACGCAGGTCGGATTGACCGGACGCGCCCTGATCCTGGCCAGTGAACGGCTCAGTCGGCAGTTGACCGTCACCTGGACGCAGACTCTTGGCGCGGCGGGAATCGAGTTCACCGTCCATCGATTCGGGGGGGAGTGTTCGCAGCCTGAGATCGACCGCGGGATTGCGGCGGCCACCGCGGGCGACGCCTCCACCATCATCGCCGCCGGCGGCGGCAAGGCCCTCGATACGGGACGTGCCGTCGGTGTCGCGGCCGGGCTCAGGGTGGTGATGTGTCCGACGCTGGCCTCCAATGATGCGCCGTGCAGCGCCGTCTCAGTCGTCTACACCGAAACCGGTGAGGTCGAACGCGTCATGCACCACCCGCGCAATCCGGAACTGGTGCTCGTCGATTCCACGCTCATCGCCAACAGTCCGGCCCGGTACCTCGTCGCCGGCATGGGCGATGCGCTCGCCACCTGGTTTGAGGCGCGCACCGTCGTAGAGGCGAACAAGGCGAATGAACTCGGTGGGGCGCCGAGCATGTCGGCGCTCGCGCTCTCTCGGTTGTGCTTCGACACGTTGCTCGCCGACGGACCTGCCGCGTTGGCCGCCGTCGAGGCCAACGCGGTAACTCCGGCAGTGGAGCGCCTCATCGAGGCGAACACGTTGCTGTCGGGCCTGGGGTTCGAGTCGGCGGGATTGGCCGTCGCGCACTCCGTCCACAACGGCCTGACAATGCTGAGCCCGACCCACGAATTCCTGCACGGCGAGAAAGTTGCTTTCGGCCTGCTCGTCCAGTTGGCGTTGGAAGGCCGGCCGAGTTCGGAATTCCGCGACGTCGTCAATTTCTCTCGGGAGGTGGGCCTGCCCACGCGACTTGCCGACATCGGGTTGGCGGATGTGTCCGACGATGATCTCCGCGTCGTGGCTGAGCGATCCGTGGCACCGTCGGAAACGGCGCACAATGAGCCGTTCGCCGTGACGCCCGGCCTCATCCTCGATGGGATTCAGGCGGCTGATTCGTGGTCGAGGGCCATCGGGCGGGTCTGACCGCGGACGCGCAACTACGCGTTTGCTTTGCGGGTGTCCCGGAACGATTTGACGCAGAGACCGACGAAGATCACAGACAGCACAGCAAAGACGGCCTGCACCCCGACGGCGGCCGCGCGTTCGACCGGTTCACCCGACAAAAGCGCCGGCACTTTGCCGAGGCTGCGGGCCGTGCCCAAAAAACCCAAAAGCCCGACGAGCGCAGCAAAGTGACCGCCGTGCTTGAGATTCTTCAGCGAAATCGCGCCGGCCGCGGCCAGAAGCAGGCCGAAGATCGCCGGAATCAACGCCGTCATGGACTGCATCCCCGTGACGAAATAGGCCCCGATGCCCAGGAGAACAAAGATGGCGGAGAAACTGAAAATCACGCGCGGCATGTTCATGCCCGACACGATACCGTCAGGCCGCCATCAGTTCCCAAGCCCGGCGGGCATGGGCAGCGACGTTATCGGGAAGCCGGGATATGTCGAGCACGCGCGCTGAGTGGTGATTGGAATCAGTAAGTTCCCGGTACCGAGTGGGGTCGTCGATCAGTCTCATGATGGCGTCATGGTCACGGTGGTCGATGGTGGTGATCCCGAGGGCGTGGATTTCTGCGAGGGCGGGGAAGGGGTGGGTGGCGATCAACTTGCGGGCGGTCGCGGATTCCATGACCGGTAGTCCCCATCCTTCCCACAGCGAGGGAAAGACGATGAAGTCGGCTGCGGCATAAAGGTCGGCCACATTTGCGACATTGCCCCGGTGGACGCGGACTTCCGGTGGAGTCGGTCCGATCGGGCCCTGTGCGGAGGTGAGCCAGTAGTGGACGCGGCGCGTGGTTCGAGTTGCCAGATTCGCCGCCAGATCAAGGGCCGCCGGGATGTTCTTGCGGGCGGCGTTGCGCGCCGGGTGCGCCAGCAGGATGTCATCGCGATGGACTCCCAACCGCGACCGAGTCCCATCGCGATCCCCACGGGTCGTCGCTGCGAAGTCCACCATCGGGTGGTCGGTGTCAATGGCCTCGCGGGTATCCAGATCGGGATAGCGGCGTCGGAACTGGTCCTCGGTCATTCGGTTGATCGTCAGGTGCAACATTGCGGGATTGTGTAGCGGAAAGCAGTCCGACACGGCGGCCGGCCATGAGGTGACCTGCCACGCCGGGTCGTGGTGGCGGACAATGGTCGAAATCCCTTGCCGGAGGGCGGCCTCCTCGAAGGCGTGGGCGGCGAGGGCCGCCGACGGGTAGCAGCCGACATTCTCGAGGACCAGAAGGTCATGGGTTCCCACCAGTTCGTCGATGAGGGCATAGTCGGGTTTCGGCGGAACACCACCGCGGATATCGGCCCACAGTCCTGCAACCACGGTGTCGGTGTCCGGGTTTACCGGATTGTCGAAGCGCCCGGCGGCATGGGTCACGCTCCACCCGAGGCGCGCGTAGGCACGATCCCACTTGGACGCCTCCACCGCGACCCCGTCGAAGCCGCCGAACCGATGTGACACCGTGCACACCCGCATCGTCGTTGACTGCCTTTTCAGTAGATGAAATTTCCCTTTTACGACGGTACGCGAAGCAGTTTTGGAGCTTCCCGCCCCCGCCTAGCTGCTGGATTCGACCAGATCAACCACGGGCCGACGGATGAGTCGCACCTCAGTGATGGTGTTGCGCTCGATCGCCGACACTTCAAGGGTCCAGCCATCCAATGGGATTTGGTCCCCCGGTTCGGTGGGGATGCGGGTCAGAACCACCAAGACCAGTCCGGCGACGGTGGCGTAGTCGCCACGGGGTAGGTCACTGATGTCCACGCCGAGATCGGGTAGGTCATGAACGGGAAAACTGCCTGGCAACACGAGACTGCCGTCGGGCATCACCTTGGCTCCGAGGACGTCGCGATCGGTTTCATCGTAGATCTCCCCGACGATCTCCTCTAGGACGTCCTCGAGGGTGACGATTCCCGCGACGCCGCCGCGCTCGTCCACCACTACCGCGAACTGCTCGCGCTCGGTTTTGAACCGTTTCAGCGCCTCCGACACGGGCAGGCTGTCGGGTAGCTGCAGTGCCGGACGGGCAGCTTCGGCCAGGGAAGTGGCGCCTGCGAGTAGGTCACGCAGGTGCATCACGCCGAGCACCTCATCGAGGTCGTGGGCGCGCACCACCGGGGCGCGGGAGTGGCCCGATGCCACTAAGCGGTCCTGGGCCAGGTCGATCTGCATGTCGCTGGAAAGCATGACCACTTTGCGCCGCGGTATGAGGATCTCGCGCAGCACCCGATCCCGAATTTCTAGGGCTCCGGATATCATTTCGCGCTGCTCGATGGTCAGGCCGCGGTGCGCCGAAACCATTTCGCGCAGCTCCTCGGATGACAGTTGCTCGGCGGCGGCATCGGGGTTTCCGCCGAAGAGTCGCACGATCAGGTCGGTCGCCTTGCCCATGAGCCAGACGATCGGCTTTGTCAGCGTCGCGAGACGATCCAGGGGGATGGCGACCATCAGCGCCCAGCGCTGGGCGTTTTGCATCGCCAATCGTTTCGGCGCGAGTTCGCCCACCACGATGTTGACGACTGCCAGCACGATCGTCACCGAGGCGACCGCCACGACCTCTGCGGCACCGCCGAGAAAGCCCAGGGAGGGGACCAGTGGCTCGGCCAACGTGATGGCGGCGGTCGCCGAGGCGAGGTAGCCGGCGAGGGTGATGCCGAGTTGAATCGTCCCCAGGAAACGGTTCGGGTTGCGGGCCAGCCGGACCAGAGCCCGTTCCCGTCGACCAGACCCACGTTCCAAGGCCCGCAGTTGTCCCTCACGGAGCGAGATGAGGGCGATCTCGCTGCCGGCAAACAGCCCGTTGAGGAGCAGCAGGACCAGGATCAGTGACAGATCGAACACGTACCGTTCCACATGCACCTTCCGCAGTGGCCAGACTGCGCATCGGCTGGGTGCTGACCGAACCCGTGTCCATTATGCCGGGTTTGGGGCTGCAGCTAGATCAATACGTCACTGTGATGAATTGATGGATTGTCGCTGGACGGGCCGCCGGAGGGGGTCGGGGAATTTGAGCCGTGAAATTCGCCTGGACGCCGGGCGCCCGGTGTCCAGTCCGGCGTCCAGTCCGGCGTCCAACCGTCGGACGGTTGCGGATTTCAAGTGATGGGCCACCGGCGAGATCCGGCCACGCATCCGATTGATCCAAAATGCCGGGACTGTCGGATAGTCGCGGACCGGTCAACAGGGACAGGACTTTAGATGTTCGACCGGGCCAACCCGCCGGTCCGAAACGTGCCGATAAGCCACATTATGTCAACTAATCGGAACCGCTCCAACTCTTCAACCCAATCCCCCTGACCTGCTACTTACCGGCTAAGTCGCCAAAATCGTGCCGGTCGCATTCTCGGCGAAAGCGACGAAACGCGCGGCGGCGTCGTAGTCGCAGGCCAGTACGGAACGGCCGATGAGCACCGGTCCGCCGCGCAGGCCCCGCCAACCGCTCACGCCGA
>Ga0210003_1000207_pt1 | contig 51983 bp, 43 predicted proteins | sample LantaG_FD_182804 | JGI IMG/M metagenome (GOLD analysis project Ga0210003, IMG submission 182804) | Deep subsurface microbial communities from Baltic Sea to uncover new lineages of life (NeLLi) - Landsort_02402 metaG (SPAdes) (version 2) | ecosystem: Environmental > Aquatic > Marine > Oceanic >... | reverse complement strand
GTCATGCCTAACTCCTATCTGCGTATTCCTTGCTCCAAGTATAACCCATACGTGCACAGATAGGAAATCTGCCCGATCTACACTTGCCTTAACTGCTTGTCGACTGAGTCGTGACCCAAGCTCCTAGCCCCGCTTCGTTTGTCCGGTTTTGCCAGTCGAGGATGTAGCCGGGCACCAGAACATATCCCCAGCTACCGATACCACAGCAGGAAGACTCTATGACGGCCTGTCCGACCACGTAGAGCACCTGCCGGCCGTTATAATCAATCCTCACTTCCTCCCGGGGGGTATAATAGCCGGCGATACAGGCTATCTCCCCGCCGGTTTTCAGGTGGGTATATTCCGGTTGGTCCATTCGACCTCTCCCTGCTTGAACCCCGCTCAGGGGTAGATGGCCAGCGCCTGAAGCCCGGCTGTTTCGGGGAAGCCGAGCATAAGATTCATGTTCTGGACTGCCTGTCCTCCCGCCCCCTTAACCAGGTTATCGATGCAGCTGATGATGACCAGCTTCCCGGTGGTGGGGTTGATGGTGGGATGGATGAGGCAGAGGTTGCTCCCGGAGGTGTGTTTGGTGTGGGGAGGGGAGGCTACTACCCTGACGAAGGGCTCGTCTCTATAAAAGTCGAGGTACAGCTCCCGCAGCTCTTTCGCTCCCTTTTTGCCGCCGGCGAGCTTGCCCGGTGCCGGCTGGGCGTAGCAGGTGGTCAGTATTCCCCGCGTCATCGGTATCAGGTGGGGGACAAAGGTTACCGATGCCATCTGCCCCGGCTGAAGCTGCTTTAGCTCCTGGACAATCTCCGGCAGGTGGCGGTGTCCCTCCAGGGCATAGGCAGAGATGTCCTCATTGGCTTCGGCGTAGTGGCTTTGCTGGCTTAAGGTCCGGCCGGCTCCGGAGACGCCGGACTTGCTGTCGATGATAATATCGGGTTGGGTCAGGCCTTCTTTGACTACCGGGGCCAGGGCCAGGATAGCCCCGGTGGGGTAGCAGCCGGGGTTGGCCACCAGCCGGGCGGAGGCAATCCGGGGGCGGTATAGCTCGGTCAGCCCGTAGGCCGCCTCTGCGAGCAGCCGGGGGGCGGGGTGGCTGAAGCCGTACCACTTCCGGTATTCTGAAGCATCTTTCAGCCTGAAGTCGGCACTGATGTCCACTACCTTGATACCACGCTCAAGGAGCGGCACGACCTCTTCCGCACTCTCCTTGTGTGGCATCGCGGAGAAGGCAAAGTCGACCTCCCCAAGTTCGGCTTCGATGCTGATGTCCAGGCCGGCCAGGTGGGGGAAGACCTCACCCAGCTTGCGCCCGGCGGCGCTGCGTCCGGTAACCGAGGCGAGCTCTACGTAGGGGTGCCCGGCCAGCAGCCGTGCCAGCTCAACCCCGGTATAACCGGTGACATTGATGATGCCTACTTTTGTTCTGGCCATCCTTCACCTCACTCCGGCTTAGATTATATCACAGGCTCGGCCCGAATTTACACGGCGCCGGGCAATTCTTAATCCAGGCTAGACCTTACCCTCCCTGAGGCCATTGAGGATGTATTGAATCTCGATGCCGGTCAGGCCGAACCGGCGCAGGGTATGACGGATTACCTCCAGGCTGGCCTCAAACTCGGGGCGGACCAGTTCGGTGGCGCCGATGCCCTTCAGTAGTTCCGCATCAGCGTCGTGGTGAACCCTGGCCACGATATCAAGTTTGGGGTTGATTCTCAGGGTATTCCTGATAGTTAGTTCCGTGGCCATGGCCTCGGCGAAGGTACAGATAAGAATACGGGCCTTCTTCAAGCGGGCGTGAGCGAGTATCTCGGGGTTCGAGGCATCACCGTAGATGCAGGGGATTCCCCGGGAATGTAGTTCTGAGATGACCTGGGGGTCGAGGTCAATCGCCAGGTAGGAGAGGTTTCGCCGCTCCAGGACCCTTGCCAGATTACTGCCAACCTGCCCGTGACCGCAGATTACGGCATGCCCCGAGAGCTGCCACTCCTTGCTTGGCCAGTCCGGCTCAAGGTGTCTTACCACCAGTCGCCCCAGCTTCTTTTTCCGGCTGAGCCACCGGTAGAGGGGTGGGGTAAGGCTTAAAGCGAAGGGGGTCAGCAGCATCGTGATGATGGCGCTGGTCAGGGTCAGGGAGTAAAGATAGGGGGAGACAATGCCGGTCTCCACGCCCATTCCTGCCAGGACGAAGCTGAACTCACCTATCTGGAATAGTCCCATCCCGGTGAAAAGGGCAGTCTTGAAACTGTAGCCGAAGAGCCAGGGGATGAGGCCACAGATGATAAATTTGGCCGCAATGATGAATATTACCACCACTGTCACGGTGGCCGGATTCTCCGTTAGAAAATGGAGGTTGACCAGCATGCCCAGGGCGATAAAGAAGAGGGCGCCGAAGGTATCGCGCAGGGGGACGATATTAGCCAGCGCCTGGCGGGCGAAGAGAGACTGGCCGATTAGCAGCCCGGCGATAAAAGCACCAACGGCAGCAGATAGGCCGAAGAAGTAGGCGCCGAAGGCGGCTGCCAGGCACAGGGTTACCGTGGCCAGCAGGAACAACTCCCGGGAACGCTCTCCGGCGACCCGTCTCAGGAGCCAGGGCAGTCCCCACATGCCCAGGACCAGCATCACGGCAATAAAAAGCACTGCTTTGAGGATGGCGATGCCCAGGACTGACCATAGTCCCGCTCCTTCCCCGCCCAGCGCCGGCAGGATAATCATCAGCGGTATCAGGCTCAGGTCCTGCACCAGGAGGATGCCTATCATGATGCGGCCGTGCCCTGAATCAAGTTCTCCCCGCTCCATCAGGGTCTTGAGCACAATCATGGTGCTGCTGAGGGCGATAAGGAAGCCGAAAAAGATTGCCGGCAGCGTTGCCCACCCCAGCAGCTTGCCCAGGGCCAGGCCCGCCGCCGCGGTCAGTAGTATCTGGGCGGCACCACCCAAGATGGCGACTTTGCCCATTCGCTTGAGTTCACTTAAGGAGAACTCAAGCCCTAAGGTGAACAGGAGCAGGATTACCCCGATGTCGGCCAGGGTGCGGATTGTCTCCGGGTCATGGATGAGACCGAAGCCATGGGGGCCGACAGCGATACCGCCTACAAGGTAGCCCAGAATGACGGGCAGCCTCAGCCGGCGGGCCAACATGCCTCCGACTATAGCGGTAACCAGGACGATGAGCAGGTCAAGGCCAAATCCCAGTTCTTCCATCGCTTATTCCTGAAATTGAAGGCAGTCTAATATGGTCATTCTAGCACAGAATTGAAGGCAAGGCGTAGTGGTTGGAAGCCGCCGGTAACCTTGCCACGGGCGATTCGAATATGTTATTATTTTATATTCCCCTTGAAGTTTCCAGGAGGAGCAAGGTAATGCCGAAGATTTATCTTCTTGATGTGACCAACCGGGACGGGGTGCAGACAGCAAAGCTCGGCCTGTCCAAGCTCGAAAAAACAATGATTAATATCTACCTGAACGAGATGGGGGTCTTCCAGTCTGAGTTCGGCTTCCCTACCTCCAGGCACGAGTCTCGTTACCTGCAGGCAAATCTGGAACTGGCTGAAATGGGAGTCCTTAAGCCCCTCCGCCTGGGAGGATGGATAAGGGCTATCGCTGGTGATGTGGAGACTGCCTTCAGGATGGTGCCTAATACCCGGCATCTCAATCTCTCCATATCCACCTCGAACCAGATGATTAATGGCAAGTTTCAGGGAAGGAAGCAGAGGGATGATATTATCCGGGAAATGACCGAGGCGGTTGATGCGGCCCGGTCTCTTGGCGCGGAGAGCATCGGTGTCAATGCCGAGGATGCCTCGAGGACGGAGCTGGACTTCCTGGTCAAATTCGGACTTGCGGCTAAAGAGCACGGAGCGGACAGGCTCAGGTACTGTGACACCCTGGGTTACGATAACCCCTTCACCATCTATGAAGCCATCAGGGCGCTGGCGGAGAATGTCGGGATGCCTATCGAGCAGCACTGCCATGGTGACTTAGGAATGGCGGTGGCCAATTCTCTCGCCGGGGCTAAGGGGGCGATAGACGGCGGACAGGATGCCTATATCAATACTACCGTCAACGGTATCGGGGAGAGGGCAGGAAACGCTGACCTGGTAGCGGTGATTCTGGCGGTGACCAAGTCAAAGGGGTTTACTGAGAAATACCAGCTGGGCGGTTCGGTTGACCTGTCCAGGGCGTGGAGAGTCGCCAAGTTCGCCAGCTACGCCTTTGGGGTGCCGATTCCGATGAACCAGCCCGGGGTGGGCGCTAATGCCTTTGCTCATGAGTCTGGCATCCATGCTGATGGTGTCCTGAAGGACCCCGAAAACTACGAGTTGTATGGCTTTGAAGAACTGGGCAGGGGTGAAGCGGAGTTTGTGGAAACGGGGAGGGAAATTTGCACTGGAGAATATAGCGGAATATCCGGCTTCAGTCATATCATGGGACGGATAGAGGTATCGTTTGCCAATAGAGAGGAAGCTAATGACATCCTGGAGCTGGTAAGATATGCTAATGTGGAGTCACAGAAGCCACTCGTTGAAGACGAGCTGCTCTTCATCGCCAGGTATCCGGAGATTGCCAGGAAGCTCTTAACCCTCACCCCGCTGGAGTAACCCCCTTTCGAGCAAGAAATGACAGAGAGGCTGCTAGAGAGAAGACAGCCTCTTATGGATAACCATTTGCCACGAGACCGGGCATTAATAACCATCTACCGCCGCCTGCTGGCCCGCTACGGGCCCCAGCACTGGTGGCCGGCCGAGGAGCCCCTTGAGGTAATAGCCGGTGCTATCCTTACTCAAGCGACTGCCTGGGGTAATGTGGAGAAGGCGATAGCCAATCTAAAATCAGCCGGGGCATTATCACCGGAAGCGCTGCGCCGGCTGCCTCTTGCCGAGATTGCTGCCCTTATCTATCCCTGCGGTTACTATAACGCCAAGGCGTTAAAGCTCAAAGCCTTTGCCCGCTGGCTTGGTGAATACTACGACGACAGCCTGGGGAGACTGTTTGCCGGTGATACTGACCACCTGCGCCGGCAGCTTCTTTCCCTTTATGGCGTCGGGCCGGAGACCGCCGACTCCATAATCCTGTATGCGGCCGGCAAACCCGTTTTTGTGATTGATGCCTATACCCGCCGTATCACGGGCCGCATTGGCCTGGCACCGGATAGTAATAGCTATACTGCCTATCAGGACCTCTTCATGGAAAACCTGCCGCTCGATGAGCGGCTATTCAATGAATACCATGCCTTGCTGGTCCATCTGGGGCAGGATGTTTGCCGCCGCCGCCCCCGCTGCCGGGAGTGTCCCCTGGGTGATATCTGTCACTTCGCCGGCGATGTTGACGCTGGTGATAAAGTTGGTTTAAGATAGGTGGGAAAGGGAGCTATTTGTATGCCCGCTGCCGCTGTCCTCTATACCAGGAAAGACCATATCGCTTATATTACCCTTAACCGCCCTGAGGCGGATAATGTCATTAACCGGGAGCTTGCCCGGGGACTGGAGGATATCTGCTGTCGGGTGAACCAGGACGATAAAGTCTATGTGGTCATAATCACCGGGGCCGGGGATGGGGCGTTCTGCGCGGGCAGTGAATTCGGGCGGGGGGAATATGCCCCTGGCGTGGCTATGGCAGTAGCCGGTATCGACTGCCCGGTTATTGCCGCTATCAACGGCGATGCCCTGGGGCAGGGACTGGAGCTGGCTCTTGCCTGTGACCTCAGGCTGGCGGCGGAGAAGGCACACTTCGGCTTTCCCCAGGTAGCCCGGGGGCTTATCCCGCAGGATGGCGGCACCCAGCGCTTATCTCGCATCGTGGGCAGGGGTAAGGCGCTGGAACTGATTCTTACCGCTGATACTATAAGCGCCGCTGAGGCGTTTGACATCGGACTGGTGAGTCAGGTAATTGCTGATGAGGAGCTGGCCCAAGAAGTGGAAACCCTGGCCGGGACCATGGCGGCCAGGGCACCTGTCGCCCTGAGGTTTGCCAAGGAAGCGGTAAATAAGGGGCTGGACTTAACCCTGGAGCAGGGGCTTCGCCTCGAGGCTGACCTTTATTTTTTGTTACATACCACCGCTGACAGGACAGAGGGCATTACCGCCTTTCTGAAGAAGAGACCGCCTCGATTCAAGGGACGGTAACTTTTTGCACCGAAGGTGCAAGAAGCACACTTCCAGTGGGGAAGTGGAAGGGACACTGGGAAAACCCCAGACCCCTGCGCTAAAGCGCAAAAGGAAAAAATCCCGATGGCTGATTTTGAGACGATTATCTACGAAAAGCGGGACGGCCTTGGTTATGTTACCCTTAACCGGCCGCAGGCCTTAAATACCTATAACCTCCAGATGAGGGACGAACTATACCAGGTGCTGGCGGCAATTAAGGGTGACCCTGAGGTCAGGGTAGTCATATTCAGGGGCACCGGGGAGAAGGCTTTCTGCGCCGGGGCTGACCTCTCTGAGTTTCTCACCGCGCCCTCCCCGGTGATTGCCCGGCAGGTGCGCTGGGAGAGGGATGTGTGGGGGCTGTTTTTGAGTATTCCCCAGCCGCTTATCGCGGCTGTTCATGGCTATGTCCTGGGTGATGGACTGGAGATATCCCTGTGCTGTGACCTCAGGTTGGCTTCGGAGGATGCCCGGTTCGGCCTGCCTGAGCCGGGGCTTGGCATAATCCCGGCCGCCGGGGGCAGCCAGACCTTACCGCGGGTGGTAGGCAGGGCTAAAGCGCTGGAGATGCTGCTTACCGGCCGCTGGCTCAAAGCTGAGGAAGCTTACCGTCTGAAACTGGTTAACCGGGTCGTCCCCCGGGGTGACCTCTGGCCGGCGGCGGAGAGACTGGCGGCTAAAATCAAGGGCTACAGCCCGGCGGCGGTAAGCTACGCCAAGCAGGCTGTTACCAGGGGGCTTGACCTGAGCCTTGACGAGGGGCTGGAGCTTGAGGCGAGGCTGGGTGGTCTCGCTGCAAGTGAAGGGGGAGCTTCGTGATAGAGAAGGACCTGGACATCCTTGCCGATAAGGTAGCTGACCTGATTGTCAGTGCCGGGAAGGTGGTCGTTTTCACCGGGGCCGGCGTTAGCACCGAATCGGGAATTCCCGATTTTCGCAGCCCGGGTGGAATCTGGGACCGGTTTGACCCCGATGACTTCACCTATCAGAAGTTCGTCAGGGACGCCGGGGCGAGGAGAAAGCAGTGGCAGATGCTGGGGGAAGGGCTCCTGACAACCGAGGCCCGGCCGAACCCTGCCCACGATGCGATTGCTGAGCTGGATAGACTGGGGAAGCTGGACTGCGTCATTACCCAGAATGTGGATAATCTCCACCAGAAGGCGGGGGTGCCTGATGATAAGGTATTCGAGCTCCACGGCAATATGCAGTGGGCGGTATGTCTTGGCTGCGGCCGGCGTTACCCTTTTGCTCAGATTAAGGCCAGGCTGGATAGGGGTGAGGAAATCCCGGACTGCGAGGTGTGTCACGGTATCCTGAAACCGGCTGTTGTCTTTTTCGGGGAGCCACTGCCCCAGGAGGTGCTGGCTGAGGCGACCCGCCGCTCGTCCAATTGCGACCTGTTTATCGTGGTTGGCTCAACCCTGGTGGTCTACCCTGCCGCCTATATGCCTGTCTATGCCACCCGGGCGGGAGCCGGGCTGGTCATTATTAACCTCAGCTCCACGCCGATGGACCAGGAAGCCACGGTCCTCATCAGGGCTAAGGCGGGGGCGGCAATGTCGGGGATAGTAAAACGGGTGAGGGAGAAGCTCGAACCTAATATTTAATTGTTATAGAGAAAGGAGAGGCCTGTCAAGATGGACAAAGTCTGGAGTAGTGCGGAAGAAGCCATAGCTGATGTGGAGGATGGGGCAATGATAGCGGTGCCCGGTTTTTTTGCCGCCGGGGTTCCCCGCGTCTTGCTGAGAGCCTTAATTGCTAAGGGGGTAAAGGGCATTACCCTGGCCTGTGGTTGTGGTCCCCTGTTGGGGGCCTCCGAGGAGTTGGCCCAGCTGGTTAAGAATAAGCAGCTCAGAAAGGTGATAGACTCCTACGGGCTTTACCGCTCGGCGAGCAAGGGTATGGCGGACCTCTTCGAGCAGGCGGTGAGGGCTGGTGAAATAGAGCTGGAGGTCTATCCGATGGGGACGCTGGCGGAGAAGTACCGGGCGGCCGGGGCCGGGATTCCGGCTTTCTATACCCCCACCGGCGTGGGCTCGATAGTAGAGGAGAGCGTTATCACCAATATCCCCGAAAATCGCGGGAAGAAAGAGACGAAGGTGATTGACGGGGAAAAGTATATTCTGGAGTATGCCCTGAAAACGGACTTTGCTTTTATCCATGCCTATAGCGGGGACAGGGAAGGAAACCTCCGCTATAAGATGACTGCCCGGAACTTTAACCACGTAATGGCTACCGCAGGGAGGGTAACCATCGCCGAGGTTGAGAATCTAGCCGTGCCGGGGGAGTTGGCCCCTGATGATATCCATACCCCGGGAGTGTATGTGCAGCGAGTGGTCAAGGTGCCCCGTCTCAGCTTCGCTCTAACCATAGATTAAACGCCAGATTAAATACTGAGGAGGAACGAGGGAAAAATGAAGTTTGAAGGACTCCCCCGAGAGATGATTGCTATGCGCGCCAGCCGGGAGATAAAGGATGGCGACTACGTGAACCTGGGGATAGGCATCCCCACTCTTATCAGTAACTGGATAGAGGGGAAGGATATCATGCTTCAATCAGAGATTGGCATGATGAAAACCGGGCCGTTAGCTTTTGGGGATGATGTTGACCAGGACCTGATAAATGCCAGCTGCCAGCCGGTAACGCAGCTTCCGGGAACGTCTTACTTTGACATCTTCCAGTCCTTTAGTATGATAAGGGGCGGCTATATGGATGTCATTATGATGGGGGCGCTTCAGGTTAATGGCAGGGGTGATTATGCTGGCTGGTCGAACCCGGCGCGGGGCCTGGATATGGTGGGGAACATTGGCGGCTCGATGGACCTGTGTGCCGGGGCGCGCAAGTTGTTTATTACCATGGAGCATGTCACCAGGGATGGTCAGGCTAAAATCGTTAACGAATTAAGCTACCCGGCCACTACCAAGGGAAAAGTAAAGATGGTCTTTACCGACCTGGCGGTGCTTGAGGTTACACCCCAGGGGCTCGTCCTCAAGGAGGTCTACCCCGGGCTTACTGTCGAAGATATCCAGTCAGTGACCGAGCCCAGGCTTATCGTAAGCCCGGACTTAAAGGAAATCGAGCTTTAGTCAGAATGGGCTGCCTACAGCGGACGGCCTGATGTCATAATAGAAAAGGGGGCTCCCAAGCCCCCTTTTTGCGTGAGGAACGGGCTGTGGGTGGAGCGGGTATCGGGCCGGTTATTCCACCAGTTCGGCCAGCAGCTCGGCGATATCCATGACCTTGAGTTGTTCCTCTGCCTCCTTTGCCTTGATGCCATCGCCAAACATCTGCAGGCAGAAAGGGCAGGCAACGGCCACGGTCCGGGCTCCGGTATCCAGTACCTGCTCGGTGCGCATTTCGTTGATTCTTCTGCCGCTGCGCTCCTCCAGCCACATGTGACCACCACCGGCACCACAGCAAAAGCTCCGCTCCAGATTACGTTCCATTTCAACCGGGGTGATACCGGGGATACTGTTTAGAATCTGCCGGGGTGGCTCAAAGATGTCATTGTATCTCCCCAGATAGCAAGGGTCGTGGTAGGTCACCACTTCATTCCTGCTTCCGGTAATCTTCAGCTTGCCTTCCCCCAGCAGGCTGTTGATGAACTCGGTATGGTGAATGACCTCAAAGTTACCACCAAACTGGGGGTATTCATTCTTCAGGGTGTTATAGCAGTGGGGGCAGGCAGTTACTATCTTCCTGACATTGTAGTTCTTTAGTAGTTTGATGTTGGCCTCTGCCTGCATCTGGAAGAGGTACTCATTGCCCAGGCGGCGGGCCGGTTCCCCGCAGCAGCTTTCCTCGGTGCCTAGAATACCAAACCTGATGCCGGCCAGTTTCATTAGTTTGGCCACTGCCTGGGCTACTTTGATGCTTCTCTCCTCCAGTGCTTCGGTGCAGCCTACCCAGTAAAGAACATCTACCTCGCTATCCTCGGCCAGGGTCTTGATACCAAGCCCCTCGGCCCAGTCTGTCCGTGATAGGGTGGTTCCCCGCCACGGGTGCCCCCTGGTCTCGATACTCCGCAGCGCTCCCTCGGCCGCCTCGGGGATGGAAGCCTGTTCCAGCACCAGGTTTCGCCTCAGGTCGATAACCTTATCGATATGCTCTACAGAGACAGGGCAGACTTCCTGGCAGGCGTAGCAGGTGGTGCATGCCCAGATTTCATCCTCGGTCACCACCTCACCAATAAGAGGCCGGCTGCCATTATCAGGGTCAGCCGCCTCGGCTTTAGCCTTACCTTTAAGCAGGAGCGGGGCTCTCTCAAGGAGACTGCTTCTCAGGTCTTGAGTCATCTTTTTGGGGGAGAGGGACTTGCCGCTAATGTAAGCCGGGCAGTTATCCTGGCAGCGACCGCAGCGGGTGCAGGAGTCCAGGTCCATCAGCTGCTTCCAGTTGAAGTCTTCGATTTTGCCTATACCGAAGGTCTCGGCTTCCTCCAGGTTTATCGGTACCAGCGCCCCTTTGGGCTCAAGCGACTTAAAGAAGACATTTAAGGGGGAAACGATTATATGCCAGAGCCGGTTCCAGTAGAGGGAGACGTAGGCGATAGCCCCGAAGGCAGTGAGCATGTGCAGCCACCAGATAGTCCTGTGCCAGGCTAGCAGGGTCTCCTGACTGAGACTAGAGAAAGCCCTGGCCAGGATGAAGCCGCCGGGTGACCACAGCGCCCAGTCCGGGGTGGTCTTGAGTTCAGTGGCAGCGATACGGAATCCCTCGACGATAAAGCCGGTAACTATGACCAGGACTATCAAAAGAAGGGCAATTAAATCGTCGCTGGTATTGTCCAGCCGGTCCGGTTTTTGCCCGTAGCGCCTGATGATAGCCAGAATCACCCCGATTAAGACCAGGATGCCGAAGGCGTCAACGACTACCGAGTAGCCGAGGTAGAAATCACCATACATGAAGTGGAGGAAGTAGTGACTGATAAAATCAAGAAGGGCACCGAGGACCAGCACTATGCATCCCGCGAAGATGAGGAGGTGCGCTATCCCCGGGAAAAACTCTCTGGGCCGGAAGTCCCTGGCTAGAAAATGCCGGTGCCCCAGGCCATCAGCTATGCCGAGAAACTTGCGGTGCAGTATGCCATCAATCACGCCGGTCCTGATAAATGCCCATGCCCGCTTTCCCAGCCGGTCAAACCTGTCAGCCGGTCCGCCCAGTCGCCACATCCGGTAGCGCTGGTAGATGGCATAGACGAAGATGCCAACAACGATGGCACCCAGAATATAAAGAATCTCACCATACTGAATATTCCAGAATATCTCCCGAGATGGAACCATGTTTGTTACCTCCTGCGCGGTTGGGTCAGGGTCTATTTTAGCGTAATCGGCTGGTGGTGACAAATATGCCCGGCGCCGGGGCTAATGAGTCAAGGAGACCGTTTTAACCAGGTCTCTCTATCCCTGATATCGCGGTCAAAGAGAAGGCGATTAATTATTAACTGTCGCCGGCTCACCGATTTGGCGAGCGGGCTTCGCGGTGCCGTGAGCCGCCTGATGACTACTATCAAGAAAAGGGCCAGGAAGCCAAGGATTATTGACAGTGGTCTGTCAAAAGCCCAGCTAGTCAGGGGCAGGGCGGTGACGCCGACAAACACCCCCAGGGGAAAGTTGTGGATGATAAATGCACCGGCGGCGACAAAAGCCAGAGATATAATTATCTCCCAGGGCGGGAAGCCATTTATCATGGGAAGGATGATGGCTATTCCCAGGGCGGTCAGGGCTCCCCTGCCACCATTGAAGCGTAAGAAAATCGGCCAGCAGTGTCCGGTGATGGCGGCCAGCCCCGCCGCTGCCTCGCCGGCGATGCCCAGACCCAGCACTTGTGCCGCCCACACCATGAGCATGCCCTTACCCAGGTCGAAAATGACCACGGGAATACCTGTCTTTCGGGAGGTCAGTCTCAGCAGGTTACTTGCCCCCACGTTGCCGCTGCCGTACTTCCTGACGTCTATTCCCCGCGACCATTTAGCCACCAGGTAAGCCATGGGTACCGAGCCCAGGAGGTAGCCGCCGGCTATTAGCAGGACGAGAGAGGCGCTCATCGGATAATACCTCGCTGGCGGGCTAAAGCAATAAGCTGCTCCGCCGACTCCATCGGTACTTCGGCGCCGCCAATCGGAGTCTCGGTACTTAAGTCCAGACCGTGGAAGTCGCTACCACCGGTGGCGATGAGATTATGCTTGCTGGCCCACCCGGTCAGCGTGTTGATGTCATCAGCGGAATAGCTGTTGTAGTAGGCCTCAATACCTACCAGCCCGGCTCCCTTTAGCTCGATAATCATTGTCTCCGCATCGCCGACGGTAAACGGGTGAGCCAGCACCGGCAGACCACTGGCCTTGAGTATCAGTTCGACGGCTTCTGACGGGGTTACCTTTTCCCGTTCGACATAAGCCGGACCATCGCGGCTGATATATTTGGTGAACGCTTCTTTGAACGAGGTTATATACCCCTTCTCCAGCATGGCCCGGGCGATGTGGGGACGCCCGATGGAGCTGTCGGCGGCTATTTCCTGGACTCGCTGCCATTCAATGGGGATGCCCAGGTCTTTAAGTTTGGCCACCATCCCCTGGGCCCGCCCTATTCGTGAATTTCTGAATCTATCCAGGGTAGCCTTAAACTCGGGGGCAGTATAGTCTATAAAGTAGCCGAGAACATGGGCTTCACCCCGGGGGACATCGGTGCTGAGCTCAACTGCGGGGATTATCTTTAAGTTGGGGAAGGCCCTGGCCGCTTCCAGGGCAGGGGTAACCCCGCCCACGGTGTCGTGGTCGGTAAGGGCGATAACGCGCAGGCCCCGTTCGGCTGCCATAGCGACAATTTCTACCGGGCTGAAGCGGCCGTCAGAGGCGGTAGAATGTAGATGCAGGTCTACCTGGCCCATCTTACTCTACCTCCTTGCAGATTCGGTCGATACTTATTGCCCGGCCGGTATCATCGGCTACCTCAATCAAGACGGCATTAAAGCTGGTCCTGCCCCTTCCTACCGACAGGTGGTGGGGTATTCCGGTTAAGAAACGCTGGATTACGGCCGCACTCTCGTCACCGATTATTGAGTCCACCGGTCCGGTCATGCCGATATCGGTAACATAGGCAGTGCCGCCGGGGAACACTTGAGTATCGATGGTCCCGACATGGGTATGAGTGCCGACAACGGCGCTGACCCGGCCGTCCAGGTATCGTCCCATTGCCATCTTCTCTGAGGTTGCCTCGGCGTGGAAATCAACGATGATGACCGCTGGCTTCGGCTCAACTTGAGCCAGCAGCTGGTCCATCGCCCGGAAGGGACAGTCAAGGTCTCCCATGAAGGTCCTGCCCATGAGGTTAACCACCATCGTCCGGCCTCTTATGATATAGCCGCTCCCGGGCACTCCGGCGGGATAGTTTAAGGGGCGCAGGATGGGCTTTTTACCGTCAAGATAGGGGATAATTTCCTTTTGTGCCCATATATGGTTACCCGAGGTCAGTATATCGGCACCGCTGTCCAGCAGTTCCTCAGCCGTATCCGGGGTCAGGCCAAAGCCGCCGGCGGCATTCTCGGCGTTAACAATAACCAGGTCCAGTCCGTATTGCTGTCGCAGGTCGGGGAGGAGACTGGCTATCGCCCGCCGTCCTGGCCTGCCAATTACATCACCTACCGCTAATATTAACATTGGTTCCTACTTGGCATAGTCTACCGCCCTTGTTTCCCTGAGCACGGTGACCTTTATCTGGCCGGGGTAGTTCATCCCCTCTTCGATTTTCGTAACAATATCTCGAGCCAGCCTCACGGCTGCCAGGTCGTCGACCTCCTCGGGCTTGACCAGGATGCGGATTTCACGGCCGGCCTGGATGGCGTAGGACTTTTCCACGCCCTTGAAGCCGTTGGCGATATCTTCCAGGGCCTTCAGGCGCTTCAGATAGAAGTCCAGCGACTCGCGTCTCGCTCCCGGCTTGGCGCTGCTGATGGCATCGGCCGCTGTCACGATAAAGCCCCACATGCTGATGCTATCAGTCTCACCGTGATGCTCGGCAATGCCCTGGACTACCTCGGGCGACCTGTCCCACTGCTTGACCAGGTCGGCCCCGATAGCGGCATGGGAGCCCTCGACCTCCTGGTCTACCGCTTTGCCAATGTCGTGAAGCAGGCCTGCTTTCTTGGCGATGGCGATGTTGGCCCCTAACTCGGCGGCAATCATGCCCGCCAGGTGGGAGACCTCGATACTGTGAGCCAGGACGTTCTGCCCGTAGCTGGTGCGGTACTTGAGTCGGCCCAGTACCCTGATTAACTCGGGGCGCAGCCCGTGTACTCCCACCTGGGTAGCTGCCTGCTCTCCCGCACTATAGATAGTGGCGTCCACCTCCTCTTTGGTCTTGGCTACTACCTCTTCGATGCGAGCCGGGTGGATACGACCATCGAGGATAAGCTTGGTTAAAGCCTGCCGGGCTATCTCTCGTCGCACCGGGTCGAAGCTGGACAGGGTTACCGCCTCCGGGGTGTCATCGATTATCAGGTCGACCCCGGTGGCCTGCTCCAGAGCCCTGATATTACGGCCCTCCCGTCCAATGAGTCTTCCCTTCATCTCATCGTTGGGGAGGGGAACAGACGATACCGTGGTCTCGGTCACGACCTCGGAGGCGCACCGCTGGATTACCTGGGACAGGATTTCCCGTGCCTTTTCACTGGCTTCTTCTTTTACCTTGGTCTCCCACTGCCGCACCCGCCGTGATGCTTCCTGCTGCAGTTCAATTTCCATTGCCTCAATCAAGTTTTGCTTTGCTTCGTCACTGGACATGCCTGAAATTAGCTCCAGCTGTTTCAACTGCCTGTCCTTGACCTCGCCAAGCTGACTGCGAATGGACTCTATCTCCTTCTCCTTGTTAGCCAGACTTTTCTCGCGGTTCTCGGCTGCTTCCAGCTTACGCTCCAGGGTCTCCCCCTTCTGGGTCAGGCGGTTCTCCTGGCGCTGTAGTTCGGCGCGCCGCTCTCGATGATCGGTATCGCTGGCTTGTTTGGTTTTCTCTGCCGCCTGCTTTGCTTCGTTCAGCATGTTTTTAGCTTCAACGCTGGCCTCTGCCACCATTCTGGCGGCTTTCCTCTCGGCAATGCGCATTTGCCGGTTAATCAGCATTCGCCGTGAAAAGAAGGTAGCCATGCCCCCGAGTATTACGCCGATGATGAGAACGCTGAAGCTAAAGAGGATGGTGGTTACTGTTTCTATGCCCATATTTCAGCTCCTTTTCGTCGTAGTTTTTGTTCACTTCCTGCCATACCCGTTCCATAGTATGGTTTATCACTCCGTAACCAAAGCCGCGTCGCTTGAGATGTCCACCCAGACGGCGGCGGAAGCTCTGGTAGTCAGACGGAAGCAGGCCATGAGTCTTGAGCAGCGCTGCCTGATAGGCACTATCCTCGTCATCAATACTGCCGGTCGCTTGGTCAATGATGTCGTTACTAACCCCCTTCTGCCTCAGCTCCAGCCTGGTCAGCCACTGGCTGCGGGGGCTGAATGACTGGCGGTTGTCCCGCCAGAACTTACTAAAAGAGGCATCGTCCACCAGCCCCTGCTCCTTTAGTCTGGCGAGTACGGCATTAATGGTATCAGCATCAAAATTGCGCTGACCGAGCCGCTCTCTGAGTTCGGACTCGCTGCGCGGCCGGTAGCCGAGGTAGTGGAGAGCGGCGTTAAGGCAGCGATGGAAGCGGTCAGACCCCTGAAGCAGCTCAATCTGACGGCTGGATAGTTCCTGCCCAACCTGGAGTCCTTCTTTTGCCGCCACCTCAGCCTCCAGGCTGAAAGCAAACCTGCCGTCTAGAAATATATTTAGCCGCTTTCTCCGTCCCCGCCCGGCACGGATGGCACTAATCCTGGTCACTGACACGTCACGCTCCATTTCAAAACAAAAGGCTGAGGTCTATACCTCAGCCCTGGCCGTTCTTTTCCTAATTTACCTATCTCAAGATGCCTTTAATCAAGGATAGGGGAAGGATGGCTGATGACGGCTGAGGCTCTGACCTTTTGCTCAATCTCCTGAGCTTGCTCAGGATTCTGGCTCAGGTACTGCTTGGCACTTTCCCTGCCTTGCCCCAGGCGAATCTCACCATAGGAGAAAAAGGCACCACTCTTCTTTACTATCCCCAGGTCTACACCGAGGTCAATGAGATTACCCTCCCGGCTTATGCCATGGTCAAACATGATATCGAACTCAGCACTTCTAAAAGGAGGAGCAACCTTGTTCTTGACTACCCTGGCCCTGACATGATTGCCTGCTATCTCGGTTCCCTGCTTGATAACATCCTTGCGCCGCAGGTCTATCCTTACCGAGCTGTAAAATTTCAGGGCCCTGCCCCCTGGTGTCACCTCGGGATTGCCAAAGACGATGCCCACCTTTTCCCTCAGCTGGTTGAGAAATACCACGGCGGTTCCTGACCTGCCGATGGCGGCGGCCAGCTTTCTCAGTGCTTGTGACATCAGGCGTGCCTGTAAACCAACGTGCGTGTCTCCCATCTCCCCCTCAAGCTCAGCCCTTGGTACCAGGGCAGCGACGCTATCGATAACGATTACGTCAATAGCTCCGCTCCTGACCAGTGCCTCGGTAATCTCCAGGGCCTGTTCCCCGGTATCGGGCTGGGAGATGAGCAGTTCGTCGATATTAACCCCGCAGTTGGCAGCGTAGCTTGGGTCCAGAGCGTGCTCGGCATCAATATAAGCAGCGATGCCTTCCTGCTTCTGCGCTTCGGCGATTATGTGCTGGGCTAAAGTAGTCTTCCCCGATGACTCAGGACCGAAGATTTCTGTAATCCGTCCCCTGGGGATGCCGCCAATACCTAAAGCCAGATCCAGGCTCAGCGCACCTGTGGAGATAACCCCCACCGATACCGTGGTGGCAGTTTCCCCCAGCTTCATCACTGAACCTTCACCAAACCGCTTTTCAATCTGGCTGAGAGCCAATTCCAGCGCTTTCTGTTTCTCTGTGGTCATCTTCGCCTGCTCGCATCATAGCACAACCCCTCCCTGAAAACAAGAAAGTTAACAAAAACATCCCTCCTCTGGCTCATTTTGTATTGGGAAAAAATTTGACAAATTAACAAGATGGTAGTATTATATAGTTTTGTAACTATGCCCCCTTAGTATTTCATTTATTACATCCCCACTTTGGCCACGGTTTTGTTTGGCATTAGCGTCAGACTAATGCGGGTGCATGTTTGTTTAAGGAGTAGCTAAGAATGGTTTTCATGTCGTCAGCCCACGTTGAGAAAAAGATGCTTCCTGTGTCCAGGAAATCCTATGCCCGGTTACCTCAGGTGCTGGAGGTGCCTAATCTAATCAGGGTCCAGCTGGATTCATACCGCTGGTTTCAGGAAAAGGGGTTGCAGCAGTTGCTGGAGGAGATATCCCCGATTAAAGATTTCACCGGCAACAGGCTGGAGTTTAGCTTCGTTGACTATGAATTCCGCCAGCCTCATCACACTGAGCTTGAATGTCGCCGGCGGGACCTGACCTACTCGGCTCCCCTCTATGTCCAGGCGCGCCTCCTTATTAAGGAAACGGGGGAAATCAAGGAACAGGATATATTTTTCGGTGACATCCCGCTGATGACGGCCAACGGCACCTTCATTACCAGTGGTGCGGAGCGGGTGGTAGTGAGCCAGCTGCTGCGTTCTCCAGGTGTTTATTTCACCATTGAGGAAGATGCCAGCAGCGGACGCAGGTTGTGTTATGCCAAGCTAATTCCCACCCACGGTGCCTGGCTGGAATTTGAGACCAGCAACCGGGATGTAATCTCAGCCAAGATTGATGGGAAGCGAAAGATCCCGGTTACTACACTGCTGCGTGCTATTGGTTATGCGAGCGATGCTGAGCTATTAAGCCTATTTCCCGAGGACGACTCGCCTGAGCACCAGTTTATCAGGTCAACTATTGAGCGGGAGCCACTGGTCAAGGATGAGGATGGAGCTTTGATTGACATCTATAAGAAGATGCGTCCTGGTGACCCTCCCAGTATTGATAGCGCCAGGAAATTGATTGATAACCTGTTCTTCAATCCTCAGCGTTACGACCTGGGAGAAGTAGGACGCTACAAGCTCAGTAAACGGCTGCGGCACGATGTTCCCCTGACCCGGCGCGCTCTGATAAGAGAAGATGTTGTCGAGATAGTCAGGCATACCATTATGGTTAATAATGCTCAGGATAAGCCCGATGATATTGACCATCTCGGTAACCGGCGGGTGCGCACGGTTGGTGAACTGATGCAGAACCAGGTCCACATCGGGCTGTTGCGCCTGGAGCGACTGGTCAGGGAACGGATGAGCATTATTGGCACCGAGGCGGTTACTCCCAGCGCCCTGGTCAACATCCGCCCGGTAGTGGGGGCAGTGAGAGAATTTTTCGGCGGCTCTCAGTTATCACAATTTATGGACCAGACCAACCCGCTGGCGGAGCTGACCCACAAGCGCCGCCTCTCAGCAATGGGGCCGGGAGGGCTGTCCCGTGAGCGTGCGGGCTTTGACGTTCGCGATGTCCACTACTCGCACTACGGTAGAATCTGCCCCATTGAGACACCGGAGGGGCCCAACATTGGGCTTATTGGCTCCCTGGCTACTTATGGCCAGATTAACCAGTATGGCTTTATTGAAACGCCGTACTGCAAGGTTATTACCGAGGTGGAGAATACAGATGGTACCCTGGTCGGCAGGAAAATCAGGGAGGCAGTGTTTGATGATGAGGGCAATACCATCGCTCAAGGCGGGGCTGCTGTTACTCCCGAGATTTTCGCCGGGTTGTCCCGTCTATCACCCAGGGTGATAAAGGTAGTCCCCTTCGTTTCCAACGAGGTCATCTATATGACGGCGGATAAAGAGGAGGAATATATTATTGCTCAGGCTGATGCCCGGCTTGATGAAAAAGGCGAGTTCGTGGACGAAAGGGTTGAAGCCAGGCTGGGCGACTCCTACCTGATAGAAGCGCGGGATAAGATACAGTTGATGGATGTGTCGCCTAAACAGATAGTCAGTGTTGCCACGTCGCTGATACCCTTCCTTGAGCATAACGATGCTAACCGTGCCCTGATGGGGTCCAATATGCAGCGGCAGGCAGTGCCGCTACTCTGTCCCGAAGCGCCCCTGGTGGCTACCGGCATGGAAGCAGAAGCTACCAAGCACAGTGGTCAGGTACTCTTTGCCCGGAATGCAGGGGTGGTGACCTCGGTTACCAGTTCAGAGGTTGTAGTTACCGGGGATGATGGTGAAAAGGATGTATATCCGCTGAGGAAGTTCGTACGCACGAACCAGGGGACGTGCATTAACCAGCGCCCTGTAGTAGACAGGGGCGACCGGGTGGAGCCGGGCTTTATCCTGGTTGATAGCTCGGCTACTGACCAGGGGGAACTGGCTCTGGGTCAGAATGTTCTCTGTGCCTTTATGAGCTGGGGGGGCTACAATTTTGAGGATGCGATTATCATTAACAGCCGCCTGGTTGAGCAGGATAAGTTTACCTCCATTCATATTGAGAAGCATGAGATAGAGGCCCGGGACACCAAACTGGGTCCCGAGGAGATTACCAGAGATATACCCAATGCCGGTGAGGAAAGCCTGCGCGAGCTTGATGAAACTGGTATTGTCCGCATTGGTGCTGAGGTAAGCTCGGGCGATATCCTGGTAGGCAAGATTACCCCCAAGGGGGAGACCGAGCTATCAGCTGAGGAAAAACTGCTGCGGGCTATCTTCGGCGAAAAGGCCCGGGAGGTGAAGGATAGCTCCCTGCGGGTACCCCATGGTGAATGGGGAAAGGTGATTAATGTCAGGGTCTTTTCTCGCGATGCTGGTGATGACCTGTCTGCCGGTGTTAATCAGTGGGTGCAGGTCTGGATTGCTCAGAAGCGTAAGGCTTCTGTAGGTGATAAGCTTGCCGGGCGGCATGGCAATAAGGGGGTTATCTCTATCATTGCCCCGGCGGAGGATATGCCCTTCCTCTCTGACGGGACGCCGGTGGATATTATTCTTAACCCTATAGGTGTTCCATCACGGATGAATATCGGTCAGGTCCTGGAGGCCCATCTCGGCCGGGCGGCTCAGCTTTTGAATCTCAAGGTAATCACCCCTGTCTTTGATGGCGCCGATGATGTTGCTATTGAGGATGCCCTGGCCCTGGCCTGGCTGGTTCAGAAGGCGGGAGCGGTTAGCCCGGGCCCCGGTAATGGTAGCCCTACCGTCCGGCTGGAGCTGGCTAAGACATGGCTCCAGGGTCATGGCTACGATGGGGAGAAGGTTTTCGACGGTAGTTATGCTGGAGAAGCGAGGGATGTCTGTCTCCGCCTGTGGCTGGAAGACCTGGGTATAGCCAGCCGTGAGCTTGACCGGGAGCAGCTGGAGCAGACCGTGGAGAAGACGGCCGGTGAAAGAAATCTCCCTTCACCTATCGTCGGCAAGGTTATCCTCCGCGATGGGCGCACTGGTGAGCCGTTCGACCACCCGGTAACAGTGGGTAATATCTATATGATGAAACTAATTCATCTGGTTGAGGATAAGGTCCATGCTCGTTCTACCGGGCCCTATTCCCTGATTACCCAGCAGCCTCTTGGTGGTAAGGCTCAATTCGGGGGGCAGCGCTTTGGTGAAATGGAAGTCTGGGCACTGGAGGGCTATGGTGTTGCCCATAACCTCCAGGAAATGTTGACAATTAAGTCAGATGATGTCACCGGCAGGGCCAAGACCTATGAAGCGATAGTCAAGAATGAGGATATCCTCCAACCCGGCGTGCCTGAGTCATTCAAGGTTCTGATTAAAGAGTTGCAAAGCCTTGGGCTCGCTATCGAGGTGATTAATGAGGAGGAAAAAGTAACCTTCGCTGATGAAGCTGCCCAGGTGCCTAAACTGGGGGTGGAGGAAGAAACAAAGGAAGAGGCAAAGGAAGAAGCAAAGGAAGAAGCGAAGGAAGAAGCAGAAGAAGAGGCAAAGGAGACAGCGTCTGAAGGTCAGGACCTGTCTCAGAGTGAGGTAGAGGAGAATGCTTGAAGTTAACGATTTTGATGCCGTCCGTATCTCCCTGGCGTCGCCGGACCGGATCAGGAGCTGGTCCTACGGTGAGGTAACCAAGCCAGAGACTATCAATTACCGTACCCTGAAGCCAGAAAGAGACGGGCTTTTCTGTGAGAGAATCTTTGGCCCGACCAAGGACTTCGAATGCTATTGCGGTAAGTACAAGAGGATACGCTACAAGGGGATTATTTGTGAGAAGTGCGGGGTTGAAGTAGCCCGGGCAAAGGTACGCCGGGAGCGCATGGGCCATATCGAACTGGCATGTCCGGTGGGCCATATCTGGTTTTCCAAGGGGATACCTAACCGGATGGCACTGCTGCTTGACATCTCCCCCCGCAGCCTGGAGCGTGTTCTGTATTTCTCTCATTACATCATTACCTCTATAGACGAGGAGGCTCGCCAGGAGGCGATCAAGCAGTTTGAGGAGAGCATGTCGCAGCAGGTAGCCGAGCGCCAGAGTGCGGGTGAAGCTAAGATTGCTGATATGGAGCAAAATGGGGTGACGGTAGAGGAAGTAAACCAGCTGCGGCGCAACTCCCTGGAGGAGAAAACACAGCTTGAGGAAGGGGTTTCCGCTGAAACAGAACAACTGAAAGACTTGCGTAAGGGCGCCCTTCTCACCGAGAGTCAATACCACGAACTCAAACAGAGGTATGGTGAAGTTTTTGACGCCGGTATGGGAGCCGAGGCTGTTCTGGAGCTTCTTAAGGATATTAATCTTGATGAAATGCGCAGCGGGCTGCTTCGAGAAATCCACTCTACCTCGGGTCAACGTCGCAAGAAGGCGAGCAAGCAGATGCAGGTCGTGGAGGCGTTTCGCCGCAGTGGCAATAAACCGGAATGGATAATCCTGACCGTGCTCCCGGTATTGCCCCCTGACCTTCGTCCCATGGTTCAGTTAGACGGGGGTAGATTTGCCACCAGCGACCTTAACGACCTCTACCGGCGGGTGATTAACCGCAATAACCGGCTGCGCCATCTTATGGAAGTGGGGGCGCCGGAGATCATTGTCCGCAATGAGAAGCGGATGCTCCAGGAGGCAGTAGATTCTCTTGTTGATAACGGGAGGCGGGGACGGGCCGTTTCCATCAGCGGCAATCATAAGCTGAAGTCACTTTCTGACCTGCTGCGGGGTAAGCAGGGCCGATTTCGTCAAAACCTGCTGGGCAAACGGGTTGACTACAGTGGACGTTCGGTCATTGTTGTTGGGCCCGAGCTCAAGCTCCACCAGTGTGGTCTGCCCCGAAGGATGGCACTGGAGCTATTTAAACCGTTTATTATGCACCATCTGGTGGCTCAAGGGCTTGCCCACAACATTAAGAGCGCGCGGCGGCTGGTGGAGAAGTCCAGTCCTGAGGTATATGACATCCTCGAAGAGGTGGTCAAGGAGCGTCCGGTGCTGCTTAACCGGGCTCCTACTCTGCACCGGCTCAGCATCCAGGCGTTCGAGCCAGTGCTCATTGATGGCAGTGCCATTCAACTTCATCCCCTGGTATGTTCTGCATTCAATGCTGATTTTGATGGCGACCAGATCGCAGTTCATGTTCCCCTTTCCAGGGCTGCGGTCAAAGAGGCAAGGGAGATGATGCTCAGCATCCACAATATGCTCTTGCCAAGCTGTGGTGAGCCGGTAGTGACCCCGACCCTGGATATGGTTCTCGGCTGTTACTACCTGACCCAGATCAGCCCCGGAGCCAGAGGCGAGGGCAGACTTTTCGGCAGCTTTGAAGAGGCAAGGCTCGCCTATGAGCTTGATACTATTGACCTCAGAGCTAATATCGAGGTCAGGTGGCAGCAGGGGGGTGGGGAGAGGATTAAGACCAGTGCGGGTCGTATTGTCTTCAATAGTGTATTGCCCCCGGAGTTGGGCTTTATAAATGAGGTAATTGATAAGTCGCGATTAAAGCAAATCGTAAATGACTCCTATAAGTTGCTGAGCCTTGAAGACACCGCGGTGGTACTGGACAACCTCAAGCAGCTTGGCTTTTACTACGCCACCAAGTCGGGGACCACCATTGCCGCCTCTGACATTAAGGTTCCTCAGGGCAAGGCGAAACTGCTAGAAGGGGCGGAGGAGAGGATTGCTATCATTGAGAGGCAGTACCATCAGGGTTTAATCACCGATGACGAGCGATACAGTAGCGCCGTAGGTGTGTGGATGGAAACTACCGATAAGGTTACCGATACCATTTCAGACACCCTTGACCGTTATGGAGGCGTCTACATGATGGCAACATCAGGAGCGAAAGGAAATATTTCCCAGATCAGCCAGATGGCAGGAATGCGGGGCCTGATGACCGACCCTGCCGGCAGGATAATCGAGTTTCCTATCAAGTCAAGCCTCCGTGAAGGGCTCTCCGTCCTGGAGTATTTTATCTCAACCCATGGTGCCCGCAAGGGGTTAGCTGATACCGCACTGCGGACGTCAGATAGTGGCTACCTCACCAGACGCCTGATTGACGTTGCCCAGGATGTTATCACCAGAGAGGAGGACTGCGGTACTACCGAGGGGGTATGGATATCTGAGCCGAAACCAGGAGAGCTGTTACCGCCGCTGGCAGAGCGGATAATCGGTCGGCTGGCAGCGGCTCGGGTGGTTGAGCCTCAGACCGGAGAAATCATCGTTGAGAGGGATGGGGAAATTAATGAGGAGGAAGTTAGCCGGATCACCGCTGCCGGGATAACCAGCGTCTATGTTCGCTCCCCCCTCACCTGCCAGTCCAGGTATGGCGTCTGTCAACGCTGCTACGGTCGGGACCTCGCCCGGAGGCGTCTGGTTGACCTTGACACCGCGGTGGGTATAATCGCTGCCCAGAGCATCGGCGAACCCGGTACCCAGCTAACGCTGCGCACCTTCCACACCGGCGGTGTGGTCGGACTTGATATCACCAGTGGTCTGCCCCGGGTAGGAGAACTCTTTGAGGCGAGAGTACCCAAGGGTCAGGCTATCATCTCGGAGATAGACGGGGCAGTTGAGGTGATTGACGACAAGGATGGGATAAAGATTAGAATTACCAGCTCCGATGTATACCATGACGAATATTCACTGCCGGCGGGGTTCAAGCCTGTTGTTGAAGCCGGTCAGTGGGTAGATGCGGGAGCCACGTTAGCCCTTCCTCCGACTGAAGTTGAACCAGAATCGGTGGCCGTGACCGCTGAAGCTCAACCTGTCCTGGCACGGGTCGCGGGTGAAGTAACTATTAGCGGCGAACAGCTATCAATCAGCTATGAGGAAGTGGAGGAACAGGAGTATGTTGTTCCGGCTACGGCCCATATCAGGGTTAAAACCGGGGACAGGGTAGCGGCAGGACAACAACTCACTGACGGCTCTATTAATCCTCAGGACCTCCTGCGTACCCTGGGGAGAGAAGCGGCTCAGCAGTACCTGGTGGACGAGGTGCAGAAGGTGTACCGCTCCCAGGGGGTTAGTATAAACGATAAACATATTGAAGTTATCGTTCATCAGATGCTGACCAAGGTTCGCATTGAGTCATCGGGCGACACCGGCCTTATTCCCGGAGAGTTGATTGAAAGGTCACGCTACGAGGATGTAAATGCCAAGGTGCTGGCTGAAGGGGGTGAGCCGGCCACTGCCCAGACGGTACTGATGGGGATAACCAAATCCTCGTTGAATACTGATAGCTGGCTGGCGGCCGCTTCCTTCCAGGAGACGACCAAGGTGCTCACCGAGGCCGCAATCTACGGCAAGTTCGACAGGCTGGTCGGGCTCAAGGAAAATGTGATTATTGGTAAGCTGATCCCGGCCCATTACCACCCGGCGTCTGAAGAGGAGCCGGGTCCTGCTGTCAGTGAGGAAGAGCCAGGCCTTATCGCGGGTGAGAAGCCGGAGCCGGGCTCTGCTGTCAGTGAGGAAGAGTCGAACCCTATCGCGGGTGAGCAGCAGTAAGCGTATTTGTTTTCGGTTGGTTAGTAGGGCCGCTCTATTCCAATAGAGCGGCCCTAATCTATTACTGATACTGGACCGGGGGTATCTACTATTGCTGAAGGTTGCTCCTAATTAAAGATATGGTATAATCAGTAAAGTTGTCTACGGGAGGAAATCTGAGATAGAGCGCGTCGTATCGGGAAAACCGGGCACTGAGGATATACCGCTTGATGCCAGCCTCCGGCCGCGGCACCTTAATGATTTCGTCGGGCAGGTCAGGATAGAGGAAAACCTGAAGATAGCTATCACCGCTGCCAGGGGCAGAGAGGAAGCACTGGACCATATCCTGCTCTATGGCCCCCCCGGTCTGGGGAAGACTACTCTGGCTTACATTATTGCTGCGGAGATGGGAGTTAATGTCAAGGTTACCTCCGGCCCGGCAATAGAGCGCACCGGAGACCTGGCGGCTATCCTGACCAATCTCCACAGTCAGGATGTCCTCTTTATTGACGAAATCCACCGCCTGAACCGGGCGGTGGAGGAAGTGCTCTACCCGGCGATGGAAGAATTCGGACTGGACATCATCATCGGTAAGGGGCCCGGTGCCAGGAGTCTGCGGCTGAAACTGCCTCCCTTCACCCTCATTGGCGCTACCACCCGTTTTGCTCTCTTGAGTCCGCCTCTCCGCGACCGCTTCGGCGCTGTTTACCGCTTCGACTTCTATGACCAGGCGTTTCTGGAAAGCATCCTCAACCGCTCCGTCCGCATCCTCCATGTGAAAGCCGAGCCTGAAGGCTTGAAGGAGATAGCGCGTCGGGCAAGGGGGACCCCGCGGGTAGCTAACCGGCTGCTCAAGCGGGTCAGGGACTACGCTCAGGTAATGGTTGATGGTATCATTACCGGCTCTGTGGCAGTCGAGGCGCTATCCAAGCTTGAGGTCGACAGCATCGGTCTGGACGAAGTAGACCACAAGGTACTGCATACTATCATTGACCGCTTCGGCGGCGGTCCGGTGGGGCTGGATACCATCGCTGCCTCCATCAGCGAGGAGGCAGATACTATTATGGATGTCTATGAGCCTTACCTTCTGCAGCTGGGCTTTTTGGAACGGACGCCTCGGGGACGCATCGTCACCCGGTTTGCCTATGAGCACCTGGGGCTGCCATACAATAAAGAGAAGTCTCCCCAGCACCCCCTTTTTTGAGAGAAGATAGCTACCATGGGACAGAGTTCGCTTCTGGTTCATAGCTGCTGTGCCCACTGCGCTGCCTATACCGTTCGCTACTGGCAGGAACAGGGGTATGAGGTCAGCACCCTGTGGTATAACCCCAACATTCACCCCTATATGGAGCACCAGCACAGACTCGAGGCAATGCAGTCTCTGGCCCGGGAGATGAGTTTACCGCTGATAGTAAATGAGGGCTATGACATAATCAGCTACTTTCGTCAGGTAGTAGGGCGTGAGGCCCGGCGCTGCCGGTACTGCTTCCAGCTCAGGCTGTCAAAAACGGCGGAAACGGCCCGGGAGATGGGCTTCAGCGCCTTTACCACTACCCTCCTCATCAGCCCTCACCAGAAGCATGACCTCTTGCGGGAAATCGGCAGCGAGCTGGCCGGGGAAAAGGGGATATCATTTCTCTATGCCGACCTGAGGAAGCGCTATTCGGATAGTCGGCGGATGACCAAGCCACTCGACCTTTACCGCCAGCAGTACTGCGGCTGTGTCTACAGTGAATGGGAACGCTACGCCGGCTAGCTCACTCAGCCACCTGTACCACCACCCTGCCGCCAACGGCAATATCATCAAAGGTAACCTCTTCCCCGAAGGGGTGAAGCCGCTTCAGGTTTGCCCGCCGGGGCCCGGGGATACCCCCGTTCTCTGCTTGAAACACTCTGCCTCTCACCTTTAGCCTCATCGGCGTCACCGGCGCCATAGCTTCTGTCCCCTCCTGGTTCTGGCACCTTAGCTCCATTCGCTGCCGGGCGGCGGCGGCCAACCCGCGGGGGAGAGCTGCCTTGAGGTAGCTGGTCTCCCCGTTTACCCTTAGCGGAAGCGCTTCTTCCCCGGACTGGATAACGAAGCTTTCCTCACCAAGGCTAATTACGCTGCCCCGTACCATACCGGGCGCTGGCTTATCCATATTGTCAGGCTTACCCCGGGCGGCCAGCCCGGGAAGGGCGGTGCCTATAGTCAGGCCCACCCCCAGTATCAGTGCGAGAGCTATTTTTAGTGCCTTCATCGTGCTGCCTTTACCTCCTCCAATTCGGCCCTTTCTCTGGCGGTCATGGTTATCGCTATTACTGCCGCCAGCGCTAAGATTGCCATCAGTAGTCCCACCTGTTACCTCCTCTTCGACGTGACTCTACTAATCTATAACGCAAAAGTTACCGGTTGGTTAGGGGGAAGCGGGATAGTTTTTGAAAAAGTGGTTATCCGGAAGCGCCGCCTAGTCCAGGGTCTTTAAGGCCTTCTCATAGCCGTCTTCTGATACTGCGATGGCCCGCAGCAGGGCCGCCCGGGTTGACGGTGGCACCGTCTTCAGTTTCTCTCTCAAGGCAGCGGGGTGGCTTTGAGCATGATGCTTCAGGGCAAGCTTGAGCTTGAGCCGGCTATTCTCCTGGGAATAAGTCCTCTCTCCGGCATCAGCTGATTCGGGTGCTACCTCGGCTGGCGCCGGGGCCGGGGTTGGCGCCAGCATCACGCCGCCCTTTTCCCCCTGAGATGAGGTTAGGCTGCTGAGCCTGGTAAGACAGACATCCAGCTCCCGGGTGACCCGCTCTACCTGCCGGGGGTTGCCCTTACCGGCGACATACAGAATCTCCTCTACCCTCCTGTCGGCCAGGCTGGCACAGAACTCTGCCTTACCTAAGGGGGAGGGGGTTAGCACTAGCCGCACCTGCTCTGTTGCCAGTTTTACCGAATAGAGGGGACTATCGGGCATGCTGTTACTTGCGGCTGCCACGGTGCCGCTGCCGGCCACCAGGACGACAAGGACGATAGCTACCGATGTTGCCCACCGCGGGAACCAGCCGGATAAGGAGCGCCTGCTTCCCCCCTCCATTTCCCGGAGTGCCGAGCGGAACTGGTATCTGGCTTTAGCCCTGAACTCGGGACGGGGCTGAAAGTCCACTGCCTCCCCGGTCGCCAGGGCTGTCCGGAGCAGTGGCTCGAGCTCGGATGCTTGCTCCGGGTAGCTTTGGAGGCACTGTTCAATAGTCTCCCCTTTAACCAGCAGCCGCTCCAGGCATTCGTCCAGGATATTATCGAACTCTCTACTCGTCATTATCTTGTGTCCTCAGCGCCCGGCGCAGGGCGGCGATGGCGCTGTGCTGGAGGGCCTTTACGGCTCCCTCATTTTTACCCATCACCCTGGCCACCTGGGCAATGGGCAGCTCACCGGCGAAGCGGAGGGAAATCACCTCACGCTGCGCCTCGGTCAACTGCCGGGTAGCCAGGGCCAACCGGTCGATATCCAGCCTCCGCTCGGCTGCCTGCTGGGGGTCCTCGTTACCGGCCGGCACTGGCTCGGCCAGGGGAACGGTAGCCCGCCTTGACCTTTTTCTCAGGTAGTCGACAATCAGGTTGTGGGCAATGCGGAACAGCCAGGCGGAGAAGGGTCTCCCCTTCCACCTGAAGGAAGAAATGGACCGGAGGGCCTTGACAAAGACCTGCTGGGTCATATCCTCCGCCTCTGTTCTGTCTCCTATTTTGAGAGCCACATAGCGGTAAATCTTGTCGAAGTATTCCTCATATAGCTGGGCGAAAGCCTCCTGGTCGTGCTGCCTGGCCCGCTGGACGAGGCTCTCCTCATTTTGCACCTGACAACCCCCCTGCTATCTTACCGGCGTTATCCGGTGCACTTAGTATAACGAATAAAACTGCCAAAAGATAGCTTGCGGCGGCTGTCGCTTATACCCTGTTCTCCGAACAAGCCGGGTTCCCCTCAGCGTGCCCGCAGGTAGCGGAATATGTTACAATTGCCAGAGCCCGACCGGAGGGAAAGCCTTAAGTGTACTGTGTGCGCATGATGTGCCGGGGAGACGTTGCGCAGGTTGCGGAGATTGACCGTGAAGCCTTTCCCACGATATGGCCGCCGGTTAATTATCAGCGTGAGTTTTCAAACCGCCTGGCCCGCTATATCATCGTCTGTGATGAAGGAAAGACGGTGGAAGTAGCGGCGAAGGCCGGGGGAGGCTTTTCCCGGCTGGCAGCCCGGCTGAGAGGGCTGTTTAGCCACGACCGTTTCTTTGGCGATGAAGTGAAGACCAGGGAATACGCCGTTGGTTTTGCCGGTTTCTGGATAATGGCCGGCGAAGCCCATATTACAAATATTGCGGTGCGGAAGAGCTGCCGCCATCAGGGAGTGGGTGAACTGCTGCTGATGGTTGTTATCAACCTGGCTACGGAACTAAAGGCCCGGGTCCTCACCCTGGAGGTACGCGCCTCCAATACTGTCGCCCGGAACCTTTACCGGAAGTATGGCTTTACCGAGGTAGGACGGCGCCGCGGCTACTACACGGATAACAGGGAAGATGGGATAGTGATGTCCACCGGGGAGCTCACCTCAGTCCCGTTTCAAGCCCGCCTGCGGCAGCTAAAGCGGCTCCATTCTCAAGGTTGGGGAGCGACTGGCTACCGGGTTGCCCTCTGAAAATAGGTAAAAAAGAGACCGGTCCTCTTCACAAGATCTCCTGTTTTGATTAAAATTCCACCGGTTTACCGCCAATAATGGTCATTTCCACCCGGATATCCTTTATCTGCTCCGGCGCCAGCCGGGTAGGGTCTTCGTTTAGTATTACCAGGTCAGCCAGCTTGCCCGGGGTAATGGAGCCCTTAATGTCTTCTTCGAAGGAGGCATAGGCCGCGTTTATGGTGTACATCGCCAGTGCCTGCTGTGGCGTGATGCCCTCCCCGGGGAGAAGCTCCTGCCCGGTTTCAGCCCGCCGGGTGACGGCGGCGTAGATGCCCACCAGGGGGTTATCGGGGACCACCGGAGAGTCTGAGCTGCCGGCGGTAATCAGGCCCGCGCTAAGGAAGGACTTGATGCGGTATAGCCACCTGAGGCGGTCGGCCGGTATCTGGGCCAGGTACCTCTCCCCGCTATAGTAGATGAAGGAGGGCTGTGTAACAACCACCGCTCCGAGCGCAATCAGCCGCTCAAGCAGGTGAGGGGGACACTCGGAGCAGTGCTCGATGCGGTGGCGCCGGCCGGCCTGGTCTGAGTGGCTCCGGGCGTATTCGAGGGCGGTGATAGCGGCCTGGAGGGTGCTCTCCTCGATAGCATGGATGGCGAGCTGGAAGCCGGCCCGGTGGGCGGCCAGTGCCTGGCGGTTTAGTTCTGGCTGTGGCGGCGACAGCCGTCCGCTAACTTCACCGAGTATTATCTTTACCCCGCCGAGGCGCAGTTCGTTATCACCGGAGCCTGAAGCCAGCCCCGCCTGCTGAAACCGGCTTAAGGCATCGAAGCCAAACATCATGGAGAGCCGGCTCTTTAGGTTTCTCGCTTCCTTGAACCGGCGGAAGGTCTGCCACCGCTCAAGGTTGTTGGTGACGGTTGCCTCTCCGAGAGAGGTAATACCCCGGGCAAGGTAATGCCGGTTGGCCAGGATAATACCCCTTTCCATCTCTTCTTCGGATAGCGGGGGGAGCACCTTTTCCCTGATGTAGCCCAGCATCTCGAAGAGAAGACCGTTGGGCTCGCCGCTCTTGAGGTCACGTTCAATAAGCCCGCCCGGCGGCTCCGGCGTTTCCCCGGTGATGCCGGCCAGCTTCAAGGCCAGGCTGTTGAGCACGCAGGCATGCAGGGAGCGGTGGACCAGGAGCACCGGATGGTGGGGCGTTGCCTCGTCCAGGTCCCACCGCGTCGGGTGGCGCTTCTCGGCGAGGTAAAACTCGTTATAGTCGGTGCCGGTGAGCCATTTGCCCCGGGGGGTATTCCGGGCCTGGCGGCGGATAATTCCCTTTATACCGGCGATAGAGCCGGCTGATAATGGGCTTAAGTCGGTGCTCAGGAGCTTTCTTACGAAGGAAAGGACATGGCAGTGGGCGTCGTTAAAGCCGGGGACCACCGTCTTCCCCCGGCAGTCGATTACCCTGGTCTTCGCTCCGCTGACCGCTTCCAGCTCATCGTTGCCGCCAACCCGTAAGATTTTATCGCCCCTGATAGCCACCAGCTCCGCCCGGGGCCGGGCAGGGTCCATAGTTATCACCCCGGCATTTTTTAAAACAAGGTCGGCTCGCATCCCCTGGCCTCCCCTCGATTCTTTGACCGGTTAGCTAGAGGGTAGTATACTACTAGCTAGATAACGCTACAACGGAGGTTTCGTGTGGACAATGCCCGGTTAGCCGAGAGTCTTACTTCGTGGGTCAGGGAGAGGGTGACAGCCGGCGGGTGTAAAGGGGTGGTGGTCGGCATGAGTGGCGGGCTTGATTCCTCGGTGGCGGCGGTGCTGTGTCAGCGTGCCTTTCCCGGGGGTACGCTGGGGGTGATTATGCCCTGCTATAGCCGTAAAGAAGATGGGGAGCATGCCCGGGCCGCAGCCGGCAGGTTTTCTATCCCCACCAGGGTGGTGGAGCTTGACGGCGTTTTCGATACCCTGCTTAAAGCACTGCCCGCGGGCGAGGGAGACCCCGGGGCCAGCCGGCTGGCTGAAGCCAATCTCAAGGTCAGGTTAAGGATGCTTACCCTCTACTATTTTGCCAATCGACTGGGCTACATGGTGGTCGGGGCAGGTAACAGGAGCGAGCTCTCCACAGGCTACTTTACCAAGTACGGCGATGGGGGGGTGGATATTCTGCCCCTGGGCAGCCTGGTCAAAGGGCAGGTAAAAGAACTGGCCCATTTCCTGGAGATTCCCCGGGAGATTATTGAGAAGCCCCCTTCGGCGGGTTTGTGGGAGGGGCAGACCGATGAGGAAGAGCTCGGACTCAGCTATGAGGAGCTCGACCGCTACCTGGTTAGCGGTGAGGCGGATAAAGAGTTAAGAAGCAGGATTGAGGCTATGATGGCCGCCGCCGGCCACAAGCGCCAGCCGCCCCCGGTAGCTCAATATTAAGCTTCCCCAACCGGGTAATACCGGTAACTATTCCGCTCACTATCCCCATAGTAACACTGCTGGAGTGTCGGTTAGTTATCTGGAGTAGGTCACCAGCAGGAGCCCAGGTCACATTACGATGGATTGTGTGCCAACGTTATCTTCCTGCAGGTGCTAGCACCGGATGCTGCCGTCAGCAACACGGGTTTGCAATTCAGTCCCTAACATGTCATATAATCTTAATGTATACTCCTCCGATATTTCATGAGACGAGACGTGGAGAACAAGAAGGCGCTGAACATAGACCCGGACGAGCTCTGCTCGGCGATGGAGGATAGCTCTTATGAGCATGAGTATTATCTTGACCTTGAGGCAGGCGAGATACGGTTTCTTTCAGACTACAAGGATGAGGAGGAAGCCGAAAAACTGAAGGACAAGATTGATGAAGAGTTCGACCGCTACGAACGAATACTAAAAGTCGAATCCTACCAGAGTTATGCAGATATGCAGGATTTCATCGCCACTGTGAAAGACGAGCATCTTGCCGAACTGCTTGAGGTAGCAATAAACGGTAAGAGAGCCTTTCGCCGATTCAAGGATGTGCTGCTTCGCTATCCTGAAGAAAGGGAGAGGTGGTTTCAATTCAAAGATGATAGAATGTGGGAAAGAGCCCGGGAGTGGCTTGATGATATTGGCGTAACATTGGTCGAGGAGTAAGCGGTGTCTCTCACTGTCAGCATGATAGAGGAATTGGTCGCCTGGTGTGCCGGTAGCGAAGCTCCGGCCGACATCAGGTCAAGGGCACGCAGTGAATTCTTAGGCTATGATGAGCCTGGAACGGTAAAGTATCTGCCGGGAACTGGTGATGTTAACGCACGGGAAAGGCGTTTCCTGGGCTGGTTCTGCTTCAGCTTCCGGCTGCCAGATAGTAAGCGCCCTGCGGAGATGGCCGCTGCTGCTTTGCTCACCGGGCCAGGACTGACCTCGGCATTGAAATCCATCCAGAAGGCCAGATATGTTACGGTGATAACTACCATGGTGAGGCCCGGCAAAGGCATCTATCTTCAGCTACAGGACGAGGAATTTGAGATCAATAGCCGGATATTGAGCCAGGCCCTTCGCAGGGATGATGTTTTATGTGCTCATATTGTCCCTGTCGGACGGGGCCGCTGGCTGGTATGCCCGGGCTGGTTAGTGTGGCCGACACATTTTGGCCCCGGCATACGCTCCCGGCTGAAGAAGTTTCAGCTTGACCCAATTCGAGTAGAGAGATTCTTGCAACGTAGGACAAGGGCACAGGAGGAAGGCAAGCCAAAGATAGAATACCCCCACGATAAGACCCTTGAGAAAGCGGTTGCCAGGATGACAGAGGCAGCCCAGGCTCAAGGGAAGGACAAACTGATCAAGCCGGGAGAAGAGTGGAAGAAGCTGGTCCTGGCCAGCATGAAAACGAAGAACTATAACAGGTTCAACAAGGATGTCGTGAAGTGGGTTGGGGAAGTGACATCGCTTGATGACCTGAATAGATGGCTGGGCCTGGCGATGAATATCTGGAATGCCACACCCCAACCCGACAGGGGAGGCAAAACCGCTTACGAGCTTTCTCGTGAAGAGCTACTGCTTGATGATTAGCTCAGGCCAGTTAACCGGATTGCACTTAAAGATGTTTTGTTCATTACGGACTCGACTCTTTAAGAATTGAGTTTAGGGGCCAGTCTCTTCAAGAAGAGGGCTCATGGCGGTCGTCGTACCGCAAATGTGAGTCGGGTTCGAGGTAGAGAGAAATTTGACGGAGGACAGCCTTTAACCCACTATCCAGAGGCAGGAACGGACACCCTGCCTCTATCGGGTCTGCTGAAGAGCAGGCTCAAATGTTAGGGATACCCAACCCCCTGATATATCTCGTGTAAAATGAGGCGGTCCAAGTCGAAAGGTCAGCCTCTTCTTTATGCCTGATAGTATAATGCTTCTGCTTGATTCCAACGATACCAATGGATATTTACGCTATTCAGAGATATAATGCGCCATAGGTGAGCATATAATGTCTTTGAGGCTATTGTTTTCACGCAAGTACAAGGTGGGTTTGAAATTTCGTATTGAGGCACTTGGAGATATTATGCGAGAATGGTTCGGTAATTGGTGGTTACTGATTTTATCGCTGATCCTATTGGCACTCGGTCTGTATTTTATTTTCACGTTTCAATTAGTAGGTATTGAATCAGCTCGCTGGGCTTTAAGTGCGTTGGTGCAGGCTGGAGCAGCGTTAGTGGGTATATTCTACGTGGCTATGGGTATACTATGGAATCAAGCGAACCAAGAGACGGAGAGGTTACTGAGTTTAATCCCTTCATATATGGAAAGACTATCTCCTTCAGGAGCAAATGTAAGGTCGTTCATTAATTTGCTTGCACAATCAGTTGGTAGCATTACCACCCAAGAACAGAAGGTACAAGAGGCGTTAAGAACTTGTTGTATAAGGCTACTCGCTTTAAGTAGTGCAGCTTTGAGATACCTTAATGAAACAACAACAGGAAACTTGCGTCAGTTTATCGGAGACAGTTTGGGTATTGATTTTACTGATGAAGAGGAAAAAAGAATAGAGAGGGATAATTTTCGTATTAGCCTTGATGCAACGGCTTTTTTCTCATACCTTGCTAGGCTAGAAGAGTGCATAGATACCGTGAAGAGGTTTGGAGTTCTTGACATTCGCCATTTTCAGGAAATAAATAGCTCTCGTTTCTATCATAATGTCCTCCATAGGGCAAGAAGACTTGACAGGGCATATGTTAGTCTCTGGAAGTTAAGGTTTATAGACTATTTCAGAGGCAAAGGGATAATGATCATCTCGGCATTGTGGCTAATTTGCTTAACAACTGGTCTTATGACACTGTTTGCCCTGGATGGAATACCCGCCGACATATTACCCTACATAGCTTCAATACCGCTAGCAATCGGCGTTATTGCGATGGGATTTACCTTATCGCTAGGCTTTCGTGCTATGTCGTCGAAGGATTAGTGTTCTAACAAACCGACAAGAATTAGTGGAGTATGATCCATGCTAAGGAAGGTGTATTCATGAATAATACGGCTACCAGAGAACAATGGCTTAGAGAGCGAATTGTAAACAGTTCGACAGTTTTGTTTGCAGGCATGGTTTTGCTTTTACAAACAGCAGCTTATTATGCAGCAGGTGGCGGCCTTGAATTGGATATATATAATCGAACACTATTCAGTTTTACTATGCCCGATTGGTTCAAATGGATAGGGGGAGCATTAGCTCTTGTCCTTCTTGTTTGGGCACTGGTTCTATTATTAACAGCCCGCTTTGATTGGCTAACACGTAAAATAGGTCAAAAGTTAGAGCGATTTAGTCGTCCTAGTGTAATAATTGCTGAAATTGCGATTGCATTCGGATGGGTACAAGGAGTTATATTCGCAGCGCAAGCTGGCTTTGGAAACTGCTACTTTTTTATTGTATTTTTCCTTGGGCTAGCTTTCTGCATCATATTTGTAACCCTCCCTACTAGACGGAAACGGGAAACTAAGGCATGAACCGTCTTGCAAAATAGGTAATTCAAGAGGCATTACGTCAGAGAATAGAATATTGCCCGCACAAACGTCAATAGCCCGGGATGACTACACTTTATGGCTTTTTGTTACCTCAGAGTGAAGGGTTCCTTTTTTAGCCGGATCCGCCACGTCTGATCTCCAAGCGTGAATTCAGGCGGACCTTTTTATAAATTGATCATATGTCTTCGTGTGATCAATTATTGACCTACTCGGTCACTGTCATTGAAGCTTACGTTTTTGTGTTCCGTACTCAGCACGTTCAAGCGGGCAACGAACCACAATGCTGTCTAACCAAGTGGTTCTGCGATGTACGGTACGTAGAACATCACACATGGAGTGTGGCTCACCAGGATCCAATGTGGTCAGGATATTCTTCATCTGGACGACCTCGTCTGAGATTTGACCATGAGATTTTGCCATCTTTTGCCGAAATTGTTGAAACGCTTCCGGGGATGCATGAACAAGATAACTTGCGATCCTTGTGCAAAGAGGAATAAACCGGGCATCACCGGAATTGATAGTGTGGTTTAATCGAGTGAAGCCCCTCCAGATGGAGTCTACCGCATAGTCGCAAGCAGGTTGGACTGATAAGCCTGCTTGCGCTCGAACCATACCTGCGTGTGCCCAGTAAACTGCCTCAGTTGTCGTTCGAGCCACCTCGTCAAGGAGTCCGTGTATCAAAAGCGTCGACGCATTTATGCTAAGATGGGGGAATTGGCCACCACCGTATCTAGAGGAATCGTTCGTCACCACGACAAGTACTGCCGCAACTTTTTCATCAATCCCTTCGGGTATTCGTACTACAAACGAATTGTCTGCTCTCTCAAGTTGGAACCAATATGTAAGAGGATCAGGTAAGCTTTCCCGCTCAGTCCTATAAACTACAATACGACCTTCGTTGCTGTCAAGAAGTTGGGGGAAGTCAATACTAGCGTTGCCGAAATGTTCTGTCCAAGACTGGTAATCGAACGGCTCAGGTGATCGCGAGGTAGGAAGTCGAAGAATATTGAGCACGAAGTTGATTGCTTCAAGAGCACGCAACGCTTGGGAGTGAGATAAGCGAATACCGCGGTGGGTGATTATATTACGTAATCGCTGTGCATTTCTGGCTGATTGAGTAAGGGAGCCGGGATCGTACCCTGTTCCCGCTAATTCACAACAGACTCTTAATAGATTACGGATATGAGCCCGTTCGGCGACTTCTTCCAGCGAAAAAGGAGATTTACTGGGAGTATTGCCGGTAACACGTTGCTTAAGTTCAACTGCTGAAACTCCTGCGGCACGGGCCAGCCGCGGTGTCTCGGTACGACAAGCAGCTTCGAGCGCCCCCCAGCCAAGTAAGACCGCTTCCTCATATTTACCTAGATTAAAAGCATCTTCAGCATCAAGTTGCAACATACGCCACTCGAGCACTTGTTCATGAGACGTTAGTCGGTGTCTCAATCTCTCCTCAGTCCCGGCTGTCACTCCAGTTACGGGCAAAGTAATCCCACCGGTGCGACCCCAAGATCCAGTCTTAGTGTGACCGCCCTCCGACTCTACGGACACACAAAAAAGGTCTACTTCTTCCAAATCGTACAGCCAGTAAGAACATGCTATATCGCGGAGATGCTGTATTAACTGATTTAGGCACTCTAATAGCGCAGTTAATGGACTAACCGGATGTTTTAGGGTTATGTCGCATGAGACCCGCGTGTAAGATGCCCAGCCCTGCCTGTCAGTTTGGAAGTCGAACTCTCCATCCTGAATGAGCAACCGTGCATCGTATGCTGTCTGTCGTACGGTCTCGAAAGATAATTCCGCTTCACCCAGCTTCCCAACAATCCTGTACGGGCTTCCCTCCAACCAGATGGGATACGGCAAGCTCGCTGTTATCTTATACGTTATCTGCCCTGAGTCCTTCTTCATTTGATCTAATGTGCCTTAATTGCTCCTAAAGTCATGCATCTCATTCGTAACTACAATGTATGCTCTTCATCAACTGGAAGGAAGGGGGCAATAACTAGAGCTGCAATAAGTAACCATATGCCTATAGATTCAATAAAAAGACCGCCTGCAAATGCAGTTAACACAGCTAGTATACCCCATGCTCCACCAATTAAATAAGTAAAAATCCATGAGAATATGGCAGAAACAATACCGGCTAAATCGTGGAATAGTCGCCCCCATCCAGATATGGTTGACTCAGAGGCCAATACTATTTGTGATATGAATTGTGCTATTACATCAATAACTGCGTAACTGACCTGTGCTTCCGGATTCACGCCTATATAGAGCCAGAGTCCAGGTAGGAACCCAACAGTAATAATAAACTCTCTGACTATCCTAGTTTTAGCCATAAATCTATTATACTATGGATAGTATGGTAAAACTAACATTTCCGATCAAGAACTAAGCGTGAAACTAGGAGGGGGAAAAGGAACTGTTTTACGAGTATACAATTTGACGTTCTGTTCAATGTTTAGAGGGATGGTCACTATCCGCAAGCGTAGATCACTGCCCTACTTGAAAACCACCCAACTCATTCCAAGAAACTCCACATCATCCTCCCAATCCCACAGCCCAACCTTCGCCTCAAGGTGTTTCTTTGCCGCTCGAAATGCCACATCAGCCTCAGGCGGCACGATTGCTATCTCATGCGAGCCGCTCGCTGTGTATTCCACAGCAGCCTTCACAGCACTCTCGTCTACCTCACCATCTGCAGTCACAAACACGGGTGCGAACTCAAAAAGGCATTCATCCCCGTCCCCTCTCGCCATACGATGACGTATCACTAGAACAAACAGGAAGCCTGTACGGCCAGCGAACTCCGGCGCCACTATTTCCCGAACCGCGGTGAGACCCCCAAAATCATATGACCCCGCATACGCTAGCATAGCGTCAATGAAGGGATGACCAAGCGCCAATAAGTCAGCGTCGCTGCGACGGATAGCGAGTTCGCGGTCGAAGGTGGCATTAGTATATCGCTCCGGCAATCCAAACGGCTTCAGTACATCCGGCACCAAGAATTGGGAAAATGGTTCCTTGTGCTGAACCTGCCGGCGGTGCATAGCTAGAAATGTTTCGGAGAATCGCTGCAGGTCAGCCAGCGATAGGTCGGTGGCAATCTCTCTTTGGTAGCTGTCGAATGAGTAGCTGGATACGTCCCTGAAAAGGCTCTGCGTGGCAATCTCATACGCTCGTTTGGCGCGTTCTACTGCCTCAGACATCTCTTTACGGGTTTGTTTGTTCAGATTACCTTCGACGAGAGCACGTTGGTAGATCTTGTCTGGAGTGATCTCGCTCTCTAGTTGTCCGCTCAACGTCCCCATGATATCTTCGGGGTCCTCTCCAGTCACGTTGGCAATTGCCCAGGCCGCCCGCTCCAAACGCCCTTGGAAATATGACTGAACCAATTCCTCAATGGTGCCCTCGCTTAAGAAGTTGTAGATTTGGACTACCTTGTCTTGTCCAAACCGATAAACCCGACCTACCCGCTGTTCCACTCGCATTGGGTTCCAAGGGAGATCATAGTTCACACAGATGTGGCAGAACTGCAGGTTTATGCCTTCACCACCCGCCTCTGTTGAAACAAGGAATCGCACATGCTCGTGGTCGCGGAACAGCCTTTGACTTGTCCGCTTCGTTGTTGGTGTAACTATCGCCCCGTCCTTCGCGAAAGGTAACCAGATCGTATGGATTTCCTGCTCGGCTTCCCCTTTTCTCTCCAGCTTCATACCACCGTGAATAACAACCACTGACCCTTTGCCGTATTTGTTCTCCAGTTCTGCCACCACACGGCGCTGGGTTTCGCGGTACTCCGTGAAGATAAGGACCTTCTCCTTCTCGCCCCGTGGGCTCTCGTGACTTATAAGGTCAATAAGCCGCAGTAGCTCATCAAGCTTATGGTCGCGCTTTACCTCCATCCCGATAAGCTTATCCAAGGTGTCAATTTCGTTTTGGACCACCTCAAGACTGTCTTTCAGGACTTTAGTCTCCTCGTATTCTCCCTCATAGCGTTCATCGTAAAGGTTCTCATCTTCCTCATCAACATCCGCAGTAAGACTAGCTAGCTCGCCTGACAGCCGTTTGCGCCGGACCGACAGCGCCGCTTTGATTGCCGCGGTGGAACTCGCATTGAGCTTTTGGAAGGTGGTTAGTAAGAATCCGCCAGCTCGCCGGCGATTCGGGTCGATCATTCGCTCAAGCATCTTGTAGCCATCCCGAATATATGCTGCCACTGCCTTGTAGAATCTCGCCTCGTCCTTATACATCCTCAGCGGTACCTGATGAGTCTGTCGTCCCTTGAACACCCTCCGTCCCTGTGCGTCGGTCACATCCTTCTTGGGAGTGCGGATAACCAATTCTGTGAACGGTTTGCCTGTGCCTGAAAATAGGTTGCGCTCCTCAAGGCCGGTGAAATCGATGTCGTTCTCAAGCAAGCCCAGAAGGTTCTTGAACCTACTGTGATTCTCCTCTCCTTGGTGGGGAGTAGCGGATAGCAGAAGTATGGCTTCGCAGTAATCCTTCTTTCTGATCTCCTCCGCTAGACGGTAGTTAAGGGTCTTCTCTGTTTTGCCCGACCCGTAGTCCATAGCACTCAAGCGCTGCGCTTCATCAAAGATAACAAGGTCCCACTTGCGGTTCTCCAGTAGTGATTTCTTATGCTCAGGACGCTTGAGTGTATCAATCGATGCGATAGCTGTGGCCTTGAGGTCCCAGATACGCGGGTTGATAGCCCAAAAATCTCTGCCGAAGATCTCGAACATCTGCCCGAACTTGTCCTCCATTTCCTCTTGCCACTGCGTTGTCAGCCCCGCGGGAGTTATAATAAGTGTTCTCTTTGCCTGTCCACGTTGCGCCAGTGCCTGCCAGATCATACCAGCCTCAATCGTCTTTCCCAGACCCACCTCATCTGCCAGCAAGAATCGGCGTGTTGGGCTCGAAACGACGCGGTATGCTGCGAAGATTTGATGCGGCATGATCTCCGTTCGGGCATTCGATAACTGCCCCCCCTTATTCCCAGTCAGGAAGCGTGCAGCCAGCATCTTGAGTTCGAAACGCCACGGTTCTGCCCATTTGCCACAGTGAGCCCGCTCCAGGGGCGAATCAATATGCTCAAGCTCTGCCAGTTGGAGGATCTTGTTCTCTGAGCGGTATGGAGGCTGCATAAAGACCGATGGATTGAACTCGACCTTTGCCTGTGGCCCCCGAACCTTCTGAATCCGACCAACACCATAATCTTTGAAGAGCTCGTTGGTGCTGCGGACCAGGTCGCCTTCGGCATACCCTGGTTTCTCTGCCGCAGCCTTGAATTCGGCGAGAGCTGCTGCATCTACTATCGTTGCGTTCTGCCACCGCCGCTCAAAGATGTTGATGGCCTTGAGCGCCGCCTCATCGTTAGCCGCGTCCGGATGAGTGATGATTGCCCCACCTTCATCGTTGTGCGCCAGGCCGGGATAGGTCGCGTTGGCTGACGAGGTGAGCACAGTCAGCTTCTTGCCCGCGCGAAACAAGTAATCCTTTGGATGAAACGCTGTGTCCGCCAGCCCAAATGCCACCTGCGTGTTGGCGAGATAAAATAATTCCTCGACCGCTTCAGGGCTGTTCTGCCGCACATCGCGCCGCACAATCACCCGCAGCCGACCGCCGCGCCCAACCACCGCCGTTAGACACGGCTTGAGTTCCATCCAGCCACGATAGGACAGAAACGCGACGGCAATATCCGCGTTCTCCGCGTCGGCGGAAAGATCGCGGATCGTATCCAGCGCCTTGGTCTCGAAGTTGTCTATGTAATCTACGTTAATCATCAAAACGTTAACATCTTATTATTTTAACCATAAGTTCTAATCGCTAAATTTTCGGCCTGTCCTCTACGCCCGTTTGTAAATTATATGCCTGTAGTTCACCACTAGTTAGCCCCCAGATCTTTGCGGCAAGTTGGTCGATTTCAGTCTGCAAATTGCGAGTAATTTCAATATTATTCGTACTCGCCGCGTGATGGCATTTCAAGGATACTTCAGATAAAGTCCTATGGAGAGGATTTCCCGCATCAAAAACTGGTATTTTAATGTGTTCTAAGATGTGCGTTGAAATTTGAGTACCAATTGTGTAACTCATTACGAAGTGATTGAACGGGGTCGAATTCATTAATGCCGCTAAATAGTGCGATTCAGCCTCCGATTGGCACGGGATAAGGACCAACTTATGATCTGGAATTAGCATCTTAGTCCCTAGTAAAGGATCTGAGACATCGCTTATAGCACATGCAATCATTCCAGATGCAATTTCCCGGAAGACTACTTTATAAGGTGAAAAGGTATATGGTCCAACTGCGTATAGAGCATAGAAGGGTTCTCCTCCTGGGGCTAAGAATTTTCTGTACTCCACACGCTCCTCGAGTTCTTCGCGAAACTTTAGTAAATACGAATAAGCTTGCGGGTATCTTCTCTTCATTTCACTCAAATTAATTGCTTTAGGTGCGGTCTCAGGTTGATGCGGGAACAGTATATACTTTGAAGGGGTAGCAACCCATTTTTTCACGTCACGTCCGCGAATAAGGGGAAATAACAAATCTTTTTCAGACTTAATATCATTAATCCGCTCGATTTTTCTCCGACCAAGCGATGGGTCGTTCGAAAAGAGCATATGTCTTGATGAGCTTGGGTTGGTCTGATTTAACCAGTAGATCCCATTTGCAGATGTACATACCCCCTTTCTGGCTCTGTAGCTAGATCTCCCAGCCAATTTCGAGTTGTTTGTAGATGCCCCCTTTTCTTGAACTTGCCATGACGATGACAAATTTTGGGAATTGACAGGGCTAGCTTGACGCTCGCGCCGCATTGTTTTTTCTAGTACCTCATTTAGACTATCATCTTGTGATATTGAAATTGCCCGCCGTTTGCTCCACTCAATGTAGGTGACTGGATATATTGTTTTTCTACCCTTCTGGATTGTGATCGTCGCTGTTCGATTTGTCGCTGATTCAAAGGGTTGTAGTCGTACCATGTCGTGAACGCAAATAACATCCAATTGCTTTGTTTTAAATTGAAATTGTCGAAATCCCTCTCCACCTGAACCCTGAAATACAGACTGGGTGATTACAAAACCGAGTTTGCCAGAATCATTCAGATATCGATCAAGTGCAACATAAGTCAATAAAATGGAGAGGTCGTCATTTGCGGCTGCTAATCTAGCCCGCATTCCTTTCTGCCGGAATAGGTTATATTCAATCCACAAAGGGGTGGTCGAATTACGGTACTCTCTTGGAAGTGATTCCCACGTGATCCAAGGCGGATTTCCTACAATGTAGTCAACTTTCTCTGTGAATATAGGTGCGAATGCGTTCTTTATGATACGTGCCCAAACTCCATTCTTATTCGCTTTATCGAGCATGATGAGTTCATTGTAAAGTCCAGAGTGTAGTTGAATCTCGTTTATCTTCAGTCCTTCATCGCGACAGCGCTGGATGAACTCTTCGGGTGAATAGCTGTTACGAACACAGAACTCCAATTGTTCGGCGTATTTCGCCACGTCCTCACGATTCGTAGCGATTTCAGTTGGAATTAAGAAGGTAGTAGGTGCAGTCTTCAATTGTCTAGCCTTACCGAGACCTCCGGCAAAAAGCCCCCCGTATTCCGAAGGCGTCATTATTGAATCGCACAGGTAAACCGGAATCTCGACCTTACCCATATGCCCGACGAGGTCGCGGATAGCGATGAGGTAGTTAGTTCGAGCGGCCATCACGGCCAGCGGGTTGAGGTCGAAGCCGATGACGTTGGCGAGGATTTTGCGACCAAGTTCGCTTTCATCTAAACGGCAGCGTTCGCGATTCTCATCGTACCATTGGCGAATACGGTTGATAGCCATAACGAGAAAGGTGCCCGAACCGCAGGCGGGATCGAGCAGGCGTTTGTCGGGGTCTCCGATGTAGCCGAGCTCGTTAAGGACGTGTTCAGCGAGCCAGTCGGGTGTGTAATACTCACCGAGGTCGTGGCGGACGCTCTTGGGGAAGAGTTGTTGGTAAAGTTTCTTGAGCAGGTCACGGCTGCCGGTGGGGTCTTCGGAGAGGGTACCGGGGTTGTAGTCGTCCAGTTTCGTCACCATGTCGCGGACGAGTTTCTCAATCGGCTCGGTCCAAACGTCGGTGTACCAGGCGAAGAGGTCGCCTTCGAGGAAGTTGGTAATATTGAGGTGGCGGAATATGCTGCCCGCTTCGAGGTCTTCCATCTCGCGCTTGAGTTTGTTGCTGGTTGTGGCCTGCATCATCTTTTCAAGTGGCGTTGGCAGTTTGTGGAAGAAGGCGACGATCTGCGAGGCCAACAATTTCATGAATAGCGCATAGTAGGTATGCACAGCAAATAGTAACTCTGCGGGCTTAGGTTCTCTTATTCCAACCTGATAGAACTCGGCGAGTTTCTTAATCTTGTTCGAAGGGCTATCTATATCATAACCACAGACTTCGCCGAAGAGAATTTTCCACTGGCTGAAGAACGTCTGCGCCTTCGGATTGTCAGTGGTCACGATTGCATTGTAGAGGGCGTGGATGCCGCTGATAGCGATGGTATTGCCACCCTCCGACCCGAAGTCGCCTGCCAGATACTCCGGCGAGAACGGCTTGCCACTCGTGCCCAAGTTGAACAATGCCCAGAGAAACCGCTCGGCGGAATGGCGGTTGACCTCGACTGGCTCCTGAACCTGCCATTTCTCGTCACGGAAGCGAATGAAGATGAAATGATTGCCGTCGAGGCCGACGCCAAACAGCGAATTGAGTGGTTGTCCATGTTCATGGCGCATGTCATAAAACCGCTTCTTGATCTGTTCGACCACTTTCTTGCTACCAGGAGACTCAAGGCTAGGGCCGATTAGAGCACCGGGGGCTTTTGGATTCTTATACTCGATAATGACGCGGTCATAGACTGAATCAATCCGCCCACTGGCCACCGTGAATTCGTGCTTACCTTCCAGCTTAATGCCGACTTCCCTCTGAATAAACGCGAGCTGCTTTTCCACCTCAATACGTATTTCCTCTTCCTTGTTTGCCATTACAGCCGCCGCTTTAATTTGATTGGCAAACTCAGTAGCCTTTACCGCGATCAACTCGTCAAGTGACTCAACTATCGGCATGTCTCACTATCCTTGATATCTCGTTACCATTGCAGCTATCTTAATCTCCATAGCCATTATAACTACTTATAGAGCAATAATAGCACCCGCTAACAACTGAATCAATCTGCGCCTTCAGTGCTTTTGCAAGAGAACCGGCTACTGCATAAGGACATAACAAAATAGCGGATTGTTACCCAAACACACGATCCGGTCATTCCCCTGTCCATAAAAGGGTTCCTTTTTCCTAGTGGATTTGGTAAATAAAAATATCTGTAAAAACGGATAAAAACAAGTATAAACGAGTATAAATACGCTATTGGTACTGCGTAAAGGTTTATGTGTTGCCCTTTCCTCATGATGTAACATAGACCCCCGGCAGCAACTTTGACTTATGCATATAGTAAAGGTTAGTATATCAGTGTCATCGCCAGTAGAGAGGTCTATTGGTCACCTCTGGGTTACGATCCAGGGGTTTTTTCCTATTATGGGCAGATTTATTGCACTTGTAGACGGTTTTAACCTTTATCATTCTGCTAGAGACATTCAGCGCAATACTGGAGTTTGCCTCAAATGGTTAGATATCTATTCACTCTGCAAATCATATGGCCACTTAGTTATAAAGAATGCCGAACTAGTAGAGATTCATTACTTTACCGCGCTTGCCACACATCTGAGTGATCCGGCTGCCATAGATCGTCATAAAGACTATATCACCTGTCTAGAGGAAACTGGCATCCTTGTTGAATATGGAAGATTCAAACCTAAGGATATTTACTGCACGAATTGTAAAACCTGGTTTGTCAGACACGAGGAAAAAGAAACGGATGTTAGAATTGCCACCAAGGTTTGCCATTTGCTAGAAAAAGATATGTGTGATGCAATCCTTCTGTTAACTGGCGATACGGACTTAACTCCAAGCGTAGAACACGTGAAGCAGTGTTTTCCGGAGAAAACAATCCGCTTTGCCTTCCCTTATGGAAGGGCCAGTGACGAACTCCGGCAGATTGCCCCTGGTTCTTTCAAGATAAATCGGAAGAATTACGTAAAGTATCAACTTCCTGACCCCTTTCCGCTTTCAAGTGGCAACTCTATCAGTAAACCATCTACTTGGTAGATAGGCGGTTACTTTATTCAGTTGGTAAGGTGCTTCTGCTTATTTGAAGGGTTCCTTTTTTACTTACACTACTCACACCTAGGCTTCAGGCATGAAATCCAGCGCACCTTTTTATGTGTGGTGCTAGTGGAACCGGCGGCATGAATGGCACTGGCATTGTAGTATCACACATAGATTTCTAATAAAAGTCAAGAGGCATTCCTTTGACAGAGGCATTCCTTTGACCCTAATCCGTGGATTTGAGCTTGCCCCCCTCATCTTTGTACCAATCGCAATGGGAGTTTCGCAGGTGGCTTCCTGATGTTACGGCCTCTTTGCCTTGAGCTCCCGGCCGCAGCTAAACGCTTTAGCGATAACCTCACCGAAAGCCCGGTACTGGTGGGCCGGAGACGTCACAAAGATAAGAGGCTTAATTTTACTAACGTCCGGTTTCCCGTCGGTAAGGCAATCATCCGAGATATGGGTTTCCTCAATTTTACCAATGACGAGTGAATGACTTCCCAGGTCCAGGATGTGGACAACCTTACATTCCAGGTTGAGCGGGCACTGCTCGATAAGCGGGGCGCTGCCCAATTTGCCGTAAAACACCCTGAACCGGCAGGTTTCTACCTTATCGACTTTGGCGCCGGATGTGATACCGCAGTAGTCCGTTTCCTTCACCAGGTCGGTAGACGGCATGTTAATAGAAAAAGTCATGTTCTGCGTGATGCCCCTGTGGGTATAGCGGTGGTGATTGATGGCTACAGAGAGCATTGGCGGCTCACCGTTGGCAATACCACCCCAGGCAGCCGTCATAAAGTTTGGCTTACCGTCGACATTTGCCCCGACCAGGAACGCGGGCATGGGGTAGGCCAGCGTTTGAGGGCCCATTAAAACTTTACCCATAAGCTTTCCTCCTTTACATAGACCTGCCGTTTTCCGGATGCGGAAGACCGGTCCAGGGACTCCGGACTAGCCGATTTTACCAGGATTGTAGTCCTTTCTGTCACGGATGGCAAAGTGGGGTGCATTATTGGATTGCCCCCTGATAATGTAGAATTCTTAACCTGGAATTGTTACCTCCCCGTGTGCTATAGTGAAGTCCGGGTTAAGGCAAATGAGTGAGAAGACTACTTTAACGGTCAGGGCATGTGTTATTCGTGACGGCACCCCGGGTATCAGCCTGTCCATGGACGGCAGGGTTATCGGTGAGTGGACGGATTCCAGGGCGAGGATGCTGTCAAAGACTGACGACGGCAGGGTAAGGATACATGGGGCCGACGGTGAACCGCTGTACCTCTTCAGCCTCCCCGGAGAGATGGTATCGGCGGAGCAGGTGTCAAACACCGAGGTGACCATAACCTCTGAAGTCTAGGACAGATTCCTGACCATGTAGGCGCCCCGGGAGCTGTAGCCAAATTCGGAGCGGTAGTATTCCCTGGCGCCAACACCACTCAGGACGAGCATCTGTTCTACCCCGAACTCAGCTTTAGCAATCCGCTCGGCTTCCCTGAGGAGTGCCTTGCCCAGGCCCTTATGTTGGGCTGCCGCCGGTCGGTAACCGCTGAGAGGGACCTCGGGGCCGTAAACATGCAGCTCCCGGATAAGGGCAGTGTTATGGTTGGCCGGCTGCCCCATTGAATTTACCGGTTTGGATTGAATCCGCAGCCGCAGGAGCCCGAATAGCGTTTCGTTTTCGTCCTCGAAAGAGAGAAAGATTTCTTTCCCCCCTGAAGCCTCGTAGTCCATCCTTGTCAGATGGGGCTCACCTGTTTCCCAGCCTGCCTTCAGGCGGTGACCGTACTCCCGGCACCTGATGCACCGGCACCGGGTCCCTTTTTCTGTCATCCGCTGCTTGACCACGTCCCGCACCGATTCCTTCAGTCCGCCTACGATAAAGGTTGCCGGAATATCGCGCAGCACCCTTGAGATTCTGACATACCCGGGCACAAGGGACTTAATGTTAGCCATCAGGTCAATCATGGTCTCGTTATCGTAGGGAATATAACGTCCCTCCCGGTACCACTTCTCCAACTCGGTGCCTCTAACTACCATCGTTGGGTACAGCTTGAGGCCGTCGGGTCTGAAGCGGCTGTCGCTAAATAGCTCTCCGGACAGCTTAAGGTCTTCCTCCGGGGTTGAGCCGGGCAGCCCCGGCATCCAGTGGTAGTGCACCTTAAAACCGTGCTCCCGGAGCCGGGCACTGGCCCTGACCACGTCCTCCACTTGATGCCCCCTCTTCACCAGCCGGTAGATTTCATCATCCAGCGTCTGGACCCCGACCTCGACCCTGGTGGTGCCGAACTCGAGCATCCGCTCTATTTCCTCCTGCCCGCACCAGTCGGGCCTGGTCTCTATGCACAGCCCGGTGCAGCGGTTCTCCGCCGTTTCGTTAATCCGTTTTGCCTCTTCCAGGGTGGCTGACTCCCTGCCGTTTAAGGCGTCGAAGCAGTCTTTGATAAACTGGTATTGATAATCTAAAGGGAAGGCGAGGAAGGTGCCCCCCATCACTATCAGTTCGACCTTATCGGTGGGATGCCCCATCCCGGATAAAATCTTCAGCCTGAGCTGGGCCTGTTTTCTGGCGTCATAGTCGCAGCGCCTTGCCCGCAGCACTGCCGGCGACTCCGGGGTATAGCTCTGGGGCGTAGCCGCATAGGTGGGGCAGTAGATACACTGTCCCGGGCATTTCAGGGGCATTGTCATCACCGCCACCGGGGTTACTCCGGATATAGTCCTTGAAAATTTCTTCATATTGTGTCATAAACAGTTTAGCAGATTCAGGCGAGGAACAGTAAAAATGAGGACCAGGGATGTATTTGACCGGATAGCCCCGGGCTGGTATAACTTCAGGCACTGGTCTATCTTCCGCCGTGAGCTGGAGGAGCTGGCCGAGCGGTGGCGGGGGGGCAGGCTGCTTAACCTTGGCTGCGGCCACGGGGCCGACTTTTTGCCCTTCAGACAGCACTTTGACCTCTATGGCGTGGACTTCTCCAGTGAGATGCTGCGGTTTGCCCGCAAATACTCCCGCAAATTCAACTTTTCGGTTAGCCTGGCCCTGGCTGACGTCAGCCGCCTTCCCTATGCCGACGGGAGCTTTGACCGGGCAATCTCGGTAGCTACCTATCATCATTTGAAAGGTGAGGGGAGGCAGGCGGGGCTGGCTGAGTTGAGGCGGGTACTGGAGCCGGGCGGTGAAGCCTTTATCACGGTGTGGAACCGCTGGCAGCCGGGGTTCTGGTTTAAGCCGAAGGAGATAGCGGTGCCGTGGCGGAAGAAGGATGAGACCCTCTACCGCTACTACTACCTGTTCTCCTACCCCGAACTGGAGGGGCTGGTAAGGAAGGCTGGCTTTGAAGTGCTGAAGTCCTTCCCCGAAAGCTCCTACCGCTTTCCCCTCAAGTTCTTTTCCCGGAATATATGTTTGCTGGTGAGGAAGGGGGATTAGGGGGTTTCTAAATGAGGACAATATCAATATAGTCCCGCATTTCCTTAAAGTGCCCATCAAGGGTATAAACTATGACGTTATTTTCTTTAGCTATAGTAGCAATGTAGCAATCAGCAAGTCCGACATGCCTGCCTGCTTTTTTCAATCGGAAGGATAACATGCCGGTATTCTCCCAGGAGTTAGCGGTTTCCATCAGCCGGGGAAAAACAGCAGCCATGTCTTTTATGACCCGTATTTCCTTCTCTGTTTTGGCACCCTGTATTAACTCAGCCATAACTAGCCCAAGCGAGCATATCTCACCAGAATCAATAAGCTCGTTGACCTTTTTACAAACCTCTTTCTTCCCTCTGAAGTAATCTATCCAAATAGAGGTATCAATCAGGACCAACCTATCCAAGGCGCTTGTCGCCATGACGCAACTCCTCTGCTTCTATATCGAATGCAAGCCTCCCCGCCATGCTTTTAATATTCTCCAGTTTCCTTTTCTGAAGTTCCTCCTTTATGGCAAGGGTGACAGCTCGGGTCTTATTATTGGCCCCGGTTACCTCAACCAGCTCATCGACCAGTCCCTGAGGTAATGTTATGGTAGTCCTCCGCATATTTCTCCTCCTTGAAAGTATGCTTAATTATAGCATAGACATAGCGGGTTATCAATGATTTGTGCTGGTTGACCTCCCCGGAGTAAACGCTCAGGAGAGAACTAAAGAGGAGTTGCTGGAATCTCTGAAAATCGGAGCCGAGGACATGATAAAAACTCCTTACCAGCCCAAGAAAGAGGAGGAGCTGGTACACGTTAAGGTATGATTTCCGGGTCTAAATTTGGGAAACGATACTCAGTGTTTGAAGCTAAATAATTTGCGGACCAGGTGGTAGAGGTAATCCTCTACCACCTTTTTTTGGTGTGCCCGGCATGGGCGATAGGTTGGTGGTGAAAGTCCACTATAGGCTTGGCAGTAGGAACTATTAGCCGAGAGCAAGGGTGTCCATCGTGAGGTGGAATCTGAAAGAAGCTGGAGGCAAAGTCCCGGCTCGATGAACAAAAACTGTATACAAGGCTGTCTTGGGGCGGACGAGTTTGCCAAACAAAACGAAGTCCGATACTGCCCGAACCCCATGCAGTAAATACAGCGAGTAGACGGGATGAAGGTAGATGAACTGCTGTCATACCTGAAGCGAAATGGCGAAACCATCAGGCAGGGTAAACCACGATAAGCTAATGTCCCTGGTAGCGACGAAAGTCAAAGACAAGAGAGTGCTCAAGCTAATCAGGAAATACCTGGAATCAGGTATTATGCTGAACGAAGTAAAGAAAGGAAAAGCCCGAAATTTTATCCACAGGAAGCCTGTAGAGAGATTCAAGGCAAAGGTGAGGGAAATCACGTCGAGAAGCAATGGTAAGAGCATGAACTGGCGAAAGGAAAAACTAAACCATCTGATAACAGGGTGGGTTAACTACTTCCGAATCGCAAAGCATGGGAATTTGCAAATACGAGGAAGGGCTACTGGAGAATATCCAATAGCTATATTTTGTCCACATCCTTAACCAATGAGTACCTTGAAAAACAGGGCTTTCTAAGTCTAACTAATAGACTTTCGGCAGCATATTAACTCTGCTGAACCGCCGTATACCGAACGGTACGTACGGTGGTGTGGGAGGACGGGGGCTAACCGCCCCCTCCTACCCGATTATCCTCATAGGCCCCAAAATAAGCGATTGTTACCTCATGCGTTGCTGACTTCTACGCATTTCGCAAGGCTCGGCAAGGCAGCAGCCACCGCAGTGGTAATGGCGGTAATGGCGATACTAGGTGAGTCTGTTGAGGTCACCATTGACCGCCCCTTTATCTTTTTAATTCGTATATATACGATGAAATGAAGAAAGTATCAAAATTATTTTTTGCCACCTACCCTCTACCCTTGCATCGCTAGCAGCACCACGCCTGTAGCCACCAGCGCCACGCCCAGAGCCAATAGGCCAATCAGCAGTTTCATGTTCACTTCCCCCGACTCCTTATTAGTTTAACGAACTCTGCCTCAAAAAGTTAGCCTGCCTTGGAAAAACAGGTTGATAGCCTGGCAACCGGTCTAAATCCATCTCCCCTTCTAAATAACGCAACGCTTGCTAAAAGCTGTACTTCTGGTTCGCGCAGTTGATATATAGTAGTTGTCACCCTTGCCACAAAGGTGCACAAGGAGACTTTTTATCTCATATACCTTCTCCATTGCTATTTTTAGAAACTAACTCGAAAGCAGGAGGGAGTATCCTCACGCTGGAAAGATACCCCCTCTTAACTGCTAACTACAAAGCACTACCGAGTAACTGGTGACGATGCTTCACCCCCCCGGAGTGTAGGTTACCGTGACACTATCTTCAGCCTGTAGTTCACCTAATGTGGCTGCCGCGTTAATGGTGTTCTCCCCTTCGTTTAATACGACCTGAGCGGAGAAGGTACCATCTTCAGCTACCTCAGCCTCGATGCCGTTGACTGTTACCGTGGCTTCAGTATCAGAGACGGTGCCACTTACAGTAACTGGACTCTCGGTTAGCTCGGCTCCATCCTCTGGCGAGGTTATCGCTAGTGATAAAGCTGGTGCCGCTGGAGTGTAGGTTACCGTGACACTATCTTCAACCCTCAGTTGACCTGAACCCAATATGGCTGCTGCGGTAACGGTGTTCTCACCTTCGTTTAATACGACCTGAGCGGAGAA
>Ga0210003_1000204_pt1 | contig 52617 bp, 62 predicted proteins | sample LantaG_FD_182804 | JGI IMG/M metagenome (GOLD analysis project Ga0210003, IMG submission 182804) | Deep subsurface microbial communities from Baltic Sea to uncover new lineages of life (NeLLi) - Landsort_02402 metaG (SPAdes) (version 2) | ecosystem: Environmental > Aquatic > Marine > Oceanic >... | reverse complement strand
TAAGTAGTGAAAGTTCTTCGAGTACCTCATTAAGTAGTGAAAGTTCTTCGAGTACTTCTGAAAGTTCTTCTAGTACTTCTATAAGTTCAGAAAGTTCTTCTAGTACTTCTATAAGTTCAGAAAGTTCGTCAAGCACTTCATTAAGTTCAGAAAGTTCTTCTAGTACTTCTATAAGTTCAGAAAGTTCTTCAAGCACTTCATTAAGTTCAGAAAGTTCTTCTAGTACTTCTATAAGTTCAGAAAGTTCTTCAAGCACTTCATTAAGTTCAGAAAGTTCGTCAAGTACCTCATTAAGTAGTGAAAGTTCTTCAAGTACCTCATTAAGTAGTGAAAGTTCTTCGAGTAATTCAGAAAGTTCTTCAAGCACTTCAATTAGTAGTTTAAGTGAAAGTTCTTCAAGTACTTCAATTAGTTCTTTAAGTGAAAGTTCTTCAAGTACTTCGGATAGTAGTTTAAGTGAAAGTTCTTCAAGCACTTCAGAGAGTTCTTCAAGCACTTCAGAGAGTTCTTCAAGCATGTCGAACAGTTCGTCAAGCGAATCAAATTCTAGTTCAAGTGAATCAAATTCTAGCTCAAGTGAATCTAACTCAAGTTCAAGTCAGTCCAATTCTAGCTCTAGTTCAAAAGACTCCAGTTCTTCGAGTACTTCAGATAGTTCGGCAAGTTCTTCAAGCACTTCAAGTAGTAGTTCAAGTGAGAGCTCTTCAAGCACTTCAAATAGTAGTTCAAGTGAGAGTTCTTCAAGTACTTCAAATAGTAGTTCAAGTGAGAGTTCTTCAAGTACTTCAAATAGTTCAAGCTCCTCAACTGAAAACGTAAATTATAAATATGAAAACTGTGATGAATTTACAGAAAGCATCAGCAGTTTAAGTGAATCAAGTTCTAGCACTTCAATCAGTAGTTTAAGTGAAAGTTCTTCCAGCACATCAAATAGTTCTTCAAGTGAAAGTTCTTCAAGCACTTCAATCAGTAGTTTAAGTGAAAGTTCTTCAAGTACCTCAAATAGTTCTTTAAGTGAGTCAAGCTCTAGCCAGTCAAACTCTAGCTCAAGTGAGTCGAATAGCTCTTCAAGTGAATCAAACTCAAGTTCTAGTTATTCAAGTTCAAGTTCAAGCTCGAAAGACTCAAGCTCTTCAAGTACTTCAGAAAGCTCATCAAGCGAATCAAACTCAAGTTCAAGTACCTCAGAGAGTTCTTCAAGCGAATCAAACAGTTCTTCAAGTGAATCTAATTCAAGCTCAAGCATATCAAATAGTTCTTTAAGTGAGTCAAGCTCTAGCGAATCAAATAGCTCATCAAGTGAGTCAAGCTCAAGTGAATCAAACTCAAGCTCTAGCGAATCAAATAGCTCATCAAGCGAATCAAGCTCTAGCGAATCAAACTCAAGCTCAAGTGAGTCGAATAGCTCTTCAAGTGAATCAAACTCAAGTTCTAGTTATTCAAGTTCAAGTTCAAGCTCGAAAGACTCAAGCTCTTCAAGTACTTCAGAAAGCTCATCAAGCGAATCAAACTCAAGTTCAAGTACCTCAGAGAGTTCTTCAAGCGAATCAAACAGTTCTTCAAGTGAATCTAATTCAAGCTCAAGCATATCAAATAGTTCTTTAAGTGAGTCAAGCTCTAGCGAATCAAATAGCTCATCAAGTGAGTCAAGCTCAAGTGAATCAAACTCAAGCTCTAGCGAATCAAATAGCTCATCAAGCGAATCAAGCTCTAGCGAATCAAACTCAAGCTCTAGCGAATCAAATAGTTCCTCTTCCAGTTCATCAACTGAAAACGTTCATTTTCTTTATGTTCTATGCGATGAGTTGACAGAAAGTATAAGTTCTGAAAGTTCAGAAAGTAGTTCAAGCGATAGCTCGTCAAGCGAAAGCTCTAGTTCACAAAGTAACTCAAGCAGTTCAGAAAGTAACTCAAGCAGTTCAGAAAGTAACTCAAGCAGTTCAGAAAGTAACTCAAGCAGTTCAGAAAGTAATTCAAGCAGTTCAGAAAGCAATTCAAGCAGTTCAGAAAGCAGTTCAAGTAGTGAGTCTGATTGATGGCGGAATACCTTATTATTTTCATCCGGTTGACGCCGGATCTGTTCCTCCATTGGCTGGTTGGGATCGGGTGGCGGGGGTCCCGCCGAACCCAACATTAAGTGCATTATAATATATGCACACATTAAATCAAGAAAAATAATGAAAACACTTCCATTTTTGGTGAAATTAAAATTATAAGTTAAAGTGAACCACCAAGAAATCCCCGTATGCTTGCATCGGGGATGAATTGGCAGAATAATAATGATTGTTAAGCAAATTATTTAAAAAAGTTATAAGTTAAGGATAAAGAAATGATAAATACAACACTATATACAAATCAAGATTTTCTTAGTTGGGGTCCATGTGCCGATTGGAATGAAGAAAAACTTAATACAGAATTGGGAGAAAATTGGCAAGGCACAATGATAGACATATTAAACCATGAGACACTACCGTCAAATGCCAAATTATGGGTGTTAATTATGTCGAAAGAAATTAGTGATGAAATGCTTAATGAATTTTCAGATCAATGTATACAAGATTCATTTTTAGAAGGGAAAAATTTTCCAACTTTTTTGCCACATCAATGGAAGCACTATATAAAAGTAGAGTTAAGCGAGGTTCAAGAAAAGGCAATGGGTAATTCTTTAAGATTAATTTTATTTAATAGACAAAACAGAAGCTATAATGATGAGACATTAAGAGTTGAAGAAGCAAATAAACAATTAAATATATTAAGATCATTACTCGAAGTTAATTCATGATTTTTTGGGATATTTTGTTTCACCGTTCATAACAACATAATAGTCATTAATTCGTTGATAAAATAAATTTCTTAATCTTGACTCTATTGCGTTTTCAATAGTCCCTACATATTGGTGTGTTGTGTTATAAAGAGAATTTTTAAAACAACGTTCGTTAATTATTGACTGATATTCTTCCGATTTTTCATATGTGTAAATGGTTTCTCCATTTTGCACAACTATTTTGTAACTTGCTTGTTCTATCAGTTCTTTATTTAGTTGATAAATCGATAATTTTTTTGGTTTTAATAGAAAGGCTGCAATGCTAACTAGAGTTATTAATGATAATAAAATTATTATAAGTAACATGTTCCACCTCGGCTAATATTTCTTGTATTACAAAGGAATCTCCTTCTTTAGACTTGAAATATTAAGTTATTCCTATTATCTTATGAACGAGTAGAAGCAAAAATCAATATGGGGGTGAATTGGAATCGACTGTAATATCGAAAATTAACGGCATGTTGAGGATGGTCGTTGGCCTCATTAATAATCGGCTAAATTATAAGTGCAAAAGTACTTGAATTCCCAACTGTTCCAGTAGCAGTTGCTGCTTAATAAAAAGCAGATGTCTTACTTAATAACGATCTCAATAGTTAAGAAGACAAAGTAAAGACCACAGTTGTGGAGGAGATTAAGCTAAATAAATTTATTGTTTGTTTAGACTAAAATTTAATATGACAATCTGAAAAGACAGATTGACTAAATGGAAAGACATTTTGGGGCTTTTCTAATGAAGTACCGGCGAGGGAAATGAGCCTAAATTGGGATCACCCAATAATCAATTAGATAAACATGTAGATGTTTTTTATAAAATATTACAACACGCGGGTTCGACTCCCGCCACCTCCACCAATTTTGCAAAGCCGTTTCAAAAAAACGAATAAGGAAATAAAATGAGAAAAATTTTTATTGATTGTGGATTTTATACTGGACAGTCAATTAGATTATTTAAAAAAAGACCAGAATTTGATCAAACTTTTGAATTTTTTGCATTTGAACCAGCAATAAGTCCAAAGCAAGCACAGCAATTTCCAAATATAACAATTTATAATAAAGCTGTCTGGATTTATGACGGAGAAATAGAGTTTAAAAAAAGCAAAAGAAGAAAAGGCAAGGCAAATGGATTATTTCGTAATCCATTTGCCTATAAAGAAGTTTGCATTAATGTTCAATGTATTGATTTTAGTCAATGGATAAAAGATAATTTTTCCAAAGAAGATTACATTGTTATAAAAATGGACATAGAGGGCGCAGAATATGAAGTCCTTGATAAAATGCTAAAAGACAATACAGTAGAATATGTAGACTTAATGTTTATTGAATACCATTATGATCGTAGGTCAGATATTGACAAGAAAGATTTTTTAGAGTTAAGACGCAAAATGATTCACGAATCTGGAGTTAAATGTTTAACATCAATTGAATGGTTACACAAAAGAGGAAAAGGCAAAGACATACAGTGAATGTTATTAATTTTTTTGCTGGACCCGGAGCAGGTAAATCGACAACTGCATCCGGGCTTTTTTGTTTAATGAAACAAAATGGAGATAATGTTGAATTGGTCACTGAATTTGCAAAAGATTTGACATGGGAAGGAAATTTAAATTGTTTAAAAGATCAATTGTTTGTTTCTGCGACACAAAATCACAGATTATTTAGGCTGATTGATGAAGTAGATTGGGTAGTAACAGATTCCCCATTGCTTTTGAGTTTGCTTTATAAAAAATCAAATTATTATGATAAATTTGATGAATTCATGTTAAGTGTTTTTAACTCTTATAATAATTTTAACTTTTTCATTAACAGAACTAAAGACTACGTACAATCAGGTCGAACACAAACATTACATGAAGCCCAACAACTTGATAGTAAGATTAAATTATTGTTAAAAAATCTAAAAATTCCATACACTTCAATTAATGGAAATAAAAGCGCCTCTAAAGTAGCATTTGAGATTATTAAACATTGGCATTGACATTGTAGTATTCTTCGATATATTATTAACTAAACAAAGGAGAACTTTTATGATGAATTATTTAGTACCAACAGTTGTTGAGACATCTGCAAATGGTGAACGAGCATATGATATTTATTCAAGATTATTGAAAGAAAGAATTATTATGCTTTGTGGAGAAATTAACGAAGATACTGCCAATATTGTTGTTGCACAACTTCTATTTTTACAATCAGAAGATGGTTCGAAAGACATAAGTCTTTACATTAATTCTCCCGGTGGACACATTACGGCAGGTTTAGCAATTTATGACACAATGAATTTGTCAACATGTGATATTTCAACGTATTGTATTGGAAGGGCTGCAAGTATGGGTGCATTTTTGCTTTCTGGTGGACAAAAAGGAAAACGATTTGCGTTGCCAAATTCAACGGTGATGATTCATCAACCGCTTGGCGGGACTCAAGGACAGGCAGTTGACTTAAAAATTCACACAGATGAAGTATTGCGCTTAAAGGAGTTATTGAATAACTTATTAGTAAAACATACTGGACAAGATAAAGAAAAGATTGAAAAAGACACAGATAGAGACTTTTATATGACTGCAGAAGATGCGGTAAAATATGGACTTATTGACAAGGTTTTAAAGTAAATATGATAATTTTTATATTTTTTTCTAGTCTCGTTATTTTTGCATCGATATGTTTACTTGGACATTTTATTATTAAAGAATTTAAAGGATAAAAAAGATGAATTGTCTTTTTGTTGCTGGAACTTTTGACGAGACAGGTGGAAAGATTTCAAAAGTGATGAAAATCTTTTATGAGTTTTTATCACCTGAGTTGTCTGAGCAATGTGATTATTTTAATGGTGGCACCATTAATCAGTTAAAAAATATTGCATTAAATGCACAAAAATACAATGTTGCCTTTTGGTTTCCAAACGTTGATAATAAACATGAAAAATTAGTTAATCGCATTAAAAAACTTAATAAGTCTTGTTTGTTAGTTACTAGTAAAAGAAACTTTAACGAATATAAATTCCAAGACGTTGTGAATCATGGGTTAAGAACAAAAAGCAATTTAATTCTTGAAATTAATAAATCAAATAAAAACATTTTTTATGGTAGGTTGCTTGATCCATTAGGTAATGTTTTTGGAGAGTCGGAAGATTTTTCCAAGTTAGCCCAACATGCTAGTTGTCGTATTGGTTATCTTTTGAAATTTACAAGAGTTGGTAGTGTACAAATTGGCGAAAAGTCCAAAGTTCCTAATGAAGAAAGATTTTTTGATTTAGTTAAAAAATACGCAAGTGTTTTTGATGAACTCTTGCCAAAACCAGAAAACAATTCAAGATTTTTAGGTAATTCATCATTTCGATGTCAAAAGGGATTTCCATCATTTAGGGAGTCAGGAAGAATTTATGTTTCAAAAAGAAATATTGATAAAAATTACATTGATAGAAATGGATTTGTTCTTGTTGAAGAAGTAGACAGAGAAGGAAAGCGTTTAGTCGGATACTATGGAGAAGACAAGCCTTCAGTAGATACGCCAATTCATTTACAGTTATATCAACGTTTACCATATATTAATTATATGATTCACGGACATGTTTATATTAAGGGGGCACCTTTTACAAAATTAAGTGTTCCATGTGGGGCACTTGAAGAAGTTGATGAGATTTTACAAATAATTGATTCATTTTATGCTAAAAAAAGCGTGCAAAGTTTTCAGTTGAATTTAGTTGGACATGGGTCTTTAGTCGGAGGAAGATCATATGTCGATCTGATGTGTGTTGAATATTATGGAAGAAAATTTCCTGAAAAAATAGGAGAAAGACAATGAGCAAAGACTCTCTTGGTGACAGAATGAAAAATTTCTATGAATCTCGTTCAAAAACACAGTTAACTAGGCGGACACCTGTTATTGTTCGCTTAGATGGTCGAGCATTTCATTCCTTTTGTAAAAGATTTGAAAAGCCATTTGATACAGAGTTAAACAGTTTTTTAAATAATGTTACTATGTTTTTGTGTTCAAAAATACAAGGAGCAAAATTTGCCGAACGTCACTCAGATGAAATTTCAATTTTATTATCTGATTATGACAAGCTTAATACAGATGCTTTTTTTGATTATGAAGTACAAAAAATTTGTTCTGTAACTGCGTCAATGGCAACATCTGCATTTATTCATGAGATGATTTATTTAAAAGATATTGTTGAAGATAGATTTGTCTTGGAATCTACGTTTTTGAAATATGATGAAGATTGGCCACAATTTGATTCTAGGTGTTTTAACATTCCAGATAATGAAATTACTAATTATTTTTTGTGGCGGCAAAATGATGCTGTTAGAAATAGTATTGCCATGTATGCTCAAAGTAAATTTAGTTCTAAGCAGCTTCACAAAAAGAACTCTAATCAAATGCAAGAGATGCTTTTTCAAGAACATGGAATTAATTGGAACGATCTTCCACAAGAAAGAAAAAGCGGTTTTCTTTGTTATAAAGAAATTACACCAGACACATGTGACAGGGTTAAAAAATGGTCGATTCATCCTTCTCCAAGATCGCGAGACGATTTAGATCGTTTAATTCAAAGTGCTTTAATCAGAGACGAAGACTAGAAAAATGCTTAAACGTCATGTATAATCTTTATGGTATTTGTTTAGATGTGGACATAAGGAGAAGACTATATGTTTGTTGTTATTGAAGGAGCTAATGGGGCAGGTAAGACTTCCCTTATTAAGAGCTTAGAGAGAAAAGGGTACGAAACACTCAGTAGTCCAAATGGCACTGACCTAGCTAAAATGCTAAGACCTGCTTGTCGTGGAATTTCTCCTTGGGAAGACATTGATAAAAAAATTCAATTTTTATTATTTAGTGCTGCACGATTAGATGAATATATTCGTTGTGTACAAAATAATAAAAAAATTGTTATCGCAGATCGATGGTGGACATCTACTTATGTTTATCAATGTATTCTTCAGGGAATTGACATAAAATTCATGGAAAATACAATTCATGAGAACGAGAAGTTAGACCTAGTCATTGTTTTAGATGGAGATGACGAAGTCTTATTAAATAGAGTGAAGAAAGAAAGAGAATTAAATCCCCATCATGGAAGATGCCGTTGGACACAAGAAGAAAAAATGCAAAAGCAATTAATGCAAATATACAGGTCAGAACTTCCGAGATATCTACATGACAGAGGAATTAAGTGTGTTTTAATTGACACTTCTAATAAAACATCCTTAGAAGTTGAGACAGAAGTTGAGACAATAATACAAAAGGTGTTTAATCATGCATATTAATCAAATTCAGAAGCTTTCCGAGATAATCCAAAATAAACATGAAAAATTCAACAAAAACGCCGGTTGCACACCGTATGTTTTATCAGAAAATAATCAATTGTTTTTAGTAACAGTATCGTCTCAAATAAGATTAATCGTTGAATTATTAATTAAATTTAACGTTATTGATTATTTTGATGAAGATAGCTATAGTACATATCATGTCTTTAAGCTGTATAAGAACGGATTAGATTTTAGTGTTGAAATTCTTACTGATGGGAAACGAATTGTAGCTGAGCAACATGGGTTTGCAACCAGAGTTGAGATGTCAGATGTTTATCAACTGAAATTTTTCCCAAACAAAGATTCTGGATATGATTGGGAAGAAATTGTTGATGAATTAGTGGAGTTTATTCATGCCCATGTATATTTGTCTCATGAAGTTTTTGATATGAATTTTGATGCATTTTTTAAAAGAGATAAAGAGGTTAAATAATGCCAGAAGATAAATTTGTTCACTTACATAATCACAGTTATTATTCGTTACTTGATGGGCTTGCTTCACCATTAACGTTGGTTAAAGAAGCTAAATCTCAAGGCTTTAAGTCATTGGCGATTACAGATCACGGATCATGTGCAGGATGGCTTGCTTTTCAAAAGGCATGCCTGAAAGAAGACATTAAGCCAATTTTAGGTAATGAAATTTATATCACAGAAGACATGGATGTTAAAGAAAAAGGGTCAAAAACCTTTCATTTAATTTTGCTTGCTAAAAATCACATTGGTTTAAAGAACTTAATGCATTTGAGTACATTGTCTGAAACACAGGGCAAGTATAGAAAACCAAGAATTGATTTTAATTTATTGTCAAAATATCATGAAGGACTTATTTGTACTTCTGCATGCGCTGTAGGTGAAATATCTATGAAGTTATGGGAAGGCGATAATAGTGCCGCGTTACAAGTTGCGAAAAATTACAAAGATTTATTTGGTGGAGATTTTTATTTAGAAATTATGATGCATAAGTATTTTAGCGATAAAGATCAAGAAAATAGAGAAAAATCATTAGCTAAAAAGATATTTGCGCTTGGCAAAAAACTTGATATCAAAGTAATTGCAACAAATGACGTTCATTATGCTAAAAAACAGGACGCATATTATCATGATATTCTATTGTGCATGCAAACGCATGACCATATTCATAATCCAAAACGGTTCTCATTTGACAGTGACGAATTTTATTTAAAGTCATATAATGAAATGGAAGCGATGTATTCAAGTGCTCCATGCTTGTTAACTAACACTCTTGAAATTGCTGAGAAAATTGAAGGAAATAAGTTGTTAACGTTTGCGGATGAATTATTGCCACATTTTGAAATCCCTTCTGATTACAAAAGTGAAGAAGATTACTTAAAGGCACTAGTAAAAGATGGGATGAAAAAGAAAGGACTTATAAATAAGCCAGAATATAGAGAGCGTATTAGATTTGAAATGAATACGATTTTGACATGTAAGTATACTCGTTACTTTCTTGTACTCTGGGATGTAATTAATTATGCAAATATTAGTAATATTCGTATTGGTATTGGACGAGGATCTGCAGTTGGGTGTTTATGCTTGTACGTCCTTGGAGTAACAAAATTGGACCCATTAAAGTATGATCTTCTTTTTGAGAGATTTCTGAACCCAGAACGAATCAGCCCTCCAGATGTAGACGTAGATTTTGATTACGATAGACGTGATGAAATTTATGAATATTTGTATAGGAAGTATGGTCAAGATCATTGTTGCAAAATAGGAACATATAATACATTTAAAACAAGAAATGTTATACGATACGCAGCTAAAGCACTAGACATTGGAGAAGATTGGAAATCTTATCAAAAGATGAAAGAGAAGAATCCAAATGGACATATTGAAATGCCTAAGCGTACTCTTGACTTAGCTGATCAAATTGCCAAAATGGTTCCAGAAGGACAAAACATAAAAGTGTCAATTGACAGTTTAGCCAAGGACGATGAAAACTTCAAAAAAACTATTTCCAAATATCCAAAGTTATTAGAAACTTCAAGTTTTATTGAGGGAACTGTTTCATCTGCTGGAGTGCATGCTGCAGGAATAGTTGTTTGTAAAGATTCGGTCGATAAATATATTCCATTAAGGGAATCAAAAGGACAAATTTGTTCTCAATTTGATGGACCACAAGTTGAAGAATTAGGATTATTGAAGTTTGACATATTAGCATTAAAAACACTCACTGTAGTAGAAGATACTGTTAGGATGGTAAAAGAACGTCACGGTATTGATATTCAAATTGATCAATTAGAACCTAATGATAAAAAAGTTTTTGATTTATTAAATGGAAAACTGAAAGGGATTGACAATAGGGGGATTTTCCAGTTTGAGAGTGATGGAATGACAAAATTATTGCAAAGTATTAATGTTGATAGTTTTGAAGACATGATTGTTGCCAATGCCTTGTATCGTCCCGGACCTTTAGGAGCTAAGGTTCACGTTTTATATGCGGACTATAAACATGGTCGTAAGCCGATTGACCCATTACATCCTAAAATGGGAGAGTTATTAAAGGACACATATGGGATCATGTGTTTTTCTAAAGAACAAGTTGCATATACAAAGCAGGGACCATGTAAGATAAAAGAAATTAAAAATAAAACGATGTGGTCTTTTTTAGACGGGAAGCCAAAATTGACCATACAGTCTATAAAAAGTCCAATTTCGAATGGAACAAAAGATGTTTATAAATATATTTTGTCTAATGGACAAAGCCTATTATGTACTGAAAATCACCCAATTATGATTGAAGAAAGTATTTATATGTCAGCAGAGCAATTGCTAATTTTAGGGGTTGATATTCCTTATCCTGTTGGTACTATTGAAAATACTAAAACATTTATAAATAATAATATTTGTGCTTATTTAGTTGGGGCTTTGGTAGGGAAGAATTCTTCAAAATATAATCAGAGTGATGAATATGCTCAATATATAAATGAATTAGAGTCTTTATTTAATGGTGGAGAAGTTTTAGAGCAACAAAGCCTTGAAATTATTGAAAAGATCAAAAAATTAGATTTGCATAATCAAAATGAAGAAACAAGAATTCCATTCACGAAGATTGTTGAAACCAGAGAAACGTATTTATACTTAATTGCTGGGGTTATTGATTCCAGCGGAGAAATTGGAAAAAGCATTAAGATACATGCGAAAAATAGTTTATTGGATGACTATCAATATGTCTTGTGGAGATTGGGTTATCGCACACACTTGAATTCTTCTGAAAATATTGTTACAGTATATCGTAGTAAGGACTTATATGATGAAATAAAAGAGTTTCTTGCATCAAATGCCGTGAAAGTTATTGTAAATATAGAAGAGTGTGAAAATGTAAAAATTATTAGTAAAACTTTTGTTGCAAGAGAAGAAGTTTATGATTTGTCAATTGAGGATGTTTCGCATAACTTTTTTGTTTCTGGGGTAGTTGCCCATAACTGTTATCAGGAAAACTTTATGAAAATTTCCCAAGAGCTTGCTGGCTTTACAAAAGGGCAGTCAGATACATTAAGAAAAGCGGTTGGCAAGAAGAATGATCAGTTACTTGCTGAACAGGGAGAAGCGTTTATTAATGGGTGCGTAAATAATGGAATATCAAAAGATATAGCATATAAAATTTTTGAACAAATTAAGTTTTTCGGAGGATATGGGTTTAATAAATCTCATAGTGCGGCTTATGCGTTTTTAGCTTATCAAACAGCTTATTTAAAGATTAATTATCCTATTGAATTTATGACCGCTTTATTGTCTTCTGAGATAAATAATAATGATAAAGATAAGAAGTTAAATTCTTATATGAAGCAAGCATATGATATGGGGCTTACCACAGTTAGACCAAATATCAATAAGAGTGGAACAAAATTTACAATTGAAAATACATGGAGTAAACATCACAAAAAAGATATTGACGTAATACGTATGCCATTAACTATTTTAAAAGGAATTGGAGCAAAAGGGACTGAGTGTATTATTAAAAATCAGCCATTTTCTTCTTTACAAGAATTTATTGAAAAAACAGATAGTAAAAGTGTTACTTCAAAAGTTTTTTCAGTTTTAGTACAATCTCGTGCGATTACTAATGAATGGGGAATGACTCCTGATAAATTAATTGAAAATTTCGAAATCGTTAAACAAGAAGTTCTTAAAAAACAAAAGGAAATTAAAAAACAAAACGAATATCGCAGTCAGTATGGTGGATCGCTATTTGAAATGGCGAGCAATGGAGAAGTAAAATTATGAAGAAGTTGTATAATATCTCAATGTTAAATTAATAGGAGAGTTAAAATGAGTAAGACACGTAAGATTTCAGAGTGTATCAATGTTCGGATTAATGTTGGCAATTATCAGCATATTGAAATCACAAAATATGCTGAGGAAGAAGTTGCATATGAAACGAAAGAACAATTAATTGAACTAGAAGATGCCTTGAATAGTGATTTAGTTGACAGTATTGTTCGTAGTATGAGAACAATACCAGATAGGCTTGGAAAGGGAGTTCAAAACGCGCAAGAAGTTGAAGAATCAATCAGTAAGGCTATTCCAGAATGGTTAGAAAAAGATCCTATTCCTAACATTGCTAATGGCGCTCGAAAAAATAGCATTAGAAATAGCGCAGAACAAAAAGCCAATAAAGATAAGCAGTCAGACATTTTAGACGTTGAAGAAACTAAGCAGTCAGACATTTTAGACGTTGAAGAAACAAAGACGCAAATTGCTGAAGATGTTACGAACGCTGTTGTTGACAAAAATACTTCTTCATCAGTTACAGTTGAAGAAGTCCCTGTTGATACAAAAGTCGATGACGAGACTGACGAGACTGAAGAGATTGAAGATAAATTAGCTGTAGACCTATTTGAAGACGATGATGAGCCTGCCGCTGAAGAGTGTGAATCTAATGTTGCTAAGACTTCTGGTGAAGTTGAAGGTAAAAAAACAGAAACAAAATCGGATCTAGAAGATTTCGACTTCTTTGATGAAGATTCTGATTTATTTGGTGATTAAGGAGAAAAAAATGGATAACGATATTCCAAAAGTGCGTATGACAACTAAAACTATGAGTAATGAAGAAATTGAAACACTTTTTACTGAAGAGTTCAAAGAACTTGCCGCAGATGTTGGTGTTGAAGAATTTGAGGCGATTTGTGAAAGAGCGCCAATAAGTGATAAAATAAAAATGGCAGTTAACATTATTGGTTTTGCTGGTACACCTACTGCTGCAGAATTTGAGGCACTAGCGAAGAAACGAAAGATCTTAATCGGTCGCATAGATAAAGGTCGTCTAAGTTTTCGTTTTCAACCTAGTCAAACGGTAATGCTTGGCGGAATCGATTATCAAGTTATTTATGAATCTGAATAAAGACCTTGATTTATAAAGATTAAGACATATATTATCAATGTGGATGATTAATGAGGCAATCTCTATGAAAGATACAGAAATAGAATCAATTCTAGACCTAAACGATGACGACATTGTTCCTGTAGTAGAAGAGACTGTTGTTAAAGAGGACAAAAGTCTCTTTTCTCAAGACAATAAGTCACTTGATCTTCTAAAGAACAATAAAATACCAAAACTGATGGGAGATAATTATCCCAAAGAGTTTATGTGTCTTGTAGAAAGACTTGAAGCGCAATATAGACTACTGCCTTTAATTGAGTATGAATTAATTTATACTGAAATTTCTGATTTAAATGTAAAGGGAGAATCTACGCCAACCTTGCAACAGATAAGTTTGGAATTACAAAAAGTGCAAGCAGCACAAGAACGATTGTCAGAAATTTGTTTACAAATTATTAGAGCACATACTTTAAAAAAGAGAGCATTAGATATTCTTAAAGAAGCATGGGGTTCATTTTCAACTGAGAAGAGTGCAGATAAGCGAAAAGGAGACGCTTTATTTCGCATGAGCGATTTTGAAGCTGATTTTTTAGAGACAGATTGCTTGTATAAGACATTATTACAAGTTTCAAAAAATTTAGATTCTAAATTTGACAATTTGTCACGACGAATAACAATTGCTGGACTGCAATTGAAAGTGAATGACTCTAGAGGTTTTGTGCAAGATTATGATTTTGAATCATTAAAAAATGATGATGGAACTTTTGGCTCTTTATCGTATAAAAATAAAGAGGGAAATGAACCAGTTGACCCAACAGAAGGAGTAGAACCTGACGAAATGCAATTTTAAAATAAAAAAATAAAAAAATTGAGAATATTGAAAAAACGACGAAAAAAATTGTATAATTACTCATATGAAAGTTAGAGAATCTAACTGAATTTTACAAAACAAACAAAAGGAGAAACGGTATGAGTACAGAAGCTGACAAGGGCAATTGGGACGAGGATTTCAAGCCACGCGATGAATCTGGAGATGCAGAAAAGTCAAATGATCGTATTCCATATATGACATTTGATAAGCCCGGAGAGTATCGGGCTAGATTGGTTGGCAATTATGTAAGATTCTTACGTTGGTGGGCACCTTTCACTAGTAGGGTTATTACTCATGATTCTTATCGTGACGAAGATCCAGCTTGGAATGTAAAGGGGTTTTGGCCTCGCTTGACGTTTGCAATTCATATAATTGATCGTCAGGATAAGGATGCGCAACATCCAACAGGCAAATTAAAAATCCTTGAAAAAGGCACATCTATTTTTGAGGCTTTCGCAAGCTATAAAAGGATTAATGATATTAATCCCGCTGGAGCTGAAGGTCCAGACTTTGTAATTACGGTTGAATGGCCCGGTGGCAACAAGCGTCAAGCAAAGTATAAGGTCACAGCTTGTGCAAAACCATCACCTTTTTCTGATCAGGAAAAAGAGATGGTCAAGAATGAGCATGCGCCTTTGAAAGAGATATATAAGGCAACGCCTTTGGATAAAATTAAGGAACTTTGGGAAGAACTTTCCGATGATGCAAAGATTCCACCAAAGCGTGACGATAAAGAAGAAGTAGCGACTACTCACTCTACAAAGCAGTCTACCCGCGTCACTGAACCAATTGAAGATCCAATTGATGCTAATACTAGCGACGAAGAAGATCTCTTTGGAGATGATACCACTGAATTCTAAGCAACGATGACAAATGGCTATGGGTGCTAATTATCCATAGCCATTTGTCTTATTTACATAACGGAGGTAAATATGGCATCGAAAGTAGTTGGACCTATGGCAGCAATTGCCAATATTGAAAAACAAATGGGAAATAAAGGAGAGTCAGTTATTTTTCGTTTTGGGGATCAAAAGAATAAAGTTTATGGACAATGTATTTCTTTTGGTTATCCAGAAATTGATGAAGCAAGTAACTGCGCAGGTATTCCATTTGGAAAGTTAGTTGAGATTTTTGGACCAGAATCAAGCGGAAAATCATTTATTACACTAAAGCTTATTGCTTCTGCACAGAAGCTTGGGCTTGTTTGTTGCTTAGTTGATGTTGAGCAATCTTTTGATCCTCTTTGGGCAGAAAAGCACGGGGTAGATGTTGATAATTTGTTTATCATTAACGAATTAATGTGTGCAGAACGTTCACTTGATTATGTCTCTTTATTGTGTGGATCTGGATCTTTTGGTCTTGTTGTTGTTGACTCAACAGCTGCTTTAATCCCCAAGAAAGAGCTTGAGGGAAGCATGGAAGACCAAGATTATGCTTTACTCGCAAGAGCAATGTCAAAGGCTTGTAGAAAGATTGTTGGGGCTTGTGGGAACACTAATTGTTCTTGCGTTTTTATTAATCAGATTCGTGATAACATTGGCAGTGGTCCATTTGGAGACTCAACTACAACTCCCGGTGGAAAAGCGTTAAGGTTTTATTCTCACATGAGAATTAATGTGTTTCCGGGGTCAAAAGTCTGGGTTGATAACGGTAAGGGCGAAAAGGAAGTCATTGCTCGTAAAAGTTACGTAACATTTATTAAAAATAAGAGTGCTAGACCATATGGAAAATGTGAGATAGAAATCATTTTTGATGAGATGGCAATGAATCCTGTTGTGAAAATGGTTACTGCAGCAAAAACTTTTAAATTAATCTCAATTAGAAATGGCGAGTATTATATTAGTAAAAGTGTTTCCAATACTGCAAAGAATTTTGCAACAGAAGCAAAGACATTTCCTGAGTTAGCTCATTTTGTTGTTAATAGCGAATATAAAGACGAGCTTTTAAAACAGTTAATTGAAGCTATTGAGGAAGAGGAAAATGAAGATAAAGTAAAGATGGTAGACCCTATTGTCTTTAAGTTTAAGGAAGATCCTTCACTTTGGATTTCTCCATTAGGTGATTCTCCGATTATTACTGAGAAGAAAGTTTCTGGTAAAAAAGTCAGTGATATTATCGAAGAAGAGGGCGACGAAGATGACTTTGAAGAAAGTTTGAAAGAAGAAATGGAGCAAATTGATAAGGAATAATTATGTCTCATTTACAAGAATTTATAACAACTTGCCATAACCATCTTGTAAATGGGGAAAATATTGCGAGGCGATATTTGCTTAATGATAGGCATTTGACTGAAAAGACACTTCAAGTCCATCAAATAGGATATTGCCCTCGCAATATGGTTATTCCAGATGAAATAAGATATTACGGTGAAGACCTTGATGATCAAGAAAGGCGTGATTGGTTTTGGAGCATTTCAGGGCGAGTAATTGTTCCAATTTATGATGAGTTTGGAAAGGCAATTAGTTTAGCTACTAGAAAGCCGATTTCAGAAGGTAAAAATCCATGGTGGAATTTGCCATTTAAAAAAAGATCAGCACTTTATTTATTAGATAAAGCGAGAAGACACATCTTTAAACAAAATAAAGTATATATTTTGGAAGGTTATGTTGATGGGCTTGTACTTCATCAACATAACCTTTTCAATTCTGTAGTTATTATGGGTACAGCTTTTACATTAAGAAAAATTGCCTTGATCGCTAGATATGCTGAAAATGTTTGTTTTTGTTTTGACGCAGATGAGAATCAAGCAGGACAAAAGGCTTCAGACTTGTCTGTTGCAATTCTACAAAAATTTTGTTTTATTGGAGATATATCAATTATAGACCATATGCCTAATGGCGAAGATCCTGCCTCATTTGTTTCGAAAAATGGTTTAGCTGCTTTTTTAGAAGGCGAAAAAACTTTATCATCTAAAGAAATTAAAAACATATGTAAAAAAATTGATAAAAAAGCAAAAGAGGCATTTTATGCCAAATAATTGTGTTAAAAAAGACATAGATTCTTCTTTTTTAGAAGAGAATGTTAAAAGGTTTTTTGAAGTAGGAATTAAAGATCTTACGCACGAAGTATTTTATGCATCAGATATATCGTCTTGTAATAGACGCATTTTATATAAAGTAATTGGTTCTGACAACGATTCAAAAGAAGATATAAAACAAAAATTTCATAGAAAATATATTGTAAAGAAATGGGCGAACATATTTTCTAATATTAATTTAATTACTATTGTTGGTTCAGAAGTCGTTGTTGCAGATAATTATCATAATTTAACAGACACACTTGATTTTGTAATTAAAATAAATGATGTGTATGCAATTGTCATGGTACAAGAACGTGACGAAAAGTCATATTCAAAAGGAGTAGCTAGAAAACATGTTGTTCATGCAAATGCACAATTATGGTTATCTGAATTGCAAAATTGTTTTATCGTTTATGAAGGAAAAGATAGTAAAAACTTTTCTATTTATCACATTTCTCCATCACAAGCAATAGTGGACTTTATAAAAGAGAAATGTGTTCTTTTAAATCAAATTAAATTGTCTGGTAATCTACCAGACAGAAAATATTTAAAAGCTAATGAAGATGAATGTGTCTTTTGCGAATTTCGTAAAAGATGTTGGGATTTAACTTAAACAGGAGACAGTATGAGTAAGGAGAAACTTTTTTCGGAGATTTTTAGTCGTTATAATGAGGTTATTCATATAAATCGAGAAGAAGAGAATGCTGATATTGAAAAATTTCAAAAAACAGGAGATTATTCGATTTTAGATAAAATTTATAAGAATAGAATTCCAACTTTAAAGAGTTGGGCATCAAAAAATTATTATCCGGGTTTAGAACTTACAATAGACGATTTTATGGAAGAACTTTCAATTGTTTTTGTTAAAGCAGCAAGTAAATATAAAAGAGACAAAGGATCTTTTAATACGTGTCTTTATACATATTTAACAAATCGAATTAAAAATATGAAGAATAGTACACATGCTAAAAAAAGACGACCAAAAGACTATGAAGGTCCGCTAAGCGGCATTGTGCTCTCGCTTGACCATGAATACGAGAATGATAAGAGTGGGAACGAAACAACGTTAAAAGACATCCTAGCAAGTAAATCATCAGTAGATGTTGATTCAACTTACAAAGAAATGAATTTTAATGAGACATTAGGGATTTTATCTAATGGTAATCCAATTTTAAAAAGTATTTTTGTTAAAATTGGAGAAGGAAATAGTTTGTCATCAATCATTCAAGCAAGTAAAATCAAAACTGGCAGTTTTTTTATTAGTGAAAACGAAATGAATACTATTGCGAAACATGGAGAAACTGCTGTCAAAGAGTTGATACAGGAAATTGAAGATATAGAGGATGAATTTTTGGTTTCTGATTTTAATGTTCAAGAAGATTCGTTGATTGAATATACAATAGAGTTTGAAAAGACAGAAGAATCTGAGATGATAAAAGATGCAATTAAGAGATTGAGGAAAGAAAAAGATAGTATTATTAGGGAAATCCGAGGGCATTAGCGCTTTAATTGTTCTTATCTTTTGTATAATAGAGAAAATTATCACAACTCTGTTATATTAAAAGGAGAACACAAAATGAGCGAAAATGTTACAGAACACAAAGCTATAGAACCAGATTATACTAAGGAATTAATTACTGACCTAAGAGTTTCAGCTGACGAACACGGAATTAGTTCAGAAGAAAGAAAAAAAAGAGTTAAGAAGCTTGCAGGGGCGATTTCTCACTCATTAAGAACAAGTGGAGAAATTAACGTTAGAACTTTTGGTAACGCCGCAATTGGAAAAGCCACAAAAGCTTTAGCAATTGCCAGAGGTTATATTAGTCAAACTAATCAAGATATTAAGTTGTCTTTTTCGCCAGCATTTATTGAGGCAGATATTGGAGGGCAATCTCTTACTGGAATTAAGTTTGCAACTTTTACAACAGAAGCAGATTCAGATGTTAACTTAGACAATGTTGAAATTGTTTTGATGGTTAAAGCTGATCATAAAGGAATTTCTTCAGAAGAAAGAAAAATTAAAGTTAGAAAGTTGGCTGGAGCAATTTCTCATGCCGTAGAGGAGAAGAAAGAATGCGTGATTAGGTGTTTTGGTAACGCAGCAATTGGTAAAGCAGCAAAAGCACTTGCAATTGCTAGAGGATTTACTGCAACAAGAGGACCAGACCTGTATTGTTGGGCAGAATTTATCGTTTCAGAAGTAGATGAAGGAGTTGAATTAACTGGACTTGCTTTTTACGCATATTCCAATGAATAATGGAGAACATTTGTGAAAATCACTGTAGTAGCCGATTGCCATTTAAACATGGTTCGTTTTTCGTCATTTAAAGACAAAGAATCAGGAATTCCATATAAATCTTATGATTTTATGCGATCATTTGAGTATATAGTTTCTAAAAACATAGAGGAAATTAAGCCAGATCTTTTTGTTATTGCGGGTGATATATTTGATACATTTGATCCCTCTAATACTGTCCGTGGATTTTTCAATCGTCAATTAAGACGTTTAGTTGACGATAAAATTCCAGTAATTATTTTGGTTGGTAATCATGATGTATGTATGAAGAATCACGCACTAAGTCCATTACATGAAATACAAATTAAAAATGTAAAAATTATCGATAGTCCTAAGTTATTGCAATTTAAAGATCATTTATTACTTTTGTATCCTTATTCATTAGACGTGGAAAGATTGGTTATAAAAAATAAGCAATTATTTTCACAATTTGTTGCAGAATCAAAAAGTAAGATTCATGAGTTTTCAAATAAGCCGGTATTATTTTTTGGTCACTTTGGTGTAACTGGTGCCAATAAAAACTCAGGGATATCTAATGGAAAAAAGATTACAACAATAAATACCGATACAGAAGATATTACATTGTCTGATTTAGATTCTATTGGTGCAAATTATGTTTTCTTAGGAGACTATCATGAGCATCAGATATTAAATACTAAATCTTGTCGAGCTATGTATGCAGGTAGTATCGAAAAAGATGATATTACGCAAATAGAACAAAAGAAAGGGTTTTTATTATATGATACTGAGGTAGAAGAGCAAGATAGATATGGTAAGGTTCGTTTTATTGAGTATCCAAACTGTCGTCCAATGGTTTCCCTTTATGGTTCAGTTCAAGAAATTCAAGATGGAATTGATGCTTTAACAGAATCTCAAACGGGAGCAGTTGTTAAAATCGTATACGTTGGTGATATAAAAAGTTTATCTAGCTTTTCCTCCTCAATCGAAAAGATGAGAAATCAAATTCGTAATAAAATTCAGCCAATTCATATTTATGACTCTCAAAAAATTACAGAGAGTGTTGAAGAGGAAAAGAAAATCCAAGAGTTAGAACAAGAAGTAATTGAAAAGGGTGAAATTACAGACGAAGAAATTATGGATACAGTTTGTGAAATGCTTGGAGAACTAGTTTCAAAAGAAGAATACGTTATCGTTGAATCAATGGCAAAGAAAATTTATAAAGAATCGAAGGGACTAGAACAATGAGGTTTTATGGAATTAAAATGTACAATTTTCTTCGTTTTGGAGAAGACCAAAATAGTTTAGTCTTTGACCTAACACATGAGCAACAAGCAAAAATTCAAAATGGAACGTTATCATTTGATTCATTATATGAAGAGCTAAAAGCCAATCCAACAGAATATATTAATGCTGTTAAGAAAAATAGTGATGATAATATTTTTTCAGGTGTTGTTGGAATTGCTGGCATGACAGAAGGGTCTTTTGATTCTTCGAATGGAGCAGGAAAATCTACAATATTTGAAGCAATTTGTTTTGCTTGTTACGATAGAATTGTGCGACAGACAGCAAACAATGATAAGAAAGCATCTGCAGGATTATCTGTTGTAACGAAATTTGATGGAGAATATCCAACAACGCTAAAAGAGTCTTATGTTGAACAATTTTTTGAAGAAGACGGGAAAATTTATCGGTTAAAGAGGGGACGAGTATTTACAAAAACTCAAAGTAACAATACTCCAATATGTGAGTTTGAATGTTACACGGAAGACGATGCAGATTCTTTGTCTGGTCATCGCACAAGGGACACAAAAAGATCTGTTGAAGAAGTAATTGGCGATAATTATGACCTTTTTGTTAATAGTGTAATGTTTGGACAAAATGATTCAGGAAAATTTTTAACTGGCACAGATAAAACAAGAAAAGAAATGATTATTTCTCTTTTGCAATTAGAAAACATTGTAAATGGTTGTGTAGAAATTGTGCGGTCTAAAAAGAAACAACAAAATGACTTAGTTACGAAAATAAAATCACAAATAGAAAATATTAGAGCAATGATTGTAAAATATTCTGATCAGCCAATAGTGCGTGAATCAGACATAGAAGAGTTCTTTGAGTCAATTGTCTTAAATATTTTTCAAAATTTTGAAGACAAAATTAAAAAAAGTCGGGAGCTTGTTCAAGGTAATGAAGAAGCAATTAAGGATATATTAGAAAAGATTGCTAAACTTGAAAAAGCAGAAGTTATAACAAAGATTAATTCTTTAAATGAAGAAGTTAAAACTCTTCAAAATGAGCAACAGAATAAAAAGAATAAGTTTGATGAAGAAGTTAAAGATTGGCGCAAATTAGCAAATGAATCTAATGATCTAATTTTAGTGAATGATAGTGAAAAATTAAAAATTAAAACACAAAGAGAAAAATTAATTTTCGTAAAAAAAGATTATGAAAAAATTATTAATGAATTTAACGAAGAAGAATCTAAAGAAGTTATAGATAAAGCTGAAAAAGCAAGAAATATTAAACCTAAATATGACGGGATGTTAAAAGACGCATACAAAAAGCGAGATGTTATGCTTCAGAAGATTGCAAGTTTTAATGCGATTATTTCGTCTAAAAAGAAAGACCAGCAGTCTTTAGAAGAACAATTAAAAGACGTTTCTGGTAATCAATTCATTTGTTCTTCTTGTAAGAGTGTTGTTTCTAGGTCACATATTGAAAATAAGATTGAAGAGTGTAAGAAAAACATAGAGACAAATGAGAATGGAGCAGATAAAATTCAAGAGCACTTCGATGCTGTTGAGGTAGCTATTAAATCAATTCAAGATAGAATAGAAAAAATATCTCACTATGTTCAGCTTGAAAGCGATATGAAAATCAAGATTAATAAATACAAAAATGCAGAAGAAAATTTAAAACAAATTAATGACAATCTAAAAGATTATGACGAAAGAACAGGCGTCTTAAACTCAAAAATTATTTCATTAAAACAAAAGCAACTTGATTATAATAAAAAGTGTCAAATTGTTGAAGAGTCGTTTAAAAAGGAACTTGAATTAATTAATGAAAAGATGGAATGTTTGTCAAAAGAAATTAGTGGGTTACGATCTGACGCAGACAAGATTAATAAGGACATTAGTGAGTTAAAAAGACAGATGGATGAAGAGGTTTTAAAACAGAAAAACACGAATCAACAAATTGGATTTTATACAAAAGAAGTTGAGTCAATAAAAGAGTTCGTTACTAGAATTAAGAACGATGAACAGAAACTTGTTAATGAGCTAAAAGAATTACAACGGTATGTTCTTCTTGAAAAGGCTTTTGGACTTGATGGTGTGCAGACAAGAATAGTTCAAAAATATTTGCCGCTTTTAAATTTATATATTAAAGAGTATTTAGATATTTTAAGTGAATCTAGGATATCTATCAAGATGGTAATTAATGATCGTGGAAAAGTTGATATGGTAATTATTGGCGGAACAGCAGATGCTTATGACATGTTAAGCGGTGGAGAAAAAATGATTGTTAGATTGGCAGTAGATATTGGTCTTGCATTGTTGTCCTTCTCTAGAAGCGCTAAAAAACCAGACATGATTTGTCTTGATGAGATCTTTGGACCGTTAGACAACAATCATACCGAACTTGTTTTTAAAATGCTTGCAGAATTAAATAAAAAATTTGGTAAAGTCTTTTTAATAAGTCATAAATCAGAAATACAATCTTTAGTAAAAAATAATATAATAATAGAAAAATCTTTTGGTAATCATGGCGTAAGCAAAATTGCCGGGGTTGGCGACATTTTAGATTAAAGGAATTATTATGTCAAGTAAAAAGAATAGAGAAGGAAAGTCTCGTAAGGGGTTAACGAAAACAGAAGTTATTTTAAAAAATAAATCACAAAAAAGACAAAATTTACGTACATCGTTACATAAAATTTATACAAGTGTTAATTTAGAGACAGTTGGCTGTGACATTAGTGTTTGCCATTGTGAGTGTTGTAAAGTTGCAATGCCACAAATGAATTATTGCGAGTTTGTTCAAATTATTACTGATGCATGGTCGGTTTTTTCTTCAGAAGAGAAAATTAATCTAATTTGTAAAAGTGTTGAATACTTTTTCCGAAATGAATATGAGAAATGGGGCATAGATAGTCTTATTAAGCCATGTCAATTTATTGATGAACATGGTAAATGTAAAATTTATCATAATAGACCGCTATCCTGTTATTTATATGGTTTGTGGCCAGAAGACGAATATGAAAGAAGAGTAGACTTGTTTGAAGAAGCTTATGCGGAATATGGCTTATCAAGGGAAGATTTACCACTTCATACTCAATGCAAGATGATTAGAAGAGCAGATGGGTCGAAAGAAGTTCCATTGGAAGATATTGATAAATTGTTTGCTTCACTTGATAAACTTGATAAAAGTATCGGAACATTTTCTGATTTACAGATTAAAGAAAAAGAAAACTATAGAACCTTACACGATTGGTTGTTATTGAAAATTTTTGGAGAACAATGGTTAACTATGTTAACAACATTTATGATGTCCGCAAGCAGGGAGCAAATGGAAGACCAAATTGAGCAATTAAGAACAGCGATTAAGGAGTCATTGCATATTGAGACATTAGACATTAAGGATAAACTATAAAATGGAGCCAGTTTCAAAAAGTATACATATTCTTAAGGCAGAATATGTTAAAGAAGCAGAAAGTATTTTGCTTTTAGGGTTAGACTCTGACTTAGGTGTTATTAGAACTCAAATTCATAAATCAGATTTTTATTATGGCGATAGAACCGAATCACAAATTGATTGTGAATTAATTAAGACTGCTGAATTATTAATTGGCAAAAAGCTTAATCTAGTATTTGATTCAGAGTTAGACGAAAAAATAAAAAATAATGTACCATTAAAATACGAGTGAGGATTATGACAGATATTATTTTTATCTCTTCAAGAGGGTGTCCACAATGTAGAGCTATGCGACAGTCTATTAATTCAATGTCAAGTTATTTAAATTTAAATATTACACTAAAAGAATATGATTGTGAAACAGATGAAGCCATTGAAGCAGCACTTGATTATAAGATTAATGATATTCCGGGGTGTAATATTGGTGGGCGAGTCATTCAAGGTGAAAAATATAACCCAGATGAAATTTTAAAAGCATTAAAGCAAATGACATGAATCCATCTTGATTCTTTCGTTTCCCCCTTTATATTTTATGTAACTTTGGAGAACATCAATGAGCGATATTAAACCAATAATTGTTTTTACTACGTTTTGGGATGCTGACTTTATCATCTCAAATGGTGGATTCTATTGTAAAGAACTTGATTCTTTTATTTCCTTCAGACAAGAAGAAGTAGAACCATTAAGTGTTGCACTTGGGATTCCAGATCTTAAAAAGTTTAAAAATTTCAAAGAGATTAAAAAGATTCCCTGTTTAACTCCGAAATTTTCTATGTTACGTGCTTATAAAGAAAATGGAGATTGGAAATCTTATACAATTAAATTTTCTGAATTAATTAAAGAAAATAAAAAGCAAATTCTATCTTTCTTAAATTCATTGCAAAACAATAAAGTATATATATTGTGTTGTTGGGAAAATACAAAAAATGGAGCACACTGTCATAGAAAAATTATTTATGATGCATTAACTTTTTCTAAAAAGACAAATGATTTAGCAAATTATTTTTATCGACATGGGTCTAAAGAAGAAGAAGATTTAGTCGTTCAATGTATTTCTGATAAATCAGAAGCTAAATTAGAAAATAAAAATGTAAGTTCAGATCAACCTTTAAATTTATCAATTGGCGGTTCGACATTATTTAGTCCACTGATACTACCTTTATTAAGTGGACTAAATAATGCGCAACCTGTTTTGGATGCGTTTGATTTTAGTCAAGAAGATGTACTAAACGCTTTTTCTTTCACAAATCATGAGCAAAGTCAAGAATTGAGGATGTTTTTGTCTTTTTTTCCACTTGAAGATTCACAGAATATTAATCCTCTAAGGGACATCCCAATTTCAGGATTTACAAGATCTGAAAATTACACTTATCGCGTTACAATTAACGTTATTAATGTTGATTATGTAATCGATATTTTTTCATCTCTTGACGACTTTGCTGTAGAGTTAACTTGTGTAGATAGAAATATTCCTGTTTCGATAATTGAAATAAGTACATTAATCGATAATGAATTTATGGTGACTTTTGAATTAGTGCTGCGTCCACTAGCGTTTGATTTAAGCATATAGAAGGTTTTCAGAAAATATGAATAATTTGCCAAAAATTTCAGGATTTAATCCTACTAGCGAAGCTGGAGTGAATATATTTGTTCCTTCTATTTTTGTTAATTGTTGTAATTTAAAGTGTCCTTATTGTATGAATTCTACACTAGCAAAAAGTAAATGTCAAGAAGATATTGATATTGAAGATATTAAGAAGTACATTATTGATGAGAAGAAAGATCAAATAATAATTAGTGGTGGTGAACCATTATTGCAACATAATATAAAGAATTTAATAGATGAATTTGTAAATATTTCTTGTAAAGTTGGCATTTCAACAAATGGTGTTTTTTATCGAAAATTAAAAGAAGTTTTACCATCGCTTTCGTATGTTGCTTTAGATATTAAAACTTCTGATTGGAATAAATATGCTCAAATCGACAAATTGGAATTATCATTTACTTTAGGCTTAGTTTTACGTAGCAAATCTTTATTAGTTAAAGAAAAGTTAATACGTGATAATTTTGATTATGAGATTAGAACTACATTATATCCAGAATTTGTTAATGAAGAGACGATAGAAGAGATAGGTGGATTAATTCGACCATCTGAGAAATGGGTATTACAGCAATATAGAGTTACCGAGAACATGTATAACAAGGAGGCAAAATTAGTAACACCATATACAGACGAAGAGGTTAATAATTTATTACAAATCGCGAAGAATTATTCACAGAATGTATCACTTAGAAACGTATAGGAGAAGAGAAAATGGCAGAAAAGATTTATTCAAGGATTAATGAGGCAGAAGAAATTGTAAATAAACTTGTTGAGACATATGCAGAAGTGTTGTGGCAAGTTCGAACAAATCAGGTAACTGTTCTTGGTGTTGAAAATAAAGAACCAACTAAGCGTTCAGCATTGATTCGTGTTCGAGGAGTAAAGAATGCAGAAAAGGCTATTTTGCAAATTAACAATGTTGCAACAAGATACATTGTTGAGACGTACTGGAGCGAATGGAATGAATGGGATTCAACTAAAAAAGAATGGATGCTTTTTAGAGCTCTTTTGTCCATTAGTGAACAAGAAGGTAAGTTAATTAAGCCAGACTGCACAGAGTTTCGTATTATTCTTGATAAGGCAGGTGTGGACTGGGATAAGAGAACGGATGTTGTTTTGCCGTCTCTTTTGTCTGGAAACCCTGTAGAGTTTGATTTAGAATTACGTCCGGGCTTGGATGACATTGAAGATAGTGAAGAAGGCGAAGATTGACGTAGAGAAATGACTTAATGGGGCACAATTGTGCCCCATTGTCATGATAAAGTTTCCATAATTTGTCTTAATACTTCGTCAAGTCGATTAACAACGTCTCGATGAGCCTTTTTTAACTCTTCTGCTGTTTTAGAGTTATTTTCGACCATAACTTTTAAACGTTCCACTTGACGTTGTATGTCTGTAATATCGTCCTTTATTTTGTCAATTTTTTCACTATAATCTTTATGTGATTTTTCGTTTACGTCTTGAAGTTCTTTTTTAGTTTTTTCTAAACTTGTTCTGTTTTGATTAATACTTGTGCTCATATCTTTAATTAAATCTGATCGTCTAAGTGCTTCATCTTTCACACATGAGTTGCCAAACACCTTAATTAAGGTTGCCATAGCGGAAAGACAAATTGTTATGGTTGAAAACAAAATTGTCCAATTTATTTCTGGTAAATTCTCTATTGCCATTTTAATCTCCTATTTTTCAAATGAGTAAGATAATTTTTCTCTTACTTGGGCAATTGTTTGTTTTAATTTATCTTTTCTTTTTTGTTGTTCAATTGATTTTTGACTTTCAACCATCTTTTTAAAAGAAATATTTTTGATTAGTAAAAATATACTTTTCCCGCCATTCTCCATAACATATCCGCTTATGCTAACCCAAGCTGATTTATATTCTGAAGAGAGCCGAATTTCTATGTCATGTGTCTTTTCATTTTCTAATAAACTATTTAAATATTTACTAAATTTATCTTTATCAACTTGCGATTTTATCCACATTAATGGACTTTCACCAAGTAACATAGCAACACTTCGTAACGAAAGGATTTCTGCAAATACTTTATTTGCTTCAATCATTAACCTGTTTTCGTCTAAAACCACGTATGCCGTGTTTGTTCCTTCTAAAAGTTCGGTATATTTCCACATATTATTTCTTAATTTTTGATTTGCAAGATTTTTAGATTCAATTTCTTCTTCTAATGTGGATAGAACTTTTTGTATTTTGAACAGCATATTAATTCTATTTAAAATAATATGTGAAGAATTTTCTAAATCATTTTTCAGAATATAATCTAAGGAGCCATTTTTATAGTATTCAAGAATTTTAGGGTCAGAAATATCGTTTATTGATAAGCAAATTAACGGTATGGAGCCATTTAGTTTTTCAAATCTATCAGAAACTAATTGCTCATTAATGCCATCGGTATCTAGGTCGATAATAACTACCGTTGTTTCATTGTCAATGACGATATTAGCTTCCGGAAATTCTTTATAAATTTTAATGTTTACGTCAAAGGATACGCGCATTATAGAAGAGATTCTTTTTAATATAGTTTCATCTTTACTAATTAGCATAACTGTAGGTTTTTTTTCGCTCATTTTTAATTGCTCCGTCTTAAAAACTGTTTTTTAATTCTTAATTGAAGGTCGATGAACCTGTTTTTTACTTGTATAATATCTCTAATAAATATGATATAACTGCTTAAGGAATTAACAATGAAACTTTTTATAGTAGAAAGTCCTAATAAATGTGCTAAATTAAGAAAGTATTTAGGAAGTGATTACAGAGTTGCAGCATCAGTTGGACATGTACGCAGTATTCCTAAAAAGGGAATGAATATTGATATTGGAAATGGTTTTCTTCCAGTTTTTGAAATTTCATCTGATAAAAAAAAGGTTGTCAAAGATCTTAAAGAACTAGCGGAAAAAGCAGATGAAATTATTCTAGCTACAGACCCTGACAGGGAGGGAGAAGCAATCTCTTGGCATATCTATGATTTATTAAGCAAAAAAGATCAAAAGAAATGCAAAAGAGTAACATTCAATGCCATTACAAAAGATGCTGTTTTAAACGCTTTAAAAAAAGCAAGAACAATTGACATGAATATTGTTGATGCTCAAAAAGCTAGACAAGTTTTAGATCGCTTAATTGGATATACATTATCTCCATTACTTTGGTATAAGGTGGAATCAAAGACTTCAGCTGGAAGAGTTCAGTCTATTGCAGTTAAAATCGTTTCTTTGCGTGAAAAGGAAATACAAAACTTTAAGCCAGAGGATTTCTGGTATATTGATGCATTACTTAAGGCAAAAGAAGGTGAATTTTCAGCAAGAGTTGTAACAAAGGATAAAGATAATCGATATTTAGATGAAAAATTATCTAAAGAAGACTATGCAAAGTTACAAAAAGCCACATATAAAATTAATAAAATAGACAGAAAACAAAAGAAAGTGGAAGCATTTCCGCCATTTGATACATCTTCTTTGCAAACAGCTGCTTCATCAATCTTTAATTGGTCAGCTAAACAAACTGCGAGTTTATCTCAGAAGTTATATGAATCAGGACTTGTAAGCTACATTAGAACAGATTCATTTAATATTGCTAAAGAAGCGGTTGATCAAGTCAGAGCCTTTTTAAGCAAAAATGTTAAATGTGAGTATATACCTAAAGCCCCTAATGTTTTTAAGAAAAATGCAAAAAGCTCTTCACAAGAAGCGCACGAATGTATCCGACCAACTGATTGTTCAAATGTCGGAAATGATTTATCAACAGATGAAAAGAAATTATATAAATTAATCAGGGAACGTTTTGTTGCATGTCAGATGGCACCAATGGTCGTTGATACAGTAACGTATGAAATTAAGGCAAGTACTGGACATCAGTTAATTGCTAAAGGTCAAACAATACGCTTTGATGGTTGGACAAAAGTCTATAAGTATGTGAGCAAAAAAGACGTTACATTACCATGCGTTGAAGATGGTGAAAAATTAGATCTTAAGAAGTTAGACAAAATTAAGGGAACAACAAAACCTCCTCCAAGATATAGTGAGGGATCTTTAATTAAAAAGATGGAAGATGAAGGTGTTGGCAGACCATCCACATATCCAGCGATTATGGAGAATATTCAGCAACGAGGGTATGTTAAAAAAATAGATAAAAAAGGAATGTTACAAGCGACAGAACTAGGCATTAAAGTATTTGAATATTTAGAAGATAATTTTAAAGACTTTATTATGGACATTCACTATACTGCAACGTTAGAGTCTGACTTAGACATTATTGAAGATGGAAAAAAAACATATTGTGAAGTTGTTAGTTGTGTTTATGATATGATGATGACAGAAGTTACGAAAGCAAGAGGCGAACAGATGCCCGTTCCCAAAGGTTCAACTAAATGTTTGTGTTGTGACTCTGGAACTATCGTAGAAAAACATGGGAAATTCGGTATTTTTTATGCATGTGATCAATATCCAAAATGTAAAAGCATTTTTGAGCTAAATGAAGAAGGTATATTTGTCAAAAAAGAATATAAAAGTGCAGGGAAATCCTCTGGTCGTCCTTGTCCTGAGTGTGAGAAGGCTGGCAGGAAAGGAGTGTTAGTTAAAAGAAACAATAAAAAAGATAATTCGACTTTCTATGGCTGTTCTGCGTACCCCAAATGCAAAAACACAGAGTCGGATAGTATTGATGATCTTGGAGTTGATTAATGGCAATTTACGGTGGTTATTTAGGTCTTGCAAAGCTTAATGACATTCCAATTCGATGCACTGGATTTAATGTCAATGTGCAGCAAGATGTTTTATTTTATGATCACATTTTAGGTTTACGTGATAGTTCCCCTAACTATATAGAAACTAAAGGTGACATTGGAAATTTAAATATACAGAAGTATGCATGGCGACCCGGTGTTAAGTTGGCAACTGGCAATCTTACATTTCCAGCCACAAAAGAAAATTTACAAGAAATTTATAATTTAACACGTAGTGGTGACAACTTTAGTCTAGAGTTTACGTATTCTTGTGATAATGTGAGTAGAATTTTTGAAGATTGTAAAATTAATTCTTTTACTTTTAGTATATCGGCTGGAGACGTGTTAATTATTGATGCTCAAATTATGGCACGTACAATGTTCACAGAAAATTCTGTTTCGCAGATTACGCATTACAACATTGCACAAAAACTGATAACATGGGACATAGTTGAGATCAATAGCGAAAGTTCAGACAGGTTACAGTCATTTAGTTTCTCAGTAGCAAATAACTGTATACCAATTTATACAGCTGGTAATAATAATAACGACGAATTATGGCCAAAGAGAATACGAGTTGGCATGCAAGAATTAAACGGAACGCTAAATTATTATAAAAAAGGCGTTTTTTATCAAGATCTAAATGCTTTTACAGATTCAAATTCTTTAATTATTTCTATTTCTTCTGGAGGAAAATGTTCAGTGTTATTTTATGAGACATTAAATGTAATTTATCAACCGATTAATCGAGAAGGAAACATAGGTCCAATTATTAACTCCTTACCATTTGTCGGTGTTGGAAGAGCAATGGGAGATTTATAATGAAAATTATTATTGGAGTTCAAAAAGGACAAATATGTCCTCAATACTATATTGACAATGAATATAAGATTGTTTCCATAAACGACAATGTAAAACTATTGGCAAATAAGTTAATTGGAAAACATGAATTTAGCGACGATGAATTAGAAAAAATTCGATTAAGTGGATATAAAATAACATCTTCCTTCTGGGTTAACTTGTCAATTTTATCTTGTAAAGAATTTGATAAAGTTGTTGTGACTGATATAACAGAGCTAGATAATAAGCGTGCTTTTTCTAAGATTATATAATTTTGAAAATTTATTTTTAAGACAAACCAATTACCATTGCATTGTTGATTAATCCATGTATAATATAAATGTAAATTACAATTAATTCTATCATAGGAAAATATTATGGGAAAAGACGCATTATACCTCAAATTTAGACCACGTCAACTTGACGAAATTGTGGGACAACCACAATTAGTTAAGACATTGAAAGAGGCTTCGATTCGCAACCGTTTTGCTCACGCATATTTATTTGCAGGCAATAAGGGTTGTGGAAAAACAACTTCAGCAAGGATTGCCGCAAATCTTATGACATGTATAAGTCCATCAGAAGGAAGAGTATGTGGACAATGTAGGTCTTGTAAGACAATTCCACAGGGAGTTTCAATGGACGTTATTGAGCTAGATGGAGCTAAGCAAAGAAAAGTTGAAGATATTAATGCGTTAATTGAAGGAGCAACATGGAGTCCACAAGAATTAAGTAAAAAGATTTTTATTATTGACGAGTGTCATCAATTAAGTTCAACTGCGATTTCGTCACTTTTAAAGATTGTTGAGGAGCCCCCTGAATATTTAATTTTTATTTTTTGTACAACTGAATTACAAAAGATTCCTGACACTATTCTTTCTCGGTCTCAGCGACATCTTTTTAGCAAAATTTCTTCTAAGGAAATTGCAGGACGTTTAGAACTTATTGCAAAAAAAGAAAAGATTAACATTAATAATGAAGGCTTGTTTGAGTTAGCTCAATTGGGGAGAGGAAGTATGAGAGATGCTATTGGCTATCTTGAACAAATAGCGACTGCATCTGCCAATACAGACATTACGGAAAAAACAGTATATAAATATTTTGGAGTTGCAGATCGAAAAGGGGTTTATGATATTATTCAATCAATGGTTGATGAAAATTATTCCCTTTTATTAGATCAGATAAATGATATGGTAGTGGCTTCTGTTGATACAAAAAGTCTTTTGTATGAAGTTGCAGAAGTTTTTAGAAACATGTTGGTGATAAAGTTACAAGGAGAAAAAACAAAACTTGTTGACTTGCCAGATCATGAGATTGCGAAATTAGTCAAGTTTAGTAAAAGCGTTGGGCTTGGACAGCTTGATAAATTGTCGAAAGATTTTTCGGCAATTGAAAAAGACTTAACATATAGCATACACAAGAGATTAGTGATGGAATCTACATTAGTACGATGCACAGCAAGGCTAAATTTAAAAAAATAATTACAAAGAATAATCCGTCTCTCTTGAATAAGAGGGAAAAATGGAGTTTATTAGTAGCTTTAAAAATACAAAAAGCAGAAAAAAGGTAGATCATTATCCAACAGTTGAAGATGACGAATCTGAAATATTCGTTGAGAAAAGTAAATACATAGAAGATATTTTATTTAAATTACCTTCAGTGCGTAATCCGCTAATAGGTACACCTAAAGAGGTACAAGAAGAGTTAGATGGTATAGCAAAAAAAATACAAGTAGAGCCATGGTCAAATATTAGTGAAAAAGAGTATGATAGAATACATCTATATATGCACGGATATTTAGTTAATGTCGTGTTAAAGCAATTTCCTTATATAAAGGGAATGGAAACGTCTGATATATATCAAGAAACACTTATCGCTTTAAGATTTAAAGCAATACCAAACTTTAAGTCTGGAAAAGGAATGAGTTTCTTAAATTTTGCGAAGATGTGTATTAGAAGGCATCTAATTACCATTTTAAATGCGTCACAACATCGATTAAGAGACCAGTCGATGAATAAGGCGGTGTCACTAGATAGTCCCGTTACACCTGATGACGATTCTCCAAATAATACATTTTCCAATTTAATTCCTGATGATAATCCATCTGTGGATCAGGTAACAGCGCAAAAAGAGTCAATTAAAGTTACAAAGTACACATTAATGAGTGAGTTATCAGATTTTGAAAAAATGGTTTTAGAGGAATATTTAACAAATGCTTCGTATAAAGAAATAGCAAAAAACATTATTGATAGAACTGGAGAAGAATATTCTTCTTTATTAGAGAGTGATAAAAGAAAAATCCATAAAGCGGTTGACAATGCTCTTTGGCGTATTCGTAAAAAAGCATTTAAACTTAAAGAAGATGGCAATAAAGAGGAGTTGCCTCTTTTTATGAATTGAATAAACGTTCTTCAAATGGTAAAGGAACACTTTGTTATGCCAAGTAACAACGCAAAGAACCACATGCCATTAGATATTTCGAATATTAACATAGTTATTAATCCATTAGAGTATACTCGTTTCCCAAATCATGATATCATAATATCATTTGCTTATTTAACAAAAGCTTTTTTAGATACAAATTTATATAATCGTAATCTTCCTCATGAAAGCTGTGTTGAAATTGTATATAATAACGGAGTGATTACAAGTGATGACATTTGTCGCGGTATTATTGAAGGAAGTAAGTCCTTAAGGATGGTTGCCATTGTTGAAGATCAATTACAAATTGAATCAACCTATGATAATCCAATTTGTAGAATGGCATATAGTATTTTTGAAGATGATTTTTCATTCTCTCTTGACGAATCCATAAAAGTCGTTATAATAAAAAATTATAGGCGTAACTTTGGTAAGAATGAAGAAATTCTAAAAAGAATTATTTATTCGATAAATGTAATAAATTATCAATCTTTGTTGGGGAAAGAAAATTTTTTTGAATTAAGAAATTTTTCACCTTGTTTTTTCGTAGTTAACTAATACATTGATGCTCAAAAGGAGAGATTTATGAAAGTAGGTATTGATCAAGCTGTTCTCGTGAATTTGTTGGAAAGAGGAGCAATGGCGGCATTGTCAGATGAGGCACAAGGCGACACAAGCAATTTCGCTGTACTTGTAAAATCCGTAAAAATTACTGTTAATGGAGATTTTATTGTTGAGTCGGCAACTAATCTTATTGCCACAAAGGCTCAAGTTCCAGCAACGGAAGAAAATGGTATTACAGTAAAAGAAAAAGGTTCAGTTTTAGTTGCCGCCAAAGAACTTTACAATTGGGTATTAAAACAAAATAAAGCAAAAATTGTTTTATCACTTTCTTTATTTGCAACACCAAAAATAATTTCAACCGCTGAAGATATTGAAGAAGCAGATAGTACTCAATATTCAGTTACTCAAATTGGTGAATTAAATCTTGCCTCCAGAGATGACACAAAAACCGGAAATAAGTGGAAGTTAGATGGGTATGATCCAGACCAAATTAGCGTAGTAGATTTCGATGAAAAACACGAAACGTTGTTTCATGTCCCAACAACTCAGTTGACAGACGCATTAAATGGTACTTTGTTTTCGTCTCAGACGAAAGATTATCAGCATATTTATGATAGTGTAAATATTGAGAAGTACAATGGTCACTTGTATATGGCAGCAACTGATACTCACAGATGTTCCATCTATAAGATGGATAAAGCTGAATCCATTAATGACGATTTCTTTACTGAAAGCACAAGTACGAAAAATGGTGGTAAGTTTGAGTTAGGGTCTAAGGTTTTAATTCCATGTGCATATTTGAAACTCATTTCTAAGTATGCTGATGAATCACAATTTTTAAATTTTTATTACGATAAAGATAAGAATAAAGTTTATGTTCATCAAAAAGGTTGGGATATTCGTTTAGCAACTGTTGATAGCAATTTATTTCAAAAATTCCCCACTATTTATATGTTATTAGAGAAGAAATATTCAAAACTTGGATATATTCCAAAAGGTGTTTTAGCGAATAGATTGACATCTGCTTCTCTTGTGAACAAGTCAACTGTTCTTTTTGATTTTAGCAAGGATTCTGTAATTATTCATGCAATTTCTGAAGGTGGACATGCGCCTAATGTTTCTAATGCTCCAGTTCGGAATTTAACTATGGACGTTAAAGCCATTTGGGGCGTTCAGCACGTAATGGACGTAATTAAGGTCGTTAAGGATGCAGATCTTTGTGTTATGGTTCCAGATGATCTGCGTAGTATGAAAGTTACTAGCGAAGAAGATCAGAACCTTTCTTATTATGCAATGACAATTGATAATGTGAAGTATGCTTCTTTAATGAATGATTAGGAGCAAATTATGTCAGAAATGCCATCTATAGTCTTGGTAATTGGGGACATCCAATTAGGAAAGAATACTATCGTAAAAGCAAAAAAGAAATATTCCTCTTATCATTGGGAAACTGTATCTGCTTCTGAAACATCTTGTGATGAAATGAGAATGATAGCTGGTTTTCGGGAATTTGGTAAACCCAAGAAAGCTGTGCTTATTCAGGACATACCTAATAAAAAACAAATTCGAGAGTTTTTGTCTGATTTAGTTCGGTCAAATTCTGAGACGTTAAAATTCGTTCTTTGGGATTCTGATTCACAAATTAAAATTGATCCAAAGAAAGGAATGAATAAAACTTGGGAAAGTTGGATTTCAGACTTGAAAAGTAATAAAGGATTTACTTTAATAAATAATGGTTATGATTTTGCAGAAAATGATTCGGTTGGTTGTGTTTCATATGTAGTTGATTTATTTCTCAAGAGGAATAGGAAGATTAATACTGATGTAGCACAAGTTTTTGTTGATATGGTTGGCAAAAATAGAGCGATGTTAATCACTGAGATTAGTAAGTTATGTATTATTGCACCAGAAGTAATAACGCATGATTTTATTATTAATAATACTTTTCCGACATCAAAAGAGGCGATTTTATATAAATTTGGTAACGAGTTAGATTCTGGGAATTTAAAAAACGCTATTGTTTGTTTAGAAAATTTTCTAGACAATGGAGTTAATGCAAATGTTTTAGCTCAAATTATGATGAACAAAGCTCGTTGGAATTTAGCCATATGTCATTTATGGTCAGAAGGAAAAGACTGGAATTCAATTAAAAACGAAGTTTTAGACATGGGAAAATTCCCATCAATTATTTGGCATAATGATCAAATCCCATTAGCTCAGAAAAAGAAGTTAGCTGTTGAATGCAGTATCCCAGAAGATATGGAAAACTTTATGGTACGTAAAATGGGGATACCTTATGATTACATTGATATACCTAAGCCAAAAACAAAGCCAAATAAAGTAGTTAAGACAGGAGAGATTATTCCTTTGCCATTTATGGCTGATATAATGATTAATTCTGTACGTAAAAACGTAATTGCCCCTAATGTTAAAAAATATCCAGAAGCGCAATTAAGAAAGTTAGTTTTATATAGAGCAATTAAAGTTTATTTATATTTATCTGATTCACTTAAACAAATTCGTTATTCTCAAGAGAGCCAGAAAGAATCTTTGTATGAGATGGTTAAGACTTGGGTGGACATTTCTTTGTAGGAATTTTAATTTTATTTGCGATTAAAAATTTATTCATGGCTTGCGTACTAACCTGATATAGTTTAGAAAGTTCATCTACATTATTATTAAATGATTCATTAATTTTGTCAGCATTTAAAAACATAAGATATTGACTAATTCTATCAAATTTATAATATGAATTGTTTTTATCATAATACTCTTTTTCAAGTCTTAAATATATTTGTTCATAATTAATATCTTCATTCGTTATGTTGTTTCGATTTTCAACCCAATGAGAATATAGTGTAGCGTTATTCTCTTTTAGCCACTCTTCTAAAGCCCAAGGAGCAGTGTGTGCTGAAAAAGTAACATCAAATTCATGATGTTTTGGACATAACGTGATACCATTATTTACATCCCATCGATATTTAAACACTTTTCTTGTAATTAAGTGATGCGCATTAACCATATTTTGTGCTTCACAAACTATGCACTGATTGTTGTCACGTTGTTTTACAAGAATAGCCCATAATTCGTCGCAAAAATTACGTCCACTTTTATTGCTCATTTTTTTATATTTTATTTTTTTATTCATTTTAATTTGCTTTCGTTTACATTATTGATCAGTTCTTTATATTATAACAAAAAGAGCTATGTATAATACAAGAAAACTTAAAAAGGTGAATAATGATGAATGACGTTGATCCTGCAATTTTAGTGGCTATTTATTTACAAGGTGGCAGAGATGCGCTTATTGAGCATGTTTCTATTAAAAACGAGAATGCAAAACCTATTAATGGAAAGATGCATGAGATTGTTGATGTTTTTATAGATGCAGTCGAAGGAAGAATTGATCATGAAAAAGCAACTCAAAAAATTACTTTCTTACAGAACGAAATGAGGACAATTGTTGAGGATTTAACTTTAGATATGTATAATGATAAAAGTCTTTCAAAAGATGAAATGAATCTAATATTTAATGAGTTAGACATAATTGACGAAGAAATAGATGCAAGTGAATAACATATTTGATGCTTTAAAACAAATATGTTTAAGAGGGATAGCAGAATTTAGAAAAGAATTTAATGGCACATAAAACATAAAATAATGGACAAATTATGAATATAAAAGATGCCGAACATATTTTAAGAAAAGAAATTATATTGGAAAGAACGCCAAAAGGTCGTCCAATAGAAGAAAATGCTATTTTGAATTTAGACGCTGCTTTAGCGGATGAAAAGAATTATGGCAATGAAGTCGTTGAGTGTATAAGCTGTGGATTTGTTACATCAATTCTTTTAGTAGAAGAAGGATGTCCAAATTGTGGCGTTATAGACTTAAGGGCAGATCTTATCAAGGAGTAAATTATGAGAGATAGTGAGTTAACTGAACAAGAGAAATTAGCTAGATTAATGGGTAAGGAAGATAATGTTGAAGAAATTGATTCTGCTGACATGTTAACGCAAGGATTATTGAAACGTCTCGGCGGGGCTAATCCAAAATATTTGCAAGTGATACAAGAGGAGATAGACGCTTCTGGTGCTGTTTCAGATTACACTCCAATATCTAGTTTAAGTGCGTCTAAAAGGACAGCAAATGAACCTAAAAAAGATGAAAAATTAATTTTAGCATTAAAGTCAATTTATGCTGCTCAAATTGATATTTTTGAACGAATTGGCTTAAATTCAGGAGTAGAAGAAATATTAACTGCAATCATTAATAGAACAGCTGCATGCATTAAATATTTGGGAGAACCAATTGAGGAATTCAAGCCTTTAAGTCATTTATCTGGATTAGGTTCACCAGATATGATAAAAAATGCGAATAAAGTGATCGATACAACAATACAATGTTATAGGCTTGGCAAAATAGTTGAAACAAACATTTCAGAAGATGGATCGTCAATTGATATTGTATTTTCTGGTCGATCTGGCAATATTGAATATAAAGTATATGGTCAAGTTTCTGCAGATTCTTGGGAAGGAAGTGAGGCGATAGATTATATCTATACTCGTGGTTCTGGTAAGATGTCCGTTAAGACATTTGAAAGTGGTAAGTGGGTAGATAAAAGTGACACAACATTATATGATATTAGATGGGAATTAGAGGAAATTGATTTATCTGAAAAGAATAACCCTTCTATTGAGAAAAATGAAATCGTAGATAACGAAAAAAATATCACAAATAAAAAGGAAGTCAAAGTTGCAATATTGAATAATAAAGACAAAGGCAACGATGATGGAGATGAAGATGATGATGAAGAGGAAATTGGTGATGATATCGTTGTCTAATGAGGACAGTTCAATAGAAGATCAGGATATATGAAAGACAGATATGTAGATCAGAGAACAATTTTCGTTGAGACACTTTATAATAATCTTAAAAAAGAAGCAGAGAAAGCCCAAAAGGAACGGGATAAGTTTGCGTCTATTGCGGCTTCGTATATTGATTCTGGATTATCAGATTCTGAATGTATTGAGTTGTTAATTGTAGACGGAATTAGTAGAGAAGCTGCGAAGAGTTATGTTACAATGGTTAAAGATAATGCAAATGCAGAATCTGAAGATAATCATGAATATACATTCGTATTTGAAGATAGTTATGGAAACGTATTTAGTTCCTATGATATAAACCGGGTTATTTATGCTTCTTCTGAACAAGATGCATGGGAAAAAGCAGAAGAGTTAACAGGAGATGATACAGAATTTGAAATCAATTCAATCATTTCCGTTGACAGGGTGGACTAATGAAAAAACAGGTCTCTTCGATTGCGTCATCAATTTTGGCGTTGTTAAATAATATTGATGAACTAATTGTGAAGTCTAATAATAGACAAGACGCAAAAGAAGTTATGCGTGCTATGACTATTTATGCTGCATCAAAGAACTATTCATTACCTAATGAAAAGATTGAAAATTTTTACGCTATCCTACTAGATGGACGACCAATGACATTATCTTTTATTATTAAAGATATAGCTAGAGATATTGTCATGTCTGAGCGTAAAAAATAAGTTCCCTCTTGTATTGCTCAAGTTTTCCATGTATAATATCTTGAAGATTTTGTTAATACTGAGGATATATTTATATGGACGAACAACCATTAAAAGCGTCAAGTGAAATCCCGCTTGATCCTCCGCAACAAACGATGAGAAGTCTTTTAAGTAAAGACAGTAAAAAAATTGATGACATGCTCTCACAAGTTATCAATTTAAATAATGACAATGAAATGCATGAACCTACTTGTGCAATTTGCTCAAGTGCAATCCGCAAAGATGCAGAGGAAGTATGGGACCATACGCATAAAAATAAAGATATTATAAAACTTTTTGAAGAACGTACCGGACTTGCTATAAGTCGCGATGTTGTTGAAAATCATATGTTAAACCATAAGAGTGGTGGCATTAAAGAAATTCAAAAAGTAGAATATATTGACCGAATAAAAAGATTATATGGGAAAAATACCACAACTCTTGACAAAATAGACTTTTGTCTTTCGATTTTGACAGAAAGAGTGATGGGAGTTAATAGTCTAGTTCCTAACTCAAATCAATCAGCATCAGATATTGAAAAAATTAAAAGCTCTGAAACTGCACGGTTAATGGCACAATTTGGCAATTTTTGTAAATTACAAGCGACAATTATGGGGGAAATGAAAGACCAAGGTGAATTAATTTCTATTCCTAAAGATAAATTTGTCAATGTTTTTCATACCGCTATCGCTAATGCGAATAATGATAGAGAACGCCAATTAATTAAGGATATATTAGATGGGTTAAAAAACATGGGATGAAGTCAGTATCTATCATGCACATCTCAGCGAAAGACAGTTCATAAAAGTACGTATCCTTTAGAGAAAATCGCCAGATGGACGGAGATAATCAATGCCGAATATACATAAATTTAACGAAATCTTTCATCCAGTAAAAACTGGAGATCTTTGGAATGAATTTAGTAATCAAACTCAAATGCTAATCCCTAGTAACAATTACCGATATGCTCTTCGATTTATTGGTGAAGTCGGCAATTTCAGGAGACAATATATTGACAATTCCAAACTTGGAATTAAAAGTGATGAGCTAAAGGCAATGTTGACAGGTAAGTATAATTATGACTCAAAAGATCTTAAAAAGATTCAATTTGCGCAACAAGTATCGAATAAGCACCTATGGACTCGTATATTGATGGGTAACGTATTCGTAAGAAGAATTGAGTCTTTAAATGGCGAACCAGTTCATAACCAAATATTTTTGAAGCAAGTAGTTGTTGCACAATTTACCCGTGCTATGTTTAAGTCATTTGCTATGAATAGTAGAGAAATGTTGACAGGTTTACATGCATATGATATTATATTATCTCCAAATACTAATTTTGCACAATCGAAATTTGAAACAAAACACATAGTCATTTCAAGTAATAAACCGTCTTACTTAGAGCCAGATGAAATTGAAATAATCATGAATAATGGAGTTTATGATTTAAAAAAGTTTACACAAGAATTAAATCAAAAAACTATTTCTAGTCCAAAACAAGGATTCGTATATTCTGAACTAAATATTCGGAAAGAATTAAGCAAAGATGTGCTGAAAGAATTTTCGAAATATTTGGTTTCTTGTGAAGAAGATAAAGAAATTGAATTTTTATTAGACCACACAGATCAGTTAGAAGACAACGACGAAGAAATTTCGCTTATTAATACTGATATCTTTTAAAGGAGAAAAAAGGATGGAAATTGGATACACTTTTTCAGATATGTCTTTTGAACCTCAATATTCAGAGGTTCCATCGCGATCTGATGTAACGTTAAACACTAAATTAGGCAAAATATTTTTACAATTGCCAGTTATTTCAGCAAATATGGGCGACATCACTGGCAAAAAAATGGCTTTGGAAATGCGATCTAATGGCGGACTAGGTATCTTGCATAGATTTATGAGTGTTGAAGAAAATATTAAAGAATATGTAGGCGCGGTTAATGAACTTGGAAATTCAAACCAATATATAGGTGTTTCTGTTGGTGTTGGAAAAAGTGGCAGAGAACGTTTTGATTCTCTTTATCATTTAGCTGGTGCTAGAACTTTTTGTATTGATGTTGCACATGGGCATCATGTGCATGTTAAAGATATGCTTACGTATATTCATGAAGGATATGATCTTAAAGATGTTACATTAATCGCAGGTAATGTTGCAACTGTAAGAGGTGCAGAAGATTTGTTTTCATGGGGGGCTGACGTTGTTAAAGTTGGAGTTGGTCCCGGTGCAGTTTGTCAAACAAGACAAAATACAGGTGCTGGTGTTCCCCAACTGTACGCTTTAGCACAGATTCGGAAGGCGTTACCAGAGTTCGATTTATACCCAACAATTGCTGATGGTGGAATTAAATTTACTTCTGATATTGCAAAAGCTTTAGTTTATGCAAATGCAGTTATGGTTGGATCTTTTATTTCTGGAACCACTGAAACTCCCGGCTCTGTTTACGAGAACGAAAAGGGGGAATTTTATAAGGTTTATGGTGGATCGGCTAGCGGAGAACGTAAGGTAAAAGCTGGTGGAGAAAATAGTTTTGTTGAAGGGATGGTTAAAACTGTTCCGTTTAGGGGTCATGTAAAGTATATTTTGAAAAAGATCAGAGAAAACGTCCAGTCTTCTTGTTCGTATCAAGGTGCATTTAATTTAGATGAATTTAGAGTAAAAGCTGTATTAAAACCAATTACAGAAGCTTCAAGAGTTGAAAGTAAAATATAAGGAAAAGCTGAAAAGCACGAATCAACGATGAATTATATTTTGAAAGAATTTAAAAACTCTTCTGATGCGAGATAATTACAGTATTTTTCATCAGGTATCAAAATAAAATTTAAAATCACACTAAGGATTAAAAAATGAATAGACTCAACGGGTTGGCGTGTTATCTAAGTGGACCTATTGATTTTGCAACAGATATGGGTAAAAGTTGGCGAGATGAAATAACAAATTTCTTAGAGCCAAAAAATGTCCATGTTTTAAACCCTCTTAAACATTGTTTTTGGGGAGCACAAGAATTAGATACCGTTAAAAGACCTAGAATGAAAAAACTAGGTGAAGAATGTCGTTTTGATGAGTTAAGAACTGAAATGAAGTCCGTTAATCATTGGGACTTAAGGGCGGTAGACCTTAGTTCATTTTTAATTGTAAACTATGATAATAGCGTACATATGTGCGGGACATATGAAGAAATATTTATAGCAAATAAACAATCAAAACCTGTTTTGTTTGTTTTATCTTGCCAACGAAACAAAATTTCAAGCTGGATGTATGGGAGATTTCCTCCTTCACATATGTTTGAGAGTTGGCAGGAGTTGAAATATTATTTAAATAGAATTGATGAGGAAAAAAATTATCAATTTACTGAAGCAGATAATAAACGTTGGCTTTTTTTTGATGGACCACATATTAATATAGAATAGGAAAAACATAATGGACCTGAACAATGTAGTAAACAAAATATTCAACGACGAATGGGAAAATGTTTTTCCACAAATTCCAAATGACAGCATTGACTTGATAATTACTTCTCCACCATATAATATTGATTTAGGACAAAGTGAGTTTAAAGACGCATATGATTCACATAATGATAATATGAGTTTTGATTCATATTTAACTTGGATGTCTCTTCTATTTTGTAATTGTCACCGTATTTTAAAGCAGGGTGGACGTTTATGTATTAATGTCGCAGACGCTTCGAATGGTAGCATTCCTACACATGCATATTTCATATCTATGTTATTGGGTAAATTTATTAATTCCCAAAATGTGAATTTAGAAAAACAATTTGAATATATAACTACTATCGTTTGGGACAAAGGACAAATGGGGTCTTCTACGGCATGGGGTAGTTGGTTGAGTCCGAATTGCCCATCATTCCCTACACAATTTGAATATATTATTATTGTTGGCAAAGGAACAAAATATCATAATGGAGAAAAGGATAGTATAACAGTAACCAGAGATAATTTTATAACTAATTCTAGAGCATTGTGGAGATTCGCGCCTGAAACAAAAATGAGAGAGTACGGTCATCCAGCAATGTTTCCAGAAGAATTACCAAGAAGGCTTATTGATCAATTGTCTTATCAAAATGATATTGTCTTAGACCCTTTTAATGGACTTGGAACAACAACAGTTGTTGCAAAACAAATGGGGAGGCAATATATCGGAATTGAGAAATCAAAGATTTATTATGATAAATCTATTGAAAGAATGGCATCAATCCCATTAATGGTTTCTGGAGTGCCTTCTTGGATGTCATGAAAAAGGTGAAAAAATGCAAGAAAAACAACCTGAAGAACAAATATTAATTATTAAAGCACAACCAGAAGAAATAAGTATTATTGTTCCATATATGAATGAGAATAGAATGTTAACCGATTATCGTCTTGATAGGCGATATGGGGATTTAAAATTTGGAACTCTGTCGCAGCTTGCAAACAATATGGGAATAACAATGAAAAAAACCGATAAAGGCTTGAAATTTACTGCAACTAAAACTAAATTACAAATGTTCGTAGAGAAGTTACATTTTGCCTTGGTTCCATTTTACCAAGCTTAATTTTTCATTGGAGAAATATAATGAATGCACAGACATGGACGTTGACATTGGATGAATTATATAAAAGCCCATATATCATATACAAAGTGATTGCGGGTTCTCAAGCTTATGGTTGTGCAACAAAAGATAGCGATACAGATATTAGAGGATATTACTTCGTTCCTAAAAAGATTAGAAATAGTATGTTTGAATATAGTGAGCAAATTAACGATAAGAGTAATGACATTGTTTTTTATGATTTAAAAAGAGCATTCGAACTTTTAATGACTGCAAACCCAAATCAAATTGAATTACTTTGGATTCCAGATGACTGTGTCGAGATTAAGCATCCAGTTATAGATCAATTAATAAAGAATAGAAAGTTGTTTATTTCTAAAGCTGCTTACGAATCTCACTTTCAATATTCACAAAGTCAAATTCATAAGGCAAAAGGTCAGAATAAATGGGTGAATAATCCAAAGCCAAAAGATCCTCCAGACAAGTTAGATTTTTGTTACTATATTAATGCATTATTCGATGGACATTTACAATATGTTGCAGAACAGATTGGTATGCCAGTTTCACCAATGAGTATTGGAATGCCTTGTAGACCAGTTTTAATAAAAAATACCGACATTAATCTATCTCAATGTCACATTGCAAAGCTTGAACGTGCAGAAAACATGTATCGTTTATATGAATATGGTGCAGAAGCTAAAGGTGTTTTTAGAGGTAAAAATCAACAATTAGTTACTGAATCTATTCCATATGGTGATGAATGGAAAAAAATAAAAGGTTTGTTAATTTATAATGATCAGGCATATCGTGCAGCCTTGAAAGACTGGAAAAACTATTGGGATTGGGTCAAAAATAGGAACGAGTCTAGGTGGATTAGTCAAGAAAATGGAGAATTAGATTTTGATTCAAAAAACATGCATCATTGTATAAGGCTCATGCTTTCTTCAAAAAATATTTTAAAAAATGGCTCACCAATTGTTAGATTTGAAGGCGAGAAACAAGTGTTATTAATGCAGATTAAACAAGGAGCAATATCATATAAAGAAATCATGAAAATGGTTAAAAGTCTACAAAAAGAGATTGACACTTTATTAAATAAGACTAAAATTCCAGAAACTGTAGATTTTAATAAAATTAATGCTTTTTATCTTCGTCTTTCAAAGAAGATTGATTTTTAACTTGGTGCGGTTTAGCATCTTCTCCAGAGATGCTAAGTTCATCCTTTTTGTGCCATAACAGTGTGCGACCTAAAGAGCTTAAAATCCAGTTTTCTAATATAATTTCACCTAAATGTACTTTGTAATGACAGCAAGCACAAATATTCGTTAAATTAAAAGGTAAATTTGCATTCTTAATTTTTCTGCCACGTATGTGATGTTCTTCAAGGAATTCAAAGGTGCCACAAATATCACATGGGAATTTTCCAGAGATATTTCTTTTATGAATGTTCTTTTTAGACATTGTTATGTCATCGTTTTAGTTTAAAATTTTATACACTGAATACATTATACAGATAGAAAAATGTATAATATCTCTAAAGAAAAAGAAATAAAAATGTGGAAATTAAAAGAACATAATAAAGAAAAAGAACAAGTTTTAAAGAAAGACGGGTTTCATCCATTCTTGGCAAGATTGTTATCTCAAAAAGAAATTGGTATTGAAAAAATACCAGATTTTCTATGCACTGAATATAAAAACATTAGTCATCCTTATACACTGAATGATCTTGAAAAAGCAACAAGACTATTTGTAAATCATGCACTGAATAAGGATACGGTAGCCGTTATTGGAGACTATGATGCCGATGGTATTATAAGTAGCACTATGGTTTATGAGGTTTGTCGCCATTTGGGTTTAACTTGTAAGGTATTCTTGCCTTCTAGAATTGATCACGGATATGGTTTAAATGAAAAGACAATTCAAGCATTTAAAGAAAAGGTTTGTACACCACCAGATTTATTAATTGTTACTGATTGTGGTACGACCAACAAGAAAGAGATAGAAGAACTTAAAAATTTTGGTATTAAATCTATAATTATTATTGACCATCATCTACCGGGAAAAGAAGAAGATATTTCAACTAATGCTGATGCATTAATTAATTGGCATTTTTCAAAGTGTGCAGAGATGTGTGCTTGCGGAGAAGTTTATCAGTTTATTCGTGGGATTCGGTTATTAACTAAGAAAATTGATCCAATTGAATACTTAAGTTATGCCGCAATAGGCACAATAGCAGATTCAAGCCCCATTATTGGTGATAACAGAATTATAGTCAAAAACGGTTTATCAACCTATTCTTTGAGTCATGTTTGTGCAAGCGGATTAAATGCTCTTATAAATGCTAAAATAAATTATTCTTCAACAATTACACAAACAGATATCGCTTTTCGTATTGCACCAATGATTAATGCGGCTGGACGAATTGAGACACCAGATATTGTGTTCAGATTATTAACTGAATACGACATGACAATTGCTAAAGATTTAGCTGAAAAAGTGGCTCGATTAAATGATGAACGTAAAGATTTACAATCTTTTATTGAACAAGAAGCGTTTAAAAAAGCGGTTTGTCTTAAAGATAAAGACGGAATCATCATTTATGATAAAAACTGGCACGTTGGTGTAGTTGGTATTATTGCATCAAGATTAGTAGATGAATTTAGAAAGCCAGTATTAGTTATTGGATATTTAAATGGAGTCTGGAAAGGGAGTGGACGTTCGATTAATGGAGTGAACATTAGAGAAGTCTTAGATCGTTGTGATTACATGTTTGAAAAATATGGCGGACACGCAATGGCTGTTGGTGTGACATTAAAAGAAGAGTATTTAGAACAGGCTTCAGAGATATTTCATAAAGCATGCACAGAACATATGAATGGGTTAGACGATAATGTGAACTCAACAAGGACTTATGATGCTATTTTAACTATGAATGCCATTTCAGAAGAGATGGCTCAATTATTAAATGATCATCTTTCTCCTTATTGTAATAAAAATAATTCTGAGCCTATTTTTCGACTAAAAGATGTTGTAATTACAAATGCACAACTTAAAGAAGGAAAGGGATGGCGTTTAATTACTTTTAATATTTTTAAGGGGCAAGACTATTTACCAATTGCATTTAAAATGTTTTCTCCAAAATTTGGAGAGGAGATTGAAGGTGAACGGGTTGACGTTTATTTCTCCTTCCCTCAACATTGGGATAATTCAAAGAGATTTGAACAATTTGATTTAACTGTTGTTGACATTGTTAAGAGGTCTTGAAACTACAAAGAAGTTACGTTTTTTAAAAAAGGAGAAACAATGAATAATAAATTGCAAGCAATCATTGAAGGCGATACAAGAGCAGAAGAACTTCTTGAATTATTTTGTGATGCACAATTTCATGACGTTGATAAAGATCAATTAAGTAGCGTTTTAAGACAGTATGGTTCATTAAGTTTGGCACAAGAGGCTCAAAAGGAAATCCTTAGTGAATGGAGCGATTTAAACACGTTATTTGTCAATTATAAAATAAATCATCAAGATTTTTTAGAAAAAATTATGAAATTTGATTATGATCTGTTTTTAATTGAAAAAATTATTGCGTATTATAAAAACGGGGACAAAAATGAATGTTAAGCAGGTTTTGGTTATTCGCAAAGACTTGAAAATGCGTCGAGGAAAGGAAATCGCACAATGTTGTCATGCAAGTTTAGCGATATTTTTCAATCGTATGGAAGAGCATTACTTTAATCATAGTGATGGTGGAAATGATTATGCCATGTGGGTTTGTGAAATGACTCCGGAGATGGAATATTGGAAAACTCATTCTTTTGTTAAGGTTTGTTTAGTTGTCCATTCTGAGGAAGAATTGTTAGAGATTGTTAATTCTGCTAAGCTAGAAAACTTACCAGTTTCATTAATTACTGATAATGGTACAACTGAATTCCATGGTGTAGCAACTAATACTTGTTGTGCTATTGGTCCTGATCTTTCTGAAAAGATTGATAAAATAACTGGACACTTAAGTCTTTATTAAGGTTATATTGTAAAAATGAATGTTATTAAAAAAAATAATTTTATTTACAGTAGTGGTTTCGTCAATCCTAGATTCATCTGTTGGGATTGCGGAAGTGATAACGGTTGTCTAATTACTCGTAAGGCAAATGGGCTCGTTCGATGCCATTGGTGCCTTGCATTAAATGATCTGAGCAATAATTGCTTACCAGCTCAAAAACCAACAAATTCCTTAAATGATAATTTAAAAATCAAAGTTAACCGAAAACGATTTTTGTTGTATAATGTAGGATGCATCAAGGAGAAAGTCAAAATGAAAACAAGAACTCTTATACGATTCTTGATAACTCTAAATAATTAGTCTTGCAAATGCTTGGAGGAATTGGAAATGATTGAGTATACAAAAGTTGATTTAATAGCGGGTGATGAGGGAAATGATGGGAAGTGCCAAGGGGCTCCAGACGTTTCTTTTTTGGTCGGCTCAACCATAAAAAGAGTAGGTTACGTTCCACGACACTCGGAGGGAGGATTTGCCATAGATTATTGCAAAAACGATAATGCAACAAAAGAAATGCGTGTAGTTTTTGGTTACAATGATCTTGGCTTCTGGATTCAGTGGCATGGAGAAATAAATGCCATTGACAAAAGGCGTGAACTATGGAAAAAGATTGATGCTAAATGGGATTATGTCTGTTGTCAAAGACCAGTGTTAGTTGAAAATCCTTTACAAAGAAGTTTTTCATTTACAGATGGAAAGAATCCAAGTACGGCGTTTCTGACTCTTTCAGTCGAAGAAATTAAACTAATGGGAGGAATTGTTGCTTGCCGTTTTGAGGAAGAAGAAAAGGACGTTGATAAAATTGTTGCAGCTATTTGTGGATGGATGTCTCTATTTGATTAAAATAAAAATTTAGGTGGTTGAAGAGGATTATCTGCTTGAATGAACAACAGTCATTGGTTGACGAAACATAAGAGAAGGAGGCTCTATGGAAGACATGGTGGAAGGAAGAAGAAAAATGACAAGTGAAGACAAAATATATTATCCATGCAGTGGGCAAGAAGTTCTTCTAGATGAAGATATAAAGTTAAATGCAGGAGAGATGTTTTGTTGCGTTGATGGCTTTTTGCATAATGGTGCGGGAAGTAAGTACTTCTCCACTGGGCCAAGTTGGACGAAGTTGCCTGATTGTCAATTCTCCAAATATCTTACTTTCGATGATCGTCAAAATGTTTTTGTAAAAAATGTTCCTGAGCATTTGATTTTTCCAACATGTATAGAAGTTGTCTGCGAAGATAAAAACTCCTCGCAGTCTTTGTTAAAGGTTAATATTAGAACGGAAGAGCTAAAATCAATGTTGCGTTTTGTTGGTTGCAGAAAGATTTGCACATTGCGTTGGATCGATGGAACGTCATACACAGATGGGCGTGGGCAGCATGTGTTTTTTGAACAAAAATGTTTTTTAGGAGCCTGAGATGCGACGAGTAGCACATGGCGAAGCATATTTTGGTGACAAAACGCCACTGATTCTTCAACTAATGTTGAAGGTAAAAACTCAACAGGACGAAGCGAGGCGTCCTTCCAAGATTTTCCAATCTTGGTAAACTAGGTTCAAGATGAGGATGTTTGGGTAGCCTACAATGATAATAATAGAATCTATAGTGGAAAACGCGGAAAAAGTGGATCTTATTTCTCTAAGGAGAATTGAAGATGATTAGATCATCTGGGATAGTTATAGTTAGAAAGTTAAATTCCAGATGGCAATATCTTTTTCTTCGGGCTTATCATTACTGGGATTTCCCCAAAGGTAAAGTAGAAGAAGGAGAAGAGTTAATTGAGACAGCAGTGAGAGAAACTAGAGAGGAATCTGGCATAACAGACCTAGCGTTTAATTGGGGAAATGTATTTACAGAGACTGATCCCTACGGTAAAAAAAAGAAAATAGCAAGGTATTATCTGGCAGAGACCACCCAAGAAAAAGTAACTCTGAACTACAATGAAGAGCTTGGGAAACCGGAGCATAACGAATATCGTTGGATTCAGTTTGGAGCATTGAAAAAACTAGCCTGTCCTAGAATTCTTCAGGTTGCAAAATGGGCAAAGACAATTATTGAGGGATCTAAATGAGAGGATATTGCGTGAATTGTTCCAATTGGATTTCGGAGGATGGAAAAAATGGTGTATGTAAATATAAAGGTTCAAGACCTCATAGGCCCAGAGTTCCTCATGATGGATCTTGTAATTGGTGGATTGAAATCAACAACCCAAGGACTAAGGATCTAGGGGTTTCTTTGCGAAAATAATATGAAAAAATTACAAAAACAAGTTGACGAAGTATTCAAAGATGCATTCGGTCGCACTCCCTTGCGGCAGAGGCTTGAGGATATCTTTAGAGAGGCTGTAGAGCTTCGTAACGCTACTGACATGCGGAACCTTAAGGAGGAGGTGGGGGATCTTCTAGCGTCCGCCATAGCTCTCTGCAATGAGTGCGAATGGGACATGGAAGATCGTGTCAGAGATAGTCTGAACAAAATTGCGATTAGAAAGAAACAATATCAAAGTCTTGGTCGAAAAGCGGCAATCGCCCTGTTGGGTGGCGCATTCGATCCTCCCACTATTGGACATATCAAATTGGCCGAATTTATCCTGAATACTAGCGGAACTTTTGATGAAGTCTGGTTAGTCCCGTGTTTCAGCCATATGAATGGAAAAGAAATGGCTTCTCCTGAAGATCGTTTGGCAATGTGTAATCTTGCCTCCAAGCACGATGGGAGAATTAAAGTTTTTGACTATGAAATAAAAAACCAGCTTCGTGGTGAGACATATCATTTTGTTAAAAAGCTACTTTCTGAAGATTTTTCCAAAAATGAGTATGATTTCAGCATTGTTATTGGTCAGGACAACGCCAATACCTTCAATAAGTGGGTTAATTTTCAAGATTTAGAAAAGATGATGAGATTTGTGGTCGTGTCTAGAGTCGGAATCAATCCCGATCCCGATATCAACTGGTATTATAATCCTCCTCATATTTATTTGTATGGTGGTGATGTAATTCCAGAATGCTCCTCCACAGAAGCCAGAAAGATAATGCTTAATATTTGGGTTTGTCCCGATATCAATGCGTATCCTAAAATTTTAAACGAAAATGTTTTTAATTACATAGTAGAAAAGAGGTTATACCTTCCGTGAAAATTGGTTTGACAAGTGGGTGCTTTGATTTATTTAAACGTGAGCAGAAAAAGCGGGAATCTTCCGGTTCCAGCATTTGAGAAGGTATAATGATGCAAAACGAATATGATCTGGAGTATACTGTTAAAAAGACGATTTTCAAAACGGATGATCCGCAATATTTCTTCAGCGAGATCAATACTTGGTCTCCACCGGATATCATGCTCGACTACTATATTTCTACAAGAGGAAATAAAGCTGTTGCTATAGACGCTAAAGAGCTAACAGCTGGCGGAGTCACTCATATTCCAGAGGTATGTACTGTAATGAGGATCGGAGAGTATAATTTTAGTAATGTTTTCATTGAAATGAAAAATGAACAACACAGACTGTGTATGCTACTAGTTAAGATGGGTTGTAAATTCATATTCAAATTCCCATTTAGACCGATACGTGTTACTTTAGAAAGTCCCATTTCCTCTATAACGCCAGAATATATTATCGAAGAAAGATATGGGCTGGGCGGAGTCAGACACTACAGTGTGGAGCAGGAGTTGGTTAAATGAGAAAAACGATAGGAGACAGAAATGATTAAGAACATTTGTGGAAGAAATATTTTATTCGAGGTGTCTCAAGGAGACATTACTGGGGAAGACGTTGATGCGATTGTTAATGCTGCTCATGAGCGGCTTCAGGGTGGCGGCGGAGTTGACGGTGCGATACATCGTGCTGCTGGGCCTAAATTATGTCAGGCGTGTAGAGATTTTCCAGAAGTAGAGCGCGGAGTTCGTTGCAGAGTCGGAGAGGCTTTCATTACTCCCGGTTTTCGATTGAAAGCAAGTATG
>Ga0210003_1000203_pt1 | contig 52807 bp, 79 predicted proteins | sample LantaG_FD_182804 | JGI IMG/M metagenome (GOLD analysis project Ga0210003, IMG submission 182804) | Deep subsurface microbial communities from Baltic Sea to uncover new lineages of life (NeLLi) - Landsort_02402 metaG (SPAdes) (version 2) | ecosystem: Environmental > Aquatic > Marine > Oceanic >... | reverse complement strand
AAGACAAAATAGGAATACTACAACTGTTAGAACAACAAGGGTTACACCAAATAGTAGAAATAAATCACCTTATACAAGGGTATTACAAGATGGTTCAAAAACTACTAAGACTTATACACCTAATTACAGTAAACCAAGAACAAGTAGTAAACCATCTTATAACACACCTACAAGAACACAACAAAGAACAACAACTGTGAAAAGAAGTACACAACCTAGTAGAAGTGCAAATTATAACAGACCAAGTTCAACTACAAGATCAAGTTCTACATATAGTAGACCATCTAGTTCAAGTAAAAATTATAGTACACCAAGTAGAAGTTCTTCAAGTTATAAAAGTTCTGCACCAGCAAGAAGTAGTTCAAGCTATTCAAGTGGGAGAAGTAGTTCTTCTTCAAGAAGTTCTTATTCAAGTGGAAGTTCTTCAAGAAGTTCAGGTTCAGCAACACGAAGTAGTAGTGGTGGATCACGAAGTGGTGGTAAAAAATAACAAAACAAAAAAGGGAAGTGATTAGCTTCCCTTTATTTTTTTCTTTATTTTAATAACTTTCTTCATTCTTCGTTCTAATGTAAATCTTTTTACTGCATCTTCCCAAGTTTCATCAGGTTTCATACCAACTATATTATCACCAATCATTTCCCCGCTAACTTTTTTAGCAAATGGTAATAGAGGTTCCATTATTTTACGATTGATTTTAAGAATTCAGCTCTTTTCTTATTAACTACTTCTAATGTATATTTTTCTAAGACTAATTCATTCAGAGCCATTCCCATTTCTTTAACAGCATTAGGATTATCAGCAAAATATTTCATCTTATCGTACCAACCTTTTTTATCACCTTCATCAATTAAGAAACCATTTTTACCATCAATTACATCAAGTGTATATGGTCCAAAGTTACTTGCAATAACAGGCATTTGGTGAATACCAGCTTCGATAACTTTCAATTGACTTTTAACTGCATTAAATCTAAATGATTTTAATGGTGCAAGAGCTACATCAGCTTCATTATACATTGTACCATATAAGAAAATAGGTTTAGTCCATCTTCTTTGATAGAACATATCTTTATATTCTTCGTTATAACCATAAATATCTCTTTCGATATCAGTATATTCTCTTAACCAGGACATATAATCAATATCTCCAATCCATCTATTACGGTTTGTGAATATATTTTCAAATATAGTCCACATACTTCTTTGAGGATTATCCATTGATATACCACCATTTTGATTTTTCATTCTTAAATCGAAACCACACATATACATTTGTGTCTTACTTAAAAAATCTTTATCAAACATATTGAATGAATCTTCTAATAATGCGAGATCAGGTCTATGTGAAATACCACCACCCCAAATAAATCTAGTTTTATCAGATTCTACTTTATTAGGTGTCCATTGAACTTCCTTATGACTTACAGCATTTTCTAATACAGCAACATTAGGATTCACTTTCATTATTTCATCAGCAAATATTGAAGTTGTTGTAGTAACATAATTTGCACTTTTGATATGATTTAGTGTTACTTCTTTAGAATTATTCTTTTTCCAATTTTTATAATTTATGTGTGAATGATCAAGTTCCCAATGATCATCAATATCGAATACTATTTTAATCCCATATTTTTTTACAACATTAGGAAAATTTACTGCATTTGCTTTATCTCTAAAAGGAATTCCTTTATGATAAACAATAACATTATAATCTTTTAATGCTTCTTCTGTAAATCTAAATGTGAAATCACTATTCGATAAAAATTTTACTTCTATATCTGGGTCGTTTAGTGATAGATATGGTGCATTCATTCTATAATATCCTACACCATCATTATCAAGGGAGAGTACTAATACTTTAATTTTTGACATATACTATAATTAGTTTTTATTTATAGTCTTTATATATCTAAATGTTTAGGTTTCAACAGAAGAAATATATATTATAGTTCTTAGAAATTAATATATACATTAAACATTTATATTTCATAGGTATTTTTTATATATAAGAAAAAAATCAAATCTTTATTTAATGTCAACTTTCTCGAAAAGAATTAAGATAAACCCGGACGTATTATTAGAATATGTATATGACGATACTAACTATAAAGCAGAGGATTATAAAGTTTTATCAAACTTAAAAGAATCAACTAAAAGTTATCAGTCAACAACGGGGTTAAACACAGAAGAAAACAGTTTATTTTTAATTGATAGTGTATTGGATAAATATTCAAAAGTAGACACTAGTAATTTCAATTATCTTAGGTTACAGAACTATGCATCAGCGGCAGTTCTTTATGATACAGTAAAATTATATTTTCCTAGTGGATTTGATTTTTATGATGATTACTTAGGGTTCTATATTAATGTATACGCACACGGTTACGATAATAATAAAAAATATTCATTTACTAATTTCTTTTATACTAAAGACAATACGGATGTAATGAAAATATTTGATTTACCTAGACCATTTCTTTTTGATGGTAAATATTGGGTGAGGTCAATAGAAATTGATGTTCCATCATTATTTGATATTTCTAATCAAAGAATAATAACAAACACTTTAAATGAACCAACACCAAATACAATTAATAGTAATTTAACTAATGGTGAAGGATTAGGTATAAATAGTCCAATATTTGTTGATTTCGGATTTATAACATCAACAGAAAGTGTTCTTGATGTAGATTACTATTATATGGGTGATTTAGCATCATTTAGCTTACCACAGTCACCAGAATACAATGAAGTGGGGGTAGTAGTCCAAGAGTCTACACAAGGTGATTATTTCGAGATATATGGAACTTATATGGGTTCTAATGAAAATATGGATGAATTTGCATATAACGAAGGTATAAAAGGTAATTCAATTGAAATAGAATATATAGTTCAATTATATGAAGAAAACATATTAACTACAAATCAAACATATGAAGTAACAGAAAACTTCGCACAGAAGATTTTATATAGACCGATTATTCAATTTTCTAATACAACAGCAGCAATTGATGTTGAAATGAGAATAGTGAATAGAGTAGATAGTAGTTATACATCTAAATACGGATCAGTAGGTATTACTAATAGCATTAATAAATACGGAAGAACATTAACAAGATTAAATATGGAAACTGGTGTTGTTAATTCTGAAATCTTTAATGTTAAATTTAAAAATATAATGAATAACGGGGGTGCAGGGATTGATAACACATTAGACGTAGTTAAGATACCATATCCAGTTATGATTGATAAATATAGGATTCTTACTAAAAGTGCTAACGCATCACCTGGTACAAATGATTATGTACCTAATGGTTTATTAGAAATCGTCATAACATCATTTGATACTATCATCAACTTTAATGTTGCACAAGATATTAATTCAAAGGGTGAACCAATGCCATATAATTTAACTGAATTAAATAATAATTCTAAAATATTATTGACATTCAAATCAGATACAGAAAAAGTAGAAAAGGAAATTTATTATGAAGCTGATAACGCATTTGAAATTGGAAACATTTATTTTAAAATAGAAGAACAAGATTATATTACTATTAGAAGAATGTATGATAAAGGTTATGATAATTTTTATTTAATCGTTAATGCTGATAGTTCAAACACACAATTATATTCAGGTAAATATGTATTCTATGAAGATTTAACTTTTGTTACTGAAGTCGTATCAGATACAACATTAGGAACAACGGAAATAGCAGTTGATACTACAGACCAAGAAACGGTTAATACCGAAGATATAGATGAACCAGTATATAATATGGAAAAGGTTGTACAACAAAATAACGCTTTTAATCAAAGTAATATGGAAGCATATGCTGAAAATACTGCAACAGATAAGAATTATTTTAATGTGATGATATATGTTAGATTCCAAACAAACATGGATAAATTAGATGCATATCTTGATACACAAGGTATTACACCTAAAATAAAATACGCAAATATGTATTATCTAGAAAGGGTGTATGTGACAGCAGTTCAAGAAATAAAGAAATTGGATTATGTTGAACAAGTATTTGATATTAAATTATCAGCAGGTCAAGCACCAAAAGAAGTTAAGAAAGCAAGTACATTAACCAGGACAGAAAATAGAGCTAAACGTGTTTATAGAACAGCAGTTGTAGATGATACTACACCAGTTAAAAAACCTTATACACCACCCAAACCTAATGTAGTATTAGAAAGAGTTGTTAGTAATAAAGTATTAAAACAAAGTTACGATAATACATTTTCAAGAACATCTGCATCAAAAAATGCTAAACAATATGATGATAGAAGGGGTAGTGCAGGATTTGGTAGAGAAAGCGCCCAATAAAATATAATAAATAATAATGAGAATTAATTCGCAAAATAATCAATTTGAATTTCATTTACCACAAGCATATATTACTAAAGATATTGAAGAAAAATTTCAAATCTTAATGGATAAGAATTTTGTGCAGTATAATGATGTTATGGATTATCTCAATAGTACTATTAAAGATATGGTGTTTCCTAGTATTGCTTATGAAACTGTAACACAAACAAAATATCATGGTAAAAAAGTACAATTCAGAGAAGCAGGAAACGTTGCTGATAAATTCCAGGGTCAGATAGATATTACATATCGTTCTGTTGATTCACATTTGAATTATTTTTTACTATTAGAAATAAGTAATAGATTTTATCTACAAGACAACCCAAACTATTTACCTACATTAGATATAAAGATATTAGATAAAGATGGTGATGTCATATACATAATACTATTAAAGGATGTTATTATATCAGCACTATCAGAATTAAGACTAGCATATTATCAAACTGACTTCTCAGAACAAACTTTCTCACTAACGATGACCTATAACTTCATAGAGATACTTTGGTCTATAGACAGGGAAGAAATAAAAGAAGAGTCAATCTTTGATTTACCACAGACAAACGACCCAAGAGATATGTCAGGACTTGAAGCAGAGATGATTAAGAGAAAAGAAGAAAGCGAAGATAGAATTAACGATAAATAATTTCAGAATATTTTATAAATATATTCAAACTTTCCAACTAAACAATCCTATAACTTTTAAGTAAACTGACAAATATACAAATAATATTTTAAACTGACAAGCTTTGTATATTTTTTTTAATATTAACTTTTTAAAAACAAACAATTATGACTGTAAAAACGAAGCAGAGTAGAAAAGCGAAAATTGAAATTAACCCAACCGAAAATTGCGGAGATGTGAATTTTAATTGGGATGTACTAAAAAACGACAACTATGTACCTAAACATAGGGAAATTGCCGAAGAAATAGAAAACCCCGTAGGACAATTTGATTTTGATACTCTAAAAAAGTTCCATCTCTATGAGGGATTGGACAATTTAACCCAGGTAGAAATAGGTGCTACTATTGAGGGTAAGGTAATTAAAATTACCGAGAAAGACGTAACATTGGATATTAACAATAAAGACAATGTTATTATTGATAGGAAAGGTTCAGAAGAACGAATTTGTAAACAATTAGTAGTAGGTCAAGTAATGGACGTACTTATTAATAATGTATCTGAACAACCTTTTATGATAAAAGGATCAATTTCTGATCTTGTTAGAATGAAAGTAGATACTAAGATGAAGGAATTCTTCGAAAACAAAGTTTCTATCAAAGCTCTTGTTAGGGAAATTATACCAGCTGGATACATGCTAAATATAGATATAGACAGTATCAACATTGATGCGTTTATGCCGAACACTTTAGCTGATGTAAACAAACTGTATAATCCCGAAGTTCTTTTAGGACAAACTATCAATGTTATGTTGGAAACACTTCAACAAGACAAAGGTATTTATGTTGTAAGTAGGAAACGATATCTGAAAACACTTATTCCTGAAAAAGTTAAGAGTTTAAGTACACACCCAAAAGACAAAGTTTATACTGGTTTTGTTACCGGAACTAGGGATTTTGGTGTCTTTGTACAATTTGAAGAGTGTCTTACTGGTATGATACACAAAGCTAACATCAACGAAGTTTTCAGGGATAAGTTAGCTGACATCGCACCAGGAACAGAAATAGACTTCTATGTTAAAGATGTTATCAAAGGTGGAAACCAGATAATATTGACCCAAACATTAGAAGAAAGTCTTTGGGATACTGTAAGGGTTGGTGATAAGTTGAACGGGAAAGTAATTACAGTAAAACCATTTGGTGCATTAATCGCTTTAGATTATGAAACCAATGGTTTGATCCAAACAACTTATATAAATAAGAATAACAAAACCCTTAAATCAGGTGAAAAGGTGGATGTGATTGTTATTAGTATTATTAGGGATGATCGAAAAATTTATCTAACATTTGCTGATGATTCAGAAATGAAAGATAAGTTAAAAGAGAAATCAAGTGAGCTTGATAAATTAAAGAAAAAATTCAACTCAAAAGATTAATATATACTAATACGAACTAACCCCAAATAAATACTGATTTTATTTGGGGTTTTTTATTAAACAACATTTTAAAACAAAAATAAAAATTAAAACAATGATTAAGAACCAAATTGATTTCAACAAGCGGAAATTTAGGAAAATGGGTGGTGAAGAAATTCCAGATGTAATTCCTTACATTAGAGACTTCGTAAAAGAAGGTCAAGATGTTAGAATTATGGTTGGGTGTGATTCAAAACAAAAAAGAAAAATAACACTTTATTCACTTGTAATTGTACTATATGATGTAGAACGTCATAAAGGAGCACATGTTATTTATATGCGTATGAGAACTGGTAAAGAAAGGGATTTATTTTTACGTATGATGAATGAAGCAGTCTATTCCCTTAACTTATCATTGTGGTTAGATGAAAAGTTAGACGATTTCTATATTGTTCCTAAGTTCAGTCCAAACGAATATGATAATTCTATTCCTGTAAGAAAGGTTGAAATTCATGTTGACGTTAATCCAGATGAAGGAACAAACAAAAGAAACAAATCTAATATTGCTTACAATGCTGTAATGGGTATGTTATGTGGTAGTGGGTTTAGTGTAAAATCAAAACCAATAGCTTATGCTGCATCCTGTGCTGCTGACTACTTAGTTAAATAAGAAAAAGGGAAGTTAATCTTCCCTTTTTTTTATTCTTCATATAAGGATACATTTTTTATTTTTAATATATCTTCTAATTGGTCATTATCAGGAATTTCCCCAATCTCCAAAACCATATCATCTTCTATAAAAAAAATGATCTACTTCATATGCTTGTGTAAATATTCTATCTCTATCTAAAATTTTAAATATTCTAGCATAAGAACCTTTATATTTATTTTCTTTTTGGACATCAGAAATTCTAAATTTCATAGTGTCATTTTGTCCTTCAGATATAAAGTCATTATATTTTTTCATATTTTTATATATTAATTTAGCAAAATAACATTATATGTTAAAGAATATATAACCATATGGTAAACACAAATTTCAAAACCCCACAATAGTTTAATAGATTATTGTGGGGTTTTGTATTTAAAAAACAACCCTTTTAAGAAATATATGGCTAAAAGTAATGGAAGAAGGAATGGTAGTAACGGGAATTCATCAAACGGAACAATAGAATTATTACCAAATGATTTAAAGAGTACTCAATCTATTAAACCAATAGGTAGAAAAGTATCAATTAAATGTAAAAACCCCGAACAAAAAGAATTTATAAAATTAATAGATAATAATGAAATTACATTATGTAATGGTATGGCTGGTGCAGGTAAATCTTATTTATCTTTATTAAAAGCATTAGATTATATACAAAAATCCGATAATGGTTATCACACTTTATACATTATGACACCAGCAGTTGAGTTAGAAGAAAAATTGGGTGCAATGCCAGGAACACTTTTAGAAAAATTACATCCATATTTATTTTCAAGTTATTATCTGATTGATAAAATTATAGGTAAAGCAGCTCGTGAAAAAATGGTATCAGACCAAATAATTCAACCATTAGCTTTATCATTTTTAACAGGTGTTAATATAGATAATGGTATATTAATATTTGAAGAAGCACAAAATTCATCAGTAAAACAAATGAAAAGATTATTAACTAGGATTGGATATAATGCTAAATTTATTATATCTGGTGATTTACAGCAAATTGATAGATTCAGAAATGAAGATGAATGTGGATTGAAATATGCTATGGGTAAATTAACAGGAATTGATGGTGTTGGTATTTATGATTTTCCACCAAATAGTAGTGTAAGGAATCCTATAATAAATAAAATAATAGAAAAATATGATTAAAAATTTGGAAGTGTAGATTATTATTCATATCTTTGAATTCAAGATTAGTTACAATTAGATTAATTATTAACCTATTAAACACCTGGAAAATGATGTACATACGAGCTGGACCCTAATCAGAATTACTAAAAATATAAAATTATAAAATATAAGAAATATAAATAAAAAGGAAAGGGAATCAATTATGGTTCCCTTTTTTATTTTACCACCATTCTTTAATAGGTTCAATGTTAAATATAGTATCGTTTAAGTATTTATATAATTTATCTTCTTGTTCAGGTAATACTCTTATATTAGTCCAAGTTCCATTATGTCCACTTCCTATATTAACTCTAGTTACATATGTGTGTTTACTATCTATACTATTTAAGCTATGTGATTTAACAGATTCAACTCTATTTTCAACTTCTAATTTATCGTGTGGTTTTTTATATTTTTTGATAAAATTTATAGCATCTAATATATCAATTATAGTAACTTTATTAAAGTCGTTTGGAATTCCAAATTTATCAGCTAATTTAACTAATAATTCAGTTGGTGGGTTTTTCTTATAAATATCATAAAGCATATCAGTTACTTCAGATATATCTTTGTTCATAACAACATTAAATATATCTTCATCTGATTTAGGTGTCATTTGATCTTTTAAAGATTCATCTATACCACCATACTTTTTAAACAATTCACGAAATTTTTCTTTTTTCGCAGGTCTTAAATAAACATCAAATCTTGTGCTTGGTATTGTTTTTATATCAGCACCTTGTTCTAATAAATATTCGAACACTTCTAAATGTCCTTTTATGAAAGCTATATTTAAAGCTACATCAGTATTATCAGCACCTTCTTCCATAAAATATTTAACAATATCTACATGACCGTTTTCAGCAGCTCGTCTTATACCATAATCATACCAATGTTGGTTTGCAGCGAATCTAGGTAATGCTTTCTTTACACCTTCAAGAAATCCCATAACAATAGCTTTATCTAAAGCATCACGTGGTTTTAGTTTTTCTAAACTTTGTAATACTTCATCATCTGGTTTAGATGTCATTCTATCCGTCAAAGATTCATTTATATATTCGTTAAATTTCTTAACCATTATAACCAGTCGTTTAGTTTTAATTCCTTTTTTAACATATTTTTTGCAATCTTTTTGAATTCTTCAGGATCGTATTCGTTTATTAAATCTTCTATTAATTCCATATACATATAATCATCTTGATAATATAATATATCATAAATTTCGGTTAAGAATTCTTCCGTATCATCTTTTTGAACTTCTGATGCTTTTTTATAATAACCATCATCCATTTTTTCTTTGATTAATTTAAGAATTGTTTTTCTTGTAAAATCCGGATCAAAGCTAAATGTTATATCTTCATATACATCAGCATATGAATAATCATTATATATTTTCACGAAAAAATCATATATTTTAGAAGTAATATCTTCATTATCACCAGATAAAATTTCATCTATTTTTTTCTTAACTTCTTCGGTTGGTACACCTTCCATTTTATCCCTTATGGATTCATTATATTGTTTAAAATTCTTAATCATCTTCATAGTTAATTTTTCATTATTTATATATAAATAAAATAATTATAATCTTTAGTAATGAAATCAATACTTAAAACATTTGAAGAATTTAATGAATCACTTAGGGATCACATGATATCTAAAGATATACAACCAATAATAGATAAATTATTAGTTGGTAATAACGGTGAAATATGTGATAAAATTTACAAAAGATTTTTTGAAAATGATTATAGAACTTCATATATTGATAATCTATATTATTTTGTTGTTGAATTTGGTGTAGAATATATTATAGATATGAGTTTAGGATTATTTGATGATAATTCATTTAATGAAGAAATTATAAAAGATAACATATTAGGATTAACAAATGGTAGAGAAATAGTAGATACGATTTATAAAACAATAAGAAAAAATGATAAATCTTATTATCCAATTGATATGTTTTTAAAGGATATGATATTATATTATGATAAGAAAAAATTTAAAAAAATAGCTGAATCATTAATTAAACACGAAATAGGATTAGATGAATCATTAAGAGATCAAATGACACCTAAAGATGATAAAGAAATTAATGGTAAAATTTTATCTAAGATAGAAAATTCGATGAAAATGCCGTATTTAGATATTGCTGATTTATGGGTAGCTGCAAACAAAGAAACAAAAAAGAAAATAGAAGATAAATTAGAACCAGAACAATTAAAAACCTTTCAAGGTGTATTACGTGGTTGGCGATTATTAGATTATATGGATAGTGATTTAGCAAAAACTGATGATTGGATGACAGAATCACTTAGAGACCAAATGGTAGCTAAATCTGATGATGATATTCGTAGTCTTATTTTAAATTCAGATGAACTATATGACTTTTCCCATTTTCCAAAAGATGATTTTATGTCAATGAGTAAAAGAAAAGAAATTAAAAGATTATCTGAAATATCTAATATAGATATAGATAATTTAAAAATTTTAGATGATGATTTTATTAATAACTTCGAAGGTACTATCTATCCGTTTTTCCAATCATTAGTAAAAGATATTAATGACTATGAAGAATTTAATACTGATAATTACTATGATAATAATATAGATTATAAAATATATAAAAATGATAAAATAATATTTGGTATCGAAGATAATTACAATAAAAACAAATCTATATTATTCGATATTAATATTTTAAAAGATAAATAGTATGAAAAAAATGCAAAAATATCAAAATTTTAATGTATCTTTACAGGATTATACAAATAAAGAAACTATGGATAAAGTAAATGAAAGAATGGAAGCTAAAATGGATTTACCACAAGATGTGCTGGATTTTCAAAAAGTGTTTGATAAGTACGGTTACAAATTGTTTGTGGTTGGTGGTGCTGTAAGGGATTATATAATGGGTAAAGCTCCACATGATTTTGATTTAGTAACTGATACTACACCAGAAAATGTAATGGAAGCATTAAAAGATTATAGAACTGATCTTCAAGGTGTTCAGTTTGGTGTTGTTAGGGTATATACTAAAGATGAACCAGAAGGATATGAAATTGCTTCCTATAGAAAAGATATATCTAAAGGTAGAGATAATAAAGGTGACGATAAAAAAGTTGATATCGGTCAACACATTACAATCAAGGATGATGTAAGGAGAAGGGATTTAACAATGAACGCTTTGTTTTATGATATTAAAACTGGTGAAATTGTTGATGTTGTTGGTGGTGTGAGTGATATTAAGAATAAAATTGTAAGAGCTGTTGGTGTTCCACAGAAAAGATTCGATGAAGATAGATTAAGAATTCTTAGAGCTCTTAGGTTTGCTGCTGTTACTGATAGTAAATTAGACAAAGAAACTGAAGAAGCAATTCTGAAAGATAGTAGATTATTTGGTATATCAGATGTTGATGATGTATCCAGGGAAAGGATTTTCTTAGAATTTAAAAAGGTAAAAGAAAAAGCAAGAAAGAATAATGATCCTAAAATCATAAAAAGGTTTGTCGATGATTTAATCAAGTATGATATAATGGAACAAATCTTTCCTGTTATTACAAAAGAAAAAGAAATCAAACCTACAACATATTTAACTGTTGCTATTGCACAGGTATTAAGAGATAATGAAATCAATAGTAAATTTAAACAACTTCTTATTGATGCTAGAATCCCTACTGATTTTGTAGAAATTATATCCATTTTGGTTAAAATGTATAGAATGGGATCAATTGCACCTGAAGATGTGTACGAATTGTACAAGGAAGTGCGAAATAAGAGCGTTAGAAGGGATATCTTAGAAGAGTGGATAAAGGTTATGGGTCTAACAGATAAGTCATATATGACCTTCTTAGACTATGAACCATCGACCTCTGGTAAAGATGTTATGTCTGATGGTTTTAAGGGTCCTGGTGTTGGAAATGAAATCAGAAGAAGAGAAGGTGAAAAATTTAAGAAAATGTTAAATGAATCTTATATAGTCGAATCATTTGATATATTTAAAAAGGAAAGTTAGTAATGAAACACATTAAATTATTTGAAACATTTTTAAAACACGAATATAAAGAATTATTAGATTTTATATCTAGTACCGATGGTTATGTGCATACTTATTTACACACTACAAAAGAAGAAGAAACGTGTAAAAAAATTATGGAAGAAGGATATCAATATGATATATTTCGTAAAACAACTGATGATATAAATAAAGATATGACTTCATTAGCTTATAATATATATCTAAGAACAGCATATGGTAATTATATAATAATTATACAAATTGATGATAATATACCAAAAGATTATGATTTATTAACAATAAAAGAACCATTCATGGGTGGTGAAGATGGAGATCAATTAATGTATACATTACCACCAAGATTTGTGATGGGATATTATAACAAAGAAACAGATACAATTGTTGAAAATCCAAATTTCGATCCACGATGAAAAACTATTCAGAATTTATAAATGAAGAAGTAGGACAATTAATGGTTGAACCATATTCTTATAAGAAAGAAATAGATTATGAATTAGCAACTTATTATACATTCACAACAGATGATGGTGATAAATATATAGTTAGGTTTTTCCATATAGGAGAATTTCAACACAAAGAAAAATGGATGGGTCATTATCAAGTAGAATTTGTAACAACAGGGGATGATGATAATGAAGGTGATAGAATTGTTGTAAACAAAGGAAGATTTTATAGGGTGATGTCAACCGTTGTTAATATTATTAAAGAATTTGTAAAAGAATATGACCCAAAGTTATTAAAAATTAATCCTGTATCTAATTTTAAAAAGGACAAAAGAAGAAAGAACATATATATATTAGATATATAGAAAAATTATTACCAGATGATTATAAATATAAAAAGAAATTATTCGGTGATACATTATTAATAACTAAGAAATAATATATGGATTCAACAATTGACATAGAACTCGAAAACCAAGAAGTAATACAATACGACCTTGGACATTTCTATAGTATTAGTGGTTTTTTAAAACCCAAATACAACAGCATATTACATCGTGCAATTGATCACAAGTATTCACATTTAAAAGACCCTGAAGGACATTATATTAATGTACCAGGTGATCCAACACCGTATTCTAAATTAAATTTCTTAATGGGGAATATGCAGGGTATTGCAATGATTATTAATTATACAAATAGACGAATTATTGAAGCTGCACAAAAAGGTCAATTGATTTCAAATTCACAATTAGACTTTAGTAACCCTGAAAATATGGACGAAGAGTTTAAAAGATTTCTTGAAATTCTTCCTGAACTAATTAGTGATATTGTAGATGTTGAAGGTGATAAAGAATTTTTCGATGCACTTATTGAACACTTAACAAAATTAGGTGAGAAAGGAAAAATATCAGAAAAAACAATATTACAATTTATCCAAGCATGTAAACCATATATAAAAAATATAGAATTAGGTGGTGACGGTGACAGAGAAGATATTGTAGATGGAATAGATATTAAATTTACAAATCGTGGTGTAGTTGAAACCTTACAACATAAAACTTGTCGATCAGTAAATAAAGGTAAAGGATATTACTATGTCAGTCAAGTAGCAGGTATCAAAGAATACGATGTAGATTATATGAGTTTCCATACAAGGGATAACGAACTATATTTATTCAAAAATAAAAATGTAGCAATAAGGGAATATGAAAATAAATATAATGGTTTATTGGAGCTGAAATATTTATTCCCTCTTAAAGATTTGGAATATACCAAACAATTAAAAAATTAGAATAGTGAATGGCGAAATTATTTTTTAGGTATGGAACAATGGGTTCCGGAAAGTCACTAGACCTTTTAAAAGTGGCATACAATTACGAAGAGAATGGAATGAAGGTTTTAATATTAACATCAAAAATAGACGATAGATACGGAAGTGATATAGTGAAGTCTAGAACCGGGATAGGAAAAGATGCAACAGGAATAAACAGAAACGATAATATATATGAAATAATAGAATATAAAAGTAGTATATTAAATGAAGAGATAAATTGTGTTTTAGTAGATGAAGTCCAATTTTTTAATAAAGAACACATATACCAGTTAGTTAAAATAGTAGACCAATTGGATATCCCTGTTATTTGTTATGGACTTCGTTCTGATTTTAAACTAGAACCATTTGGGTCAACAAAATATTTGATGGCTATTGCAGATGAAATAGAAGAATTAAAAACAATATGTTCTGAATGTGGAAAGAAGAAAGCTACTGTAAATGCAAGATTCGATGAAACTGGAAAAATTATAACAGAAGGAAAACAAGTAGAAATCGGTGGTAATGATAAGTATCGACCATTATGTAGAAAATGTTTTAATGCTTTGAAAAAATAATAGTATTATGAAAAATAAAAAAAATAAAGTCGTCTTTAGTCTAATTCTAATATCAGTTTTTTTATTAGGATTTATGGTAAAATCATTAACATTAAAGGAAGCGAAACCAACCCCTATTAATGATACCGAAGAATTAATATCCAAGTATGCTGAATTACCATCAGCAATTGATTCTGTAGAAAATCTATCGGTTTGTTATTATGACACAGCAAACCTTGAAATGTTACATTATGTATTGGTATATAATGTTAAAGATACTTTACCTGATTATTATGTTACTAAATTTAACGATTCAATCAAATATAACAAAGAAAACTTCTTCAGGTATGTTGCACTCTATACAGTAGCAGAAAACCTCTTAGCAACAAGGAAACACATCATAAACGGTCTATTGATGGACAACGAACTAAACCAAATTAACGAAATACGTCACAGGGTAGAAGAATAACCAATAAAAAACCCCACATCAGTCGATGTAGGGCTTTCCATTCAATTAAAATATAAACTTAGATACTATTCCTATATTCATTCATTTGAATTTTGAAACTTTTGAATTTTTCAAAATAAGAAATTTCATCAACTAACCTGGTACTGTTTATTCCATTATAAAAAGCATCTGCTAATTTCTTATCATCTGCTTTATATTCTGTAATCAAATCATCTATATAATTTCGTCCAGGGTTAGTAATCTTTATATGTAAAGGATCATTTTGAGCTCTACTATCTACCCTATTTCTAAGTTGGTATATAAAGATACTTTTATCTTTCCAATTATTATAGAATAGAGGATATCTTTTAGCTAACTTAACTTTCCCTTTAGCAAATTTAAGAAAGAACATCCCTAAAGCTAAAAGTGGTGAAAATACAATAACAAACTTTGCCCATAACAGTAACGGTAATTCAGGAAGAACAATCGCTGAAATAAGAGCATATAAAAACCATCCAAGTGTAAACCAACCAATCGTAGCTAATTTTTTATTATATTTATCAAATTTTCCTTTGATTATATTGTAAATATCTAATTCATTCATATTATTTTATTTTCAATGTTTTAAATTCCGTATCACCGTTATATACCCAATCCGTATCAAGAAGTTTGAGAATTTCTTTATTGGTCCGGATATCACCCTGTAGTAAATCCATAAGAACACTATCTTGCTGAATTTTTAATTCGAAAACAGCTTTTCTTTTTTCATTGGGAATTCCTGAATTTTCAAAAACAAAGTTTTTTAATGATTCGTAGTTTCCTTCTACTTCTTGAAGCTTTTTAACTATTACTGATGTATTCTTAGCTTGTTCTAAACTAATATCAGAAAGTTCATTAATGAGTTCCCCTTCCATACGTATAGCAAATATTAATACAAGAAACATAAAGAACACTAAACATTGCATAAGAATTTTAAAACCGAATGAATAATCTTTCATATTTTTATTTTTAAATGATTACAAACATACCTGTAGCAACTAGAAAAATAATCCCACATGCTATTCCTACAACTATAGAAGTCATTTTCAGATTGTAAAAAAACTTCTTCCAATTTCTATTACCAAGTGTAATAAGAAGTGTCATTCCCAATGTAAATGAAATAGCAATAACTAAACAGATTAAAATAAGTTCTAACATAGTTTTGTTTTTAGTTCAGTTACAAATATACTAAGAAATATTAATATAAACAAACAAACCCACTTATTTTTAATGAATCATTTAGAAACTTGTGAAAATATCGAACCGGGGATTATTATTTTTTAAATAACCATAAATTCTTCTTATCATATAATCAAAACTGTTTTTCTTCGTTTTGAAATTTAAACTATCCACCCGTTGTGTATAAATTGAATTGTTATTGTTAATTACAACCCTTCCTTGATATTCTATAATCTTTTGAACAGAATTCAATACTGCGCTAACATATTTTTCTTCATCATAAATAGCATTGACAGTATTTTTATTCATTGTAGTTAACATATAATTAATAGGTGCATATATGTTGTCAATATGACTACATTTCACTTTACTTTCACCGTATGGAATATAAACCACAGGGATACCACCTATTTTTGCTTCGTGCATTCTTCTTATTGATTCAGATATTAATGTACAGTAACTTATATCAGATTCGTAGTTATTCCCTGCACCTGGTCTATTAAAGCTATTATGATCCACACCGTAAACATCATAAACAACAGACTGTAGAATAACGGTTTTAATATCTGGAAGATTTTTTCTTTCCCAATGATTTATTAATAATATTTTTTCAAGGTTGTTTATCCGACAAAAAGATAATGATAAATTTTGTGTTCTTTCATTAAAAGAACAATCAATGATATAATCAACTTTATATTTCACGTGACTAATATCCTTTGAAATATTTAGTTTAAATTTACCATATCTTTTATAGTCAGCATATAATGACTGTGCAATAAAATTATCACCTATTATCACTAAGCTCTTAGAGCTTCGCTTCGAAACAACATTATCCATAAAAATCTATTATTTAAAAACTGTTTTAAGGTATTCTAGCTGTTCTAGATATCCTTCCTTCTTTTCTTCGTGTATTTTTTGTGCAAATTCCGTATAATATGTTACACTATTTATAAAATTTGTCTGATCCTTTAATGCTTGTGATTCGGGTACTCCCCTTTCATCCGCTAAACCTTTGATAGCGAATATGAACCAATCGTGATCATAACATTGGAATAAATCAGCATCCATTATTATTTGTTGAATAAAAATTGATGGTTCTTTAGTCTTTGGAAATTCTGTACAAAGTATCATACCAACAATATCAGTTATTGCATATACATTAAAATATTGTACATTTAATTCTACAAATCTATTAAATTCATCAATTGCAATTTCTATGTTTTCCCTATCTTTTAATTTACCACCACTATGATTAAAATCGTGAAATAAACAAGCTAATCCTAAATTGACTACATCATTAATATCTATATCTTCATATGTATCAATTATATTGATAGCTGTATTAAAAACATTAATACAATGTCTTGTATTGTGATAAGGGTGTGATGCTGTGTTATTTTGTATTAAATAAGTAAATGCTTTTTCCCAAATAGGAAAACGTTTAATTTTGTCTAAATAATGTGACATTCTTCTTATGATTCTTTTTTAAAGTCCTTCTAATTGAAAGAACCTTTTGCTTTCTTCTTTTAATAGTTTCTTTATTATATTCGTGTTCAACTGAATCCAATAGATGTTTTAATGTGTGATCCATTGTATATTTAGTTCCAATCAACCCTTTAGATTGATCATGATATGTATTCGTATAATATGTTTTAAGTTCATATAAACTAGAATGATCCCAACAATATTGACAAGTTGCAAATGTGGCACTTCCCATACCCGTTGGAACAGATTTTTCTTGACAATGTTTCCAGGGTAAACCACATTTTCCACATGTGCTATAACCAGGACTAAACATTCTAAAAAAGAATGATATTACTTTAAACCTTTTGATTTTATTTATTAGATTCTGTGTGTTCACTTTTTAAAATTTTGTTAATTTTTTCTTTTCTAAATGTTTTATCTAAACAACCAATGACATCTTCATAATTACTTTTTTGGTTTCGTAAAGATTTTGTTTGCTTTTTCAATTCTTTCTCAATGTTAGTAATACTATTAAAACAATTTTTATAATATGATTCAATTAAATCCTTTTCAATTTTTCTTAAATATTTTTTATCATCTACATACTTTGTCATAATAGATGCACAATATATACCTAATTGTTCCGATCTCCATGCTAATTTATAATCAAGAAATATTTCATCCCACCGTTCACCATCCCGAAAACCAACTCTATAAAATTCCCTGGTTATTATAATTTCTTGATCCCTTTCATTGAATTCAATAGAAACACGATAACTTTTGGATTCAGAAAGAAACCCATCAGATTTTTTAGTTGAATCTTTTTTTATAATTTTAATTTTGTACATATTGCACCAATTTTATATTTTCTTAATTCACCTAGTGTATAAAACCATTTTGAATAATCTCTTGGTCCGTAATTTTCACAAAAATCTGGCCAATCTTTTTTATCTTCTTCTGAATACATATAATGTAAATGTAAACATCCATCACTATCTATTATACTAAATGTTTTATCTGTATCATTTTTATTATAAACAACTTCATACCATACACCAGATATTAACATTCTATTATTTCCTATTATAAGTGAACGCTTACATAATACTTTTTTTGGCTTTTTCATCTGTTTCTTCTTCAAAAGTATAACATTGACAATATTTACATCCACACGGGTCCATATCTTCATATGAATCAAAATGTCTGTAATATGTATGACCACATTTACACACTCTATCATCACCATATTTGGGATTATATTCTGTGTGAATGATAGTCTTTACTTCAATTCGTTTTATATAAGGTTTTTCTTCTACCATATTCTAAAAAATTTCCACCAGGGTTTAAAACTAAAATCATTAATCCTTTCAAACGAATAAGTATATTCTTTTCGATCAGAAGATTCATATACTGAAACCTGTTTTTTGTTGTGGTTTATCTTTGTTATTTTACACCAATTATCTTTCCATATAACAACATTATATAGTTTGTCTATACGACCACTCCAAAGGTATCGTTTACCTTCCATTAATATTGTACAATCATCTAATTTTAACGTGTTCATACTTTTCGTTTTGGGTAATTAAAACTTGTTTCATAAATTTTAGGTTTCCTACCTGTTATCTTATTAAAATAAAAAATGGGATTTATCCATCTCCATGTGTGCATAAATTTATTAAGTTTAGCTTCTATTTTAAACAATTTAATACATTGTTCATATTCTGACTGTGTTAAAAGATTTCTCCCACACACAGGACAAGGTTTATTAATCCAACTTGGATATTCATCAAATTTAATAGTATCATCACGATAATTACAATGTAGTGTATCACATTTGATTCCTGTTATTGTCATTGCTTTTGTCATAGTCTTAATAAAAATAGATTCTACTTTGTATAGTTACTTTTTAATAATTTGTTTAATCTTTTTATGTCGTTCCCATTCAATAGAAAACATATCATATTTCTTTTCCATAATTTTAAGTCCATCTTCTATTTTACCAGTCTTTGTGATATCAAACCCGGTTCCCAATACACCACCTTTCCATGACCCTCTACCTTCTCCAACTTCATCACTAAATTCAACATCTACTGTTCTTTTGATTTTAGCACCCCATTTAGTCCATTTTAACCACTTTTGTCGCCATTCCCTTTCCGTTATATGACAAGTTATATAAAGGTCTATAACTTCCTTGTTTGGGGTTGTGTGTTGGTATGGGATAGTTATCTGCCATTGTTTCGATAACCAAGGTTCTTCATAGAAAGTTTTACGACTTCCCTTTACTTCGTGTTCCCAAGTTCCATCTTTTAAAAATAAACTTGTTCTAACCCAATCATAAGAATATGGCATATGGATAAATTTTATCTTTTTACCATAATAAATTTGAAAAGCAGACATATGATAAGTAATACCATAAGAAGGTGCATCATGACCACCTTCAACTTTAATGTTGTGTTTCCAGGGTAGTGTTAAATAAAAGCTACCGAAAATAAATTGGAATATAAATAATGGGTATCCATAATCATCATATCCTTCAGTTAGATATTTGATATAAAACCCCCATGTAGGATAAATTTCTAATTTGAAATTTTTCTTTTTACCAAATCGTAAAGGTTTATAATCTTTCATATTACAAATATAGTAAAAAAATAAGGATTAGTCGGATTTCTTTTTGAAATATTTTTTTCTAATATAACCGAAAATTGGAATTAATAATGCAGTAAATAACCAATACCATCTTTTAACTGCGCCATCTATAAATCTATTAAATGATTCTTTAGTGTTTTTCTTAACAATAAAATAACCATCAAGTATAATTTCATTTTCATAATCACCCACTATTATAATATTAAATGGTATTCTTTTTTCCTTACCTTCTGGTTTAATAACCCACCTATAATTGAATTCTTGTTTTTTATCATTTATTATATTATCTTCTGATGATATTACAGTAACTTTATCTTTAAACATTATTATTACTTTACCTTCACCACCCCATAAAAAACTATATGAATCTGAATTTGTTTCTGATACATCTATTTCAATTATACTTTCATCATATTTTTTTATTTCTTCCGGAAATTTAAATATTACTGAATATTTTTTCTTAGGTTTATTCATTACATTTATTTCTCTATCAAATATAATAATATCCCTTGTAGGTTCATTATCTTTTATTTTTGCAGTCATTATTAAATTATAACTACCAACTTTATTTGCAGTAACACTCCATAACCAATATGTAACATCATTTTCATCTACTAATTGTTCTTCATCTTTTATTTTATTTATTGTGAAAGCAGTAGGGTCTACTGATTTTAAATCCATATCCATTATTTTACCAACTTTTATAATTTCTTCATATATAGCACCTGTTGATGTGTGTGTTGTTAATGAAATTAGATGTTCTGTGGTTTCTTCACCCACTTGTTTAATTATTCTTGCTTCGACTCTTGATACAACACCGATGATTAATACTTCATCTATTTTATAAACTAATGTTCCTTTATTTTCATTCATCAACATTAGGGGTGATTCGGAATAATTCATTAATAATCTTTTCCTAAGTTCCTGTTCTTCTTTTATTCTTTCTTGATATTCTAATAATTGTGATTCGTATCTTTGTCTTTCTTCTTCATATCTTTTTATTTCATCCCTATAATCGTACATATCTTTCGATTGATCAACAATATAATCATCTCGTTCTATCCATACTACTGAATCAGGAACAGAAATTTCAACAGGATTCATAAGAGCCATTTGTCTATTACAACTAATAAATGTAAATAATGAAATCAATAAAATATATAATATTCTTTTCATATTAGTATATATTAAAATAAAAAAAGGATGTAAATTTACATCCTTTTCATATTCTTATAAGATTTGTCTCTTCTTTCTTTCTTACGGTCTTGATCCTTTTTCTTCTTAGCTTTTCTTTCTTTCCAAGACATACCTTCTGACTTATCTTTGATATTCAGAATAGGCTTAATCTTTTCCAAGATAGTAGCTGTAGGTTCAATCGCTTTTTCAATCATTTCTGACGACTTGTAAGCGAAAGGAGCTTCATCTAAAGTAGACTTACAAACTGAAGTAGAATAAACATCCTTCATTGTTTTTTGGAAGTCTTTTAAATCAACCGATTCTTTAGCTTTAGACCTGGACATCAAACGACCTGCACCGTGTGGTGCTGAGTTATTCCAATCAGCGTTTGACTTACCTTCACATATTAAGATACCATCTCTCATATTGAAAGGGATAATTAATTTTTCACCCTTGTATGATGCAACAGCACCCTTTCTAATAACAAAGTCTTTGAAGTCAACAAAGTTATGAACTGTGTTAATTACTTCATCAAACTTCTTAATCTTCAAAGCATTTTTAATAGAGTACATCATTGTTTCTCTATTCCAGGTAGCATATTGTTGTGCAAAAATCATATCATATAAGTAACCCATAAGGTTATCACCTTGTAAAAATTCCTTATCAATTCCAAGACCGAAAGATTCTTTCAGTTCTTTAATCTTCTTAGGGATATCAGACTTAGGAAAAGTATTTTGTAATACCTTATCCAATGCTTCGTTATATTCCTTTGGTGCAACTTTCACTTTACCATTAGCAACATTGTTCCAATAGTCAGCAATCTTCAATCCGAAGTTTCTTGACCCAGAGTGAACAGTTACCCAATATGAATTAGATACATCTGATTTACCAATTTCGATAAAGTGATTTCCACCACCAAGTGTTCCAATTGACATCCAGAATTTAACAGGATCAATTTTGATATCTTTCAATTTCTTATCTAACCACTTTTCGTTATAAGTTGGTGCAACATAAGAAGTACCAAACTTCACATTATAGTTCTTAGTGAAATCATCAGCTATTCTTTGAACTTGGTCAAAAGGAATATCGTTAAATATTCTTTCAGTATGAGTATTGAATCCCATAGGAACATTTTCACGGATAGCAATATCAACTTTTTCTAAATCCATTGAAGTTTGTCCATCGAACTTAGCAGATAGCATCCCGCAACCTATATCCACACCCACGTAGTTAGGTGACAACATATCAGTCATTGGCATAGTAAATCCGATAGTAATACCTTTACCAGCGTGAACATCGGGCATAATCCTTACGGGTACACCATCTGATACTTGCTTATCTAAGATAGACTGTATTAATGAAATAGCTTCTTGTTCTACTTCATCGACAAAGATTTTACAATCCTTATTATATTTTCCTTTTAATTCTAACATTATTTCTATTTATTTATATTTCCCAAGTTTTACCTAGTGCGTAAAATTGTTTTCCGTTTTCATCTTTAACAGAATAACAACCTCGTTCACGTTCTGTGACTGCACAACATTTTGTTAATCTTCCACCCGGAAAGGTTTCAGGATTTCTTGTACCACAATGGTCACATTTTAGTTGCTTTTTCATCTTACAAAGATAATTATATATTATTTAATTTCCTAATAGTTTATCCATTTTCTTTTTTCTCACATAAAGTTTAATCGTTTCTTCGTGATTATTATAGAAAATATTTACTTTTCTTGCCATCATTCCTAACCATTCTCCTTTAATTTCTCGTTTGGTATTTTTATAAATCAACCCTTTTACTTCACCAGTATCTAAATATCCTTTTAATTGATGATAAACCCCACTATCTTCATAATAAGGATTAATCATCATATAATGTTCCATGATATATTCACAATAAATCCTTAATTGTTTTGATGTTATATTTTTAGGATTCATTTTTTAATATTTTATCCATTTTCATTTTTCTTTCTTTCAATAGATATTTCTTACCTTTTACAAAGACTCTATTTCCATCTACATAACTACCACATTCATCACAATATGCTGGTGCATTATCGTGAAAGAAATAAGCATTGTTATGGTCACAGACATACATTATTTGTATCCAACCATTAACTTGTATCCAAACTGTGATTGCATAAAATCCTTTACACCCTGGAGCTCTTTGGAGTCCTTTTGAAGTTTAGAATCTTTACTGACGATAAAGAAAATCCTTTCACCATCACACTTATGGTATTTTGCACCCATTTGTTCTAAACTTTCAAGTGTGTCTTTTAGTATTCCATGTTTTGTGTCTACTTCCATAATTTAAATTTTTATAGTGATTCCATATCCTTCTTCTAAACCTTCTTTAATATCGTTTTTGATTGCATCAGCAAGTTCTTTATTAGAAACACCCTTTAATCTATCATTTAAAATCCAACCTATTTCCTGTGCGATAGTATCAGCTTTTATTTCCATTTTCTTTTTACTTACTAATTCAGTAGAAAATTTATGAAATTCAGCATACGCATCAAAGTTATTTTGTTGTGATCCATAATAAGATGGTCTAAGAACCTTATACAATTCCATCATATTAATAATAAAAACATATTGCTTTACTATTTCATCTTCGTCTAATGGACTAATAGGGAGTAATTTGAACATATCGTTTTTAGCAATACTTGGAATATAAAATTTATAATCCCATTCTCGCTTCCACCAACTTCCTGTTCTATAGTTTTCCATATCGACAATCATTTCATCAAAATCTTCGTCATCACCTTTCATACTTTTGATAACTTCGTATTTTTTTCTTAGTTCATCCGTGACATCAACAAGGGTTATATTTTTCTTTTCATTACCTGATTTCGGTCTAGCTTTTTCTAGTTCAGGAAGAAGCTCAATCATCGTTTTCATCCGAGTAGTTCTTTCTTTAATCGAATATGAATCATGACCTAATCTATTTGTAGATAGATAATCATAATGTGCTTTATTGAAATAAGTCACCGTTAACTTTTTAAGAAGTCCAATATGCTTCATTTTATTATCAGCAACAGTCCACGATTTCCATTGACCTTTATATTCTTCTTTTTCTTTATCTTCTATCATAGGTTTATAACTATGCTTATACCAACGATCATCAGTTGCACAAGCTATAATAGATTGTATCGGTATACCGAAAAATTCTTCTAACATTTGAATATTTCGTGATGGTTTAACTCCATCAATATCACCATAATCAGCATAATGACCTTCAATCGGGAAACCAAATGGAACCCATTCACCAAGTGGTCCTTCATTAGAAACTCTTAATCCTTTTTCACCACACCCAATTTTTTCTCCATCAATACTATGTGGATTAGTTACCCAGGTAGGTAACAATAATTGCATATACATTTCATCACCATCAACTATTGATAGATCAGTTATTGAACATGTACTATAAAAACTTCCCATTTTGTTATATTTTAGTTAATATTTTAATTAATTTTTTATTTCTATCTATTATATTTCTATCATATTCGTTTAGTATTTTTTCACAATTACAACATTTATAATCACCTTCCTTATAATTATAAACACGAAAATAATTAAAATGTCCACATAATTTATTAGACATCATCTACTATTTTAATTTCAAATAAATAACCATCCACCATAAATTGATGAACATTTTCATTATCTTCATTTTTATCTAAATATCCAATATCTTCTATATGGTCATTTTCGTTTGCTGTTTCACCAACCATATTAATTACCTGGTTCCAAAGTTTCGTTTTAGTTGTGTTTACTTTACGACTTCTTATATCATTTATCTTTGATGATCTCATCAAAAACTGATATGCTGGTTCTAATAAATTATTATCATTTAAATAATTTAATATTTTTGGGGATTTTACTAATTGCATATTATTTATGTATTTATCATACATTTCTTTAATGGTTGCATATTGTGGTGTTTTAAAAAATTCCCAATAATCATTTGCACTTTTCACACTAATGGAACATTCATCATAATTAGGCACAATAACCCCTGTACTGATTTGAACTTTTGTAACTTTAACATTTAATAAAATATCATATTTTAAAAAATCAGAAACTTTAAAATCATTATCAGATATAATTTTATCTATCATATCTTTTATCTTCCTACCTATTTTAATGAAATAGATTTCATCCTTATATTCTACAGGCAAGTGGTATTTTATATTACGATATACCTTTTCCCTGTGTTCAAAATCTATAAGTGATGTATCATTATATACAAAATATTTTTGTAGTTTTTGACAATACCACATAATAGATTTATCATAAAATGAATCTTCATTAAATGGTAGTAACCTTAATTGTTGACCAGATTCCAATTTTAAAAATAAATTTAACATTAATCCGAATTTAAAAAGTTAATAAAAAAATTACACATTGTGTTTGTGTAGTATATCTGCAATAGTACCTATTGATACTGGTTTTGATAATACATCTTCGTAATCTACACTATGCCAATCAGCAGGGAAATCTTCTATCTTATATGCTGAAACAACATATACAGGAAGATTGGGGTATATTTCTTTAATATGCTTAGTTGCTACATACCCATTCATAACGGGCATCATCATATCCATAAATACTAAATCAAATTCGTTTTCTTTAACAAATTCAACTGCACATTTTCCATCTTCAGCTTCAACAACACTATGACCTTCTGATTCGACCATATACTTCAAAAGAAGTCTGTTTGTTGGGTTATCATCTACGACTAATATATTCATAATTAATTATTTGTTTTATTTTTCTTACAATATATATTAATCTATCTTTCCTGATTTAACCATCAATTCTCTTATTTTTATCTTTCTTTCAACAAAAAGTCTTTCACCATCTGTATTAGCAGTTTTTATGTTGAGATCGTTTATAGCATCAATTAATGCTTCAGCACCTTCTAACAACTCGTTCAATCCATGTTCCAGGTGTTTCTTTAACTGTTTTGCATTATTAGGATCAAAGAAGTATTGCTTATCAGTTATTTTAAAGTATATCGGTTTTTCGATATCAATAAAATCAATATCATCGTGCTTTTCAACTTCCTTCCTATGTAGTTCCCAATATTCATCACCTGTATTCATTGTTTTATATCCACAACGAATACTATCATCCTTAAATTCTTGACGAAGTTTATCTACTTTTTGTTTAGCTAATCGTTCCGCTTTATAATCTTGCATAACAATATTATTGGTTAATTTGGTAAATATAATAAAAATTATTGACGATTCAAAATATTTTCGATTTTAACTTTACGTAATTCTGTATTTCTTTCCTTTCGTGATTCCATTATTAATTTAAATGTTTCATCACCATATTTTTCACGTACCTGAATTAAATCTTCTTCGGTTAATTCCATTAAGGTTTTTCCTTTTGAAAGGTCTTTATCATTAATTGTCATAGGTAAAGAATCTACATACATTAGAATCTACTTTTAAGGATTGATACTACATCGGATTTTTCTTTTGCGAATAAATCCATATAAACGGGTTCTTCTAAGAATGTTATAGAATTATCATCTTTGATACATTTGATTCTACATTTTACTTTAAAGCATTCTTCTTCTTCATCGTAATAAATCTTAGTTCCCTTATTGTCTTTAAGGTATAAATAATTTATATCAATATCAACAACGGGTTTGAATGTACAGCACCCATTCGTTCTTATATGGTTATATAAATCTTTTAACCTGTTCATTTTCCGAACTTTTTAAATTTTTTCATTTCATCTATTACTTCTTCTGGATAATGTTTTACTAAAAACTCTACATCATCATTTCGAAGATCGTAAAATTCCATTAAGAATTCCCTTTCTTCTTTTTTCAATAATCCTTTTTCTTTCTTATTTGTCATCTTAAACCAATACCATTGTGGTATGTCTAAAGTTCTTTGTTTAATAAAGAAATAATACCAGATATCTAATGCACTTGATTTATCCACAACCTTATTATTGAAGAATTGAGCATGTTTTGGATATTTCCTAGCTAACTTCCTATTCATTATAAAAAAGAACTTTTCTTTATCTTCATCAGATAAGTCTTTATATTTATCCTTCTGTTTAAATATAAAATCCCCGATATGTCTTAAATCATATTGCATACAATAAATGTAATTTTATATAATATATGTTAATAATCCCTTTTTGTTTAATTAATTAACTAGTATTTTACCTGTGTATATGTAATACATAAACATCGTCATCACTTTATCGTATGTAAAATATTTAGTTAATTCTTGTATGTCAATCCTTTCTTCGAAGTATTCTGAATATGCATCTTCGAATTTATATAAAAATTCATCTAAAATAGATAATCCATTTGGTCCATTTAGGGGATTATCAAGACCCTTTATTAGTAATTTATTTTCTACAGCTATTCTTTTAGCTTTATCTGTTATCTTACTTTTAGCTTTTGTAAAATCTACACCTGACAGTCTTTTTAATACTTTATCAAAATTTTGTAGAAATTGTGTTTTAAATCTATCTGAAAATTCGATAAACGAAGTTTCTTTCTTAATCATTTTTCTTTTCCCCTGGTTATTAATTTCAAAATCATTTTCTAATTTATAAATATTGGTCCTGGGGTCTATATCAATTGCTAATTGTGTTATAGTTTTGTATTCCCTTTTCAACTTTTCAAATTCACCTGCCCATTCAGTATCCCTATAAATATAATTATCAATGAAATACATTGCACCTTTTATTGAAGGGTATGATCCAAACACTTTAATAGAATCAATTGCTATTTGTATGAATAAATTCTTATCACCTTTTCTTAAATAATCAATAACATCTTTTTTATGATCCATCTTTTTCCATTCAGCATCTTTTGGTAAAGCTAAATCTTTTTGGATAGGTTGCATAACTTCTCTAGGAACACCGAGCTTAGTAAGACTACTTGCTTCAAGCATTAAATTTTCCTGTAATAAATTATATTCATTAAAATTAGTTATCATAGTTGTATATATAAAAAAAGGAGATTAAAATTAATTAATCTCCTTTGATATTTAGTGATATTTAGTTTTTAATCATCGTCACCGAAGAATTCATCTAAATCATCTGTGTCACTATCATCTAATGATGTATCATCAAGTGATTCAGTTGAAGAAGTAGATGTAGATGCATTATCAATAGATTCTTTAGCCATACTAAATTCTTTACCTGAAAGAATTGCGATAATCTTTTCTACTTTTACTTTATCTTCTTCTGTCCAAGGTTTAGCTGCATTATCTTCAAGATTTACATCATTTTCTTGTAAGTAAGCCATTACTTTACTTTGTACCTTTGAACTTTTGATTAAGAATTTTTCTCTATCTTCATCCCATTCAGTAGGAGTTTCAATAAAAACACCTTTTTCCTGGTTCCAGATTTTAAGTGGGGATACATTACGAAACTGTGAAGAATCATAATTAGGCCATTCACCAACTTCTTTTACGATAAGACGGAAATCTTTACCGTTAGCAGGGTCAAAAACATTACATTTTTTGTTATCAGCATTTTCACCAGTTCTTTCATTATTGATTTTTTCCTTAATTTTGAAACCATAAGGGAAAACCATAATTTTACCTTCAAACTCAGGATGTTGTTCGTCCTCAATCACTAAGATATAAGAATAATACTTAGTAGTACGACCAATTAAGTCAGCTCTTTCAACTTCTGCTTGATTCTTGGAATTTTTAAGTTTCCAATACAGAGTAGTAAGAGGACATTTTTCACCGAAATTGATTAAAGAATCATAATATCCCTGGAGATCAGGTGTATCAGGTAATTTTGCGTAATGTACATGTTTTTCAATCGCTGATTGTCCAAGTGTACCATCTTCCAACACATTAGGAAGGAAACGAATTGTTGCTACATATCCTTTTGATTTATCAGTAGCGTCTTTTAGGTTTGCTCTGTAGATACCATCGGCAGCTGCATTGCGTTTGTTCAGAAAATCCATTGTAGAATCATCTGCTTCCATGTCAAATAAATTGACAACATTTTCTTTTTCACTCATATTAATTATGGATGATTTTTTGACATTTAAGAAAAATTGCGGTTGATTTGTATTGGGAAGGTTTTCTTCTAAATCATTAAAATCCTCTAAATCCTTTTATCTTCATTCAAATCTGTAAATACCTTAAAATTGCCTTAAATGTAATAATGTGAATTATCACATAATATATATTAAATATATTAAGTCATATATAGCAATTTTACAAATTAGTTTGAGTTTTTTTGATTTTTTTTCAATAAATTTTGAATTTTTTTACTTCTTTGTATTTGTATTGGATCAGGGTCTTTTACTTGTTTAATATTTACCCCTTCTGAATAGTATCCATTGCTTGTACCATACCATTTTAAATCAACATATCCTTTTTCTGTTGAAATTTTATAAAATGTCCAGGTGTATGAATCATAATCATCCCTTCTTCCTGAATCAGTAACTTCTTCAAATTTAAGTATAGGACTATCAAGTAAGTCAGTAAGATCACCACAGATATCATCAAGTGTAACAGATTCACAACAATCTTGTTCGTGTAACATAAGAAATTGTGATCCATCTTCCATATGGAACAATAATTGATGATCATTCCTATCAATTTTGATAACAATCTTATTATAAAATTCTAACATTTCTATTACATCCATAACTATAAAGATAACATTTTTATTTAAAAGACTTTATGCACTTGTATCACTTTCCAACGACAATTGGATGCGGTGTCAATTACTGTTTCACCGTTACCATTTAAAACGATTAAATGTGCAGCACCTTTATTAGCTACATATACTATAAAATAATCATTAAGTTGATAATTTGATTTTTTCATATTAGTTCGTAGTTCAGTTAATGTTGTTCTACGTGACTTTACCTTAAATTCAGTCACCCTACTTCTAACTGAATAACTTCTGTTTCTTAATATGTTAATGTAAGCTGTCCTGTTTTTAGAACTAGAAGTATAATTATATGTGTTTGGGGTAATCCCGAAGTAATTTAAACAAGTAGATACACATACACTTTTTATTCCTTTTGAAAATCTAATATGATCTGGTAAAACCCTGTATTCCGATGTTAAATTTATCATATAATTATTACAGTTTTGTTATATACAAATATACGAAAAAAGATTGAATTCTGCAAGTTTTTATAATAAAAAAAGGTGGATAAATCCACCTTTTTTGTTTACTTTTCTTCCCCTCCTTCCTCAATGTTCCACCATTTTCCACGCTTTTTGTTCCAATACTTATTGGATTGGTGTTCTACTCTGATGGTCCAGACATCCGGAAAATCGGAAAGTCTTGTTAGTTGTTTTGCTTTTTCCAAAGCCATTAATTCTTCTACCTCTTTGTTTTCCCTGGTAGACTTGGATTTCACGGTGAAATATTCCGTTTCAACGAAATATTTTGGGGCTTGTGCTCCCATCTTATGAGATGACACTACCTTCCATAGTTTTCTATGTGTATTCATGATCAGTTAAACTAACTGACCTATCCACTATCTATACCCCTTGCTGATTTTGTTCTCAATTCGTGTTGTATTAATTTATGTAATCTTTTACTTTCGTCCGGTTCACTATCCATTATTTTATATTTAATCATAATAGACATTATTTCACCCATAATAAATGTCGGGTCTACATTCTGTATATCTGTTAATGGTAACGATTGAATGAGCTTATCAGATACTTTAAGGAAGTCTGTACAGAATTCATTATATTCATACCTAGTATCTACATCAATAGATTCCAGATAAATATTAATATCTTTTCTTGAACCATTTACCATATCATAATTATCGACAAATAATTCTTTTAAACGATTCGTTATTGCTTCTAATAGTTCTTCCTTCGTTTCCATATTATTATATATAAGAATTTTTAAGATTTGTTTTGGCTAAAACGAAAAACCCTGAAATAAAATATCCCAGGGTTTATCTATAATTGGATTACTATTATTAATTAATAGTTATTAGGGTTAAAATCTACATCAATTTTATTAATAGGATCGTACATTTTTATATCATCACCATCATTCCACAAAACTAAAATATTATTATATTCACATAATTCAAAAATATGATTAAGCGGTTTTTGTGTATAATGTATTACTTTTGTAAAAGGATAACGCTTTAGTTTTTTATGCATATATAAAAAAGAATAATTTAATAATTGACCCATAGCACTTACTGTTTTATCTTCTTGATCTTCTATACTATCTAAAATAGATTTCGTTTCAATTAAAAATGTAACATCATCCTTTATAGCAATTATATCAGGTCTACCATAATATAATTTGAAACCATTCTTTTCAAAGAATTCTGCTAAACTAGTAACCTTTTCATGATGGATTATAGTTCTTTTTTCAGTTTTTTCAATAGCATCTTTTTTATTAACCATAGAATCACCCTTATCTTTTGTAAAATTGGGTGTTTTTGCTATTCCTTTAGATGTTGTCTCTGATAAATAATCACCTGGTGTAGTTCTTTTTGATTCATCCAAATTTATTTTTGCTTTCTTTTTGGATTGTTGTTTTAATGTATTAAGATTGACATTTCCATTTAAAAAAGAAAATTTACCCTTTTTTTCAATATGATTAAGTTCTGCAGCTATCGAAGGGAAAACCTTAACACCATTTCTTACTTTTGATTCAGTAATATCACATTCTTTACAAATTTCTTCGATAGATAATTTTGATAATTTAAGAATTCTTTGGTATTCTTCTTCAGAATCATCTTTAGCTTCTAATGCAAGTGATAATTTTTTAGTTTCTATTCCATTTTCTTTATGATCATTAATAAGTTTTAATAAAATAAAGTAAGGGTGACTATCTCTATTCTCAACCACATTATTATCATTAATATATTTTTTAGAAAGCTCTAAATTAAGAAATGCATTTCTCCATATTTCCTTTTTTACTTCATCATCATATGTTGAAATTAGCTGAATCGCATCCCCACTCAATTCACCTATATTATTTTTAATTGTTACTAAACTTAATAATTTTAATGTTCTAAGTGCATCACTCGCACTCTTTAAATCGGGGTTTAATTTTTTATCTATATCATTTGTATCTTTATGTTTATAGATTTTTTCACTTACTAATAATTTGTCTATATTTTCGGTAGTTATTTCTTTTTTACTTTCAATAAGTTGATGTATTGATTTAAGTGATTTTTCAAAATGATCAAGCTTACTGAATGCGTGTGGAAAGTTTTTCATTCATAATGTGATTTCTTTTTATCTAAATATGAGATATTTAGTAATTTTAATATATCATTAAAAATTAAAAAAGTTTATAAATAAAAAAAAGGGATAAACAAAATTGTTTACCCCTTTCTAAAAACCTTAATATTTATATTTTTTCTTTCATTGTTGGTGTAACTTCTTTTCCATCAGGTAAGATTAACACGAATGGACATCCATTAGCTGATTTTTTACTTGTAAGATACCAAGTATATGTCATAGCTTCACAAGCAGACAATCCTTCATATTCGTAATACCAATCATTCCCATCAAATGATACCCAAATCTCAATGCTTCCTGCAGGTACTTCATTGTACTTATATGTATTACCATTATACAACAGTTTTTCATAGTTTTCAACTACATTACCCCAGGTAACATCAACCCAAACATTATAACCAGTTGAATTTTTAACTGTTACTGACCCATAGTTTCCGATCTCACAAGCTGGTCGTGGGTCTACTTTTTCACAACTTGGAAATGTAATCATAATTGCTGTAAGTGACATAATAAACATAAACGAAACGAACAACACATTTTTCATAAATTTTTTCATAATTTTGATTTTTTTGTTTATACTAATTTCTTTAACTATCCAATCTTATTGAATATAACATTTTAATATATAATAATTGAACACAAAAGTTTAAAAATTATTTTATTATAAATGGGTAACTTCAATAAAAGTTCTGTAAAATTATTACCAATTGTAGAAAACACAAATAACAAAGTAACATTTTATACCGAGTTTGATGGTGAATTCGAAGTAGGTGATAAATTGTATATTGCTGTTAATAATACAGGTATAACAGAATATACAGTATTAGACAGTTTAGTTAATACAGGATGTACCGATTCAACCATAGGGTATGAATTATTAGAAAAAGAAGGAAATAGAATTGTATTAGATATAAAATATGATATATTTATATTAACATTAAATAGCTTAACACCAGAGACTTGTTTTATAGGAAGGGTATATGTAACTAATTCAGAAATAAACCGAGGTATTATAAACGGGTGTCTTATAAAAGATACATCGACACAACCATTAAGTAAAGCAAATATTGAATGGAAACAAGGAATATTATTTGATACATTAGGATCAATTAATAATATTGATTTCAACTCTAAATCATCATCTGGAAAATTAATATTAAAAACTATTATTAATACTAAAGGTGAAGTAGAATCTTTCTATACTTATAATAATTATGGTATTGGTTTAACTATTATAAATTTATCTGATAATACATTTCAATTAAATGAATGTAATATAAATGCTGGTGTATTTAATAATTGTGTTATACAAGGAGATTCAAACGAAATAACAGGTGGAGAATTATATGATTGTTTTATCGGTAATACATATATTATTAATGGTGGTAGACTTATTAATTGTGAATTTGAATCATCTAATGCAGAATGGTTAAACGGGTCGTGGGGTAATGACTATTCAGGCACTACTGACAATCCATTTAAACCCCTTACATGGGAAAACGGTACTTGGGAGTATGGTATCTTCCCTGCTTCTTCTACGTGGTTAAATGGTCGTTTTAAAGATGGTATGTTTAAAGGATTATCTTGGAATGATGGTGAATTTAACGGTGGTGAAATTTCAGGTACAACCTGGAACGCTGGTATATTTAATGATGGTATAATTTATAATTCATTTTGGAGTAATGGTACTTTTAATGGTGGTGTTATGTATGATACTAGATGGGTGGATGGTATATTTAATAATGGTGCTATATATGGTACAACACCTGGTACATATAATTGGAATAATGGTATATTTAATAATGGTATAATTACACAAATGGTATGGGATAATGGTGTATTTAATGATGGTACTGTTTCAGGGTGTACTTGGACTAATGGTAATTTTTATGATGGTAAATTTACAGGAGATTCAACTTGGACTGATGGAAACTGGTATAATGGTGAATTTGAAAATTCTACTTGGAAAGATGGTGATTTTTATAATGGTATAATGAAAAATTCGTTGTGGTATAAAGGATCAGTTTATTATGGGGTATTTATAGATATGAATGAATATCCATCTAAATATTGGATAGATGGTATTTGGTATAATGGTACAATGAATAATGTTCTTGTTAATAAAATAGATTGGTATAATGGTATAGCAAACGAATCTACTTTTGGTAGAAATCCAATTGGGTCTATTATTAATTGGTATGATGGATCATTTAATAGTGGTACATTTGGTTATAATGGTGGATTAGGTGAATACGTATGGTACAATGGTAAATTTTATTATGGTACTTTTTCGGGTACTGATTGGCAAAATGGTACATTTTATACAGGTGATATTACAGCACCATTTTCATATGTTAATCCTAAATTTAAAACAAATAAACCCTTTAAACCATATAACGAATATGGACTTTTTGTAAGGGCTTATAGAAGTCGTAGATATCCAAGAAGAAGAAGATATTAAAATAAAAAAGGGTGTCCAAATTGAACACCCCTTTTCTATATGACTTTATTCGTTATCGTACTATAATTTTCGCAGTCTTTCTATCTGCATCAGTAATTACATTTCCATCAGAATCAGTAACAACCAACACATAAAGTCCGTTTTCAAAACCAGAAGTGGAAAATGTGTTATTGTTTTCAACTGAATGAACCAATTGTCCGACTGTATTATATACATCCACATTAACTGTGAAAGAAGATGTAGAAACTGTTACTACTTCACCTTCGGTTACAGGATTAGGATAAACACTAAACGAAGCATCTTCTATAATATTAACAACATCGGTTGATTTACCATAAAGGAACCCAACTTCAAAAATAGAATCCAGGTTAATCGAAAGTTGACCATTATAAAAATATATCGAAGTATCAACTGAAGCAACCCCTGCATCAAAATATTCTTGTGTATCAACTGAAGCAACCCCAACATTAAAACCAGCATCATATCCATCATTGAAATATTCATCAACATCAACTGAAGCAACTCCATTATTATAAGCATCTACTGTGTCTTGTTCTGTAAGAAAAGTGAAAACAGTATTTGGATTATAATTAATCATAACAGTACCAGTAACTAATTGATCATAATTAAATTTTATTGCATAATCTGCACCGTTATCCAAAGACATTTCAGTTTGATTTGTCATACTTATTAAGTTACCATTTGTAACACTAGTGAAATCAATAATATTATCAAAGGTAATAACCATTACACCTTCAGCATAAGGGAAATCAGGATAAACAGGGTTCAACGAAACAGTAAATCCATCAGTAAAATCTGTTGTTCCATCATAAAGTAAAAAGGTCGTGTTACCTATCACATTACTTTGACTAAAAGAAGTCAATGTAAATGCGAACATTACGGCTAAAATCATCATTAAGTTTTTCATAATTGTGTGTTTTTAATTAATACTAAGTTTATCATATAATTGAATAACAAATATACGAATAATAATTGACAATTCCAAATTATTTAGCATATTTAATAAATTATTTAACATATTTAATAAACTAAATGTCATAAGTTTAATATATAAAATAAACAAAAAAACACGAAAATGAACGAAAAACTAAAGAATTTCATAAAAGGGGTCTGGACTGTTTTAAATAGTAGACTATTTTTATTTGGTATAATCGCATTACTTTTTATGTACGGGTTAACTAAATGTAGTAATATGAAAGACCTTAAAATAGATAATGCAAGGTTAGAACAGAATGTATCCGCAGCTAATGACACAATTGATTTATATAAGACTAAATCAGGTGCATTACAAGCTGAAAAGGAAATATTTATTAAATCAGAAAAGGAATTAAAAGCTGAAAATTCTGATCTCTATAAACAAGTTAAAGAACAAGATGGTAATATTATATCACTTAATAGAACTGTTATTAGATTAAGACAAAATGAAAAAGTACTAAATGATAGTATTAAAATTTTAATTAAAAAACTTGGAGAAGCAGTTCAAATAGATAATAATACGTGGATGATTCCTTGGGAACTTGATTATAATTGGGATGAAACCAACTTTGATTATTTTAAAGGTCAAACATTTGTTAGTGTTGCTACAAATCCTGATGGTACATTTAAATTAAAACCTGATGGTACATTAAATATAAAGCACGATGATACTAGACTTCTTAATAGGGATTCACAAATTGATATTACTTTTGGAGAAAAAGTAGAAGGTGGTAAATATCATGTTTATATTCAAAGTAAATACCCTGGATTTTCACCAGAATCATTAGAAGGTGTATTTATTGATCCTAATACAAATAAGGATATACAAGGTTTAATGAAAAAGAAACATTGGTTTACAGGGTTTTCAATAGGAATATCTGTAACACCTGGATATGATATTATAGGTGGAAAAGGAGCTGTTGTAGTAGGTCCTTCATTAACTTATAACATTTATAGTTGGTAACTTAACTATTTAGAGTAAAAAAACCCCCATCAGATATTTTGATGGGGGTTTTCTTTTAGAAAAACACACACAATATTTTATCCTTCATATAAGACTTGAATAATTTTGTTTACCTGGGATTCGGATAGTCCGTTAAAGTTCCCGAAGCTGAAAGTATATACATCATCTAAAACTCTAAAGGAAATCTTTTCTTCTTTACCATTAACCTTTAAATAATAATTAGTCACGTGATAACCCCTGTTTCTATTGTTACTATAATTTCGGTGTACCCATTCTTTTTTAACTTCAGCATCACAACCAAATGTATCTTTCAGATAGTTTACATTTGTTTCTAATTCTATCCTTTTATTTTCTTTTGCGATTTCAGCAGCATTATCACTATTGATCTGGAAATCTACTAACTGAATATACATTTCAGCTAATTTCTGAAGGGATTTATAACTTCTTCTTCTATGTCTTGTGATGCTACCATCCAAGGTATATTTCATATTTGAATTATAACGTTCAGTTGATACATCTTGATAATTAATATCATTTGAAACACCTTTGTAAGTAAGTGTAGGATAAAAACTACCATAAAAATCATTTTTAATTCTTTTTGTTACATAATCATCTTCTGACATATAGGATATTTCAAGACCTTCGATATTGATTTCTTTAGTCTTATGAACCCAACTTTTCCTATATTCTTTCACATAGTTTTCAGTTTTTATCAGAATATCCTTTTCCATTTCAATATCCCTCAGTTCAATATATTTATTAATGATAGGTTGAACATTAACTTTCAAACCGATTTTAAAAACATCTTCAAAAGCTGTGTCAAAATTATTGGGTGTGATTTCTTTTTTCGCTTCTCCTGATCCCTGGTGTGTAGTGGACAAGTGGATGTCTTTTACTAAACTACCGATTTGAACAGAAACGGTGGCTTTTTTACCATAGCTGAGAGTTCCATCACTATCACGGTTGAAGTTAAAGTCTCCCATTAATTCGGCTGTCAGTTCGAAATTTTGTGTGTCAGTATTCATAATATTGCTGTTTTGGTTATTAATGATACAAATATACAAATAATATCTAAGTTTTCCAAAAAAATGGGTATAAAAGTTTAATATATATGATATAAGTGAAAAATATGAATATTAGGAAATTAATATTTAATATATAAATAAAAATAAAACATTTAGATATGAAAAATTTGACTGGATATGATAATTTCAAAGAATTAAAAAGAGGTGCTACTGAAAAAATAGTAGAAGGAGCTCAATTATTTGACGATAATTGGAAAGTAAGAACAAGAGTAGAGATTCCTACATCTTTGATTAATGCTTACGTAAAAAAGGTACAAGCTGAAACAGGTGAGGACCCAAGAAAGAAATGGTCAGAACAAGAATTAGCAGAAGAGATTACAAAATATGTATCAACTGCTTTTATGTCTGTTGAAAATCTTCCTTCATCTATTGTATCTGCAATTGAACAACAACCACAAGTACAAGTACAAGAGGAAATGCCGATGGATACTGAAGTTGAAACACAAGTTCAAGAACCAGAAGTACAAGTTGAAGAAGCACCACAAGGACAGCAAGTTCAGGAACCAGGTCAAGTACAACCACAATCACAAGAAGTTGCACAGACTATTCCACAAGGACAACCACAAGTACAAGGTGGACAACCTGCACAAGAAATTTAATAATTTAATAAATTAATAATGGAAGATTATAAAATAGTACATTTTTCTAATGAGTTTTCTATGGAAGATATAAATGAAGCAATGTCGTTTCAAGATGATATTATCTATTTTACTAGATATATAACTGAAAAGAACGAATTTCATATAGTCAATCATAATAAAGGTGAATTTACACTTACACCATTAGTTACGCAACTATTTAACTTCTATAGTAACGATAAGAATTTATCTCCACTAGTTAAAGAATCTAAAGTGAAAGGAAACGATGCATTTACTATCGTTCTCAATGTGAATGAAGGTTTGATTGAACAAATTAAGAAAGACTTAAATACACTATTAAAGAAATAAACATAAGGACCCCCACTCACTAAACCCCCAATTAATTTAATTGGGGGTTTTTTATATATAATATTTAGATAATAATCTTAAAAAACAATTAATATAATTATGAAAGGTTGGAATGAATTTTTTAATGAAGAAAAAATAGAAGAACAAGTTGAAGAACAAGTTGAAGAACAATTAGAAGAAGTGAACGAAGATCACAAAGAAACTAGGGGTGATAAGATTGATTATGTTTGTAAAACTGTATCTTCACTTCCAAATAACTTAGTTACTAAGGTTTATGATTTCTTAGAAGATTTGATGAATCAAGAAGAAGAAAAATAAAATATACCGATGATAACAAGATTTGACAATTACATAAAAGAATCTATCGAAAACAAAGAATACAATAACACCTTAGAAATAATTTCCAAGTTAGTAAGTGATGGTAATATTAAATTAGAAGATATAACACCAGAACAAATTACAGATTTGATTATTGGTAAGAATAAGAAGTATCCACAATTCGGTTTTGAAAGCTTTATGTTATCAGCAGCAGACGGAAAGATGTTTATATCTGAAGGTGATAAAGAAAGAATGGGTGACTATATTCAAAAGATAAAAGACCTGGGTATTGAATGTACTGAACTTGAAAGATTATATAAATTCTATAAAGAACGTCAAGATTTGTATGTTACAATAGAAAAAATAGAACAAGACCTTTACCACGATTCACATTTAGATGAAATTGAAAGTGATAATTTGAAAAAAGAATTAGATTCTTCTTATGAAAAATTAGATGATTTGATTTCGTATATAAAAGAATTTGAAAGAGAATTACGAGAAATTTCAAAAAAAGTAGTAGAAAAATTATGAAAAAGTATACTGAATTTTTAACTGAAAGAAGGAACCATAAATTAACAGTAAAAGATAATAAAGAACTATCAGATTTTTTACTACACGTTAAAGAAAATATGGAAGATCAACCATTCCTTCTTAGATCAGCATATGCAAGAATGCAAAACATCCTTAACGAAATAAGAAAGGGTAATGTTCCCAAAAAAATATTAGCATCTTTCTTTAATACGATTTATATGTTTATTGAAGGTTTATATAAAAATTCATCTGAAATGAAAATATGGCGTGATAAGCTCATATCAACTGACCCAGAAGAATATGATACTTTATTATCAATTATTAATGAATACAATCAATTATTACATAAGAACAAAGATGACTATGGAAAAATTGGTGATGGTAGTGCATTTAATATTAGGGCGTGGATGTTTGACCCTGAAGGAATTGAACCAGTTAAAGAAGCATTAAAAGATGATGATAATATACAAAGGATATTTATGTCAGATGATATAACCGATGCAGAGAAAGAAAAACTAAAATATAGATTACCAAGAAAATCAGTTAAAGAAATGGATGATAGTAGAGATTGGAAACCAGGTGATGTAATGCTTGATGGTTCTACTGAGATGCATTATTTAGTATCTGAATCATCTGAAGAATTTTGTGATTTTGGGTGTGGTTACATTTCAACTTATCTCGAAAACAACCCAGATATAGATGAAGATGAATTTGGTGAATATGTATGTCAACATAATAAAGCTGATAGAGATATGGGTGAATTACAAGATGTATCTAAAGAAGAAATCGAAAGATTAGGAAAAGAATTTAAAAGTAAATGATAATTAAGTACACGGATTTTATAAACGAAAAATTAATATTAGAATTTAATGCAAGTATATTTGGCTTGTCTGATGTTCCTGAACTTTTTACGAGATCAGGTTTCGAAGAAAAAAGTGCGGAAATTATGGCAGGTATAATTAGAAAAGCATTTAGAATAGACGGTGATCAAGGTGTAATAGATGCATTAAGGGATACATTAGGTGTAGAAGTATTTAATGTTTCAAGGGGTAAATATTCTTTTGAACCATATTCAGTTATCGAATCAATAAAAGAAGATAAAGAAAAAGCAAGAGCTAAAGAAGAAAAACGATATCTAAGTAAAAGTGAAATAGAAAGAATGACTGAACCCCAAAGAAGAGCTGCTGTCAATAAAAGAAAAGAGCTTGGTTCTATGAATGATGATGATTTACAGAAAGAATCACTTAGGGATAAAATGTCAGGAAAAGTAGTAGATACTAATATTGATAAATATATTGATAAGAATATAGAAAAGGCTATTAATGAAATTTCTACTAATTTATATGAATGGGATTATTTTAATTCTTATGAAGAAGCAGAAAATTATGTAAAAGGAAAGTTAAATGATTTAATGGAATTGTTTTATGATCACAATACTTATAATGAAGTAGTAAAACAAGCATTAAAAGATATGGAAGAAGATTTAACTTACATATAAAAAACAATTAATAATTAAATGTACGAATATAAAGCAGTGGTTACAAAGGTATATGATGGTGATACAATCACAGTTGATATAGAACTAGGTTTTGGTGTATATCTCAACAAACAGAAGCTTAGATTAGCTTATATCAATACTCCTGAAGTAAGAGGGGAAGAAAGACCTGCTGGTTTAATATCCAGGGATCGTGTTAGGGAATTAGTATTAGAACAAAATGTCATTGTTAAAACATATAAAGATTCTAAAGGAAAATATGGTAGATGGATTGCTGAAGTATTTTATGAAGCAAATCCAAATGAAGGATACACCACCTGTTTGAATCAACAATTACTAAACGAAGGTTTAGCTATAAAATATGAATAAAAAAAAACCCCTAAAAATTAGGGGTTTTTTGTTTCTAATATCTTCGTCTATACCTATATCGTTTCGGTTTATGGTTAACATCATTTAGACTAAACCATAGGTTCAAACCAATAGATACAATAAGTGACAGGACAAATACCATTATCATATGCTTCTTTTTAGGTTTAACTTTTAGATAATAGAATTCACTAAATTCTCTTCTATCAAATTTTTCCAAATTTTCATCCAAGTATTCATAGAATTCATTTAAAGTTCTATCATTAAGCATAGGATAATCAGACCTTACTACCTTAGTTATATCTTGTTCAGTAAGACCAAGTTCTTTAAGTGGTAATACTGGTGGTAAATAAGCTGTATCTATTCCAATCATTTCAGATACTTTTTTCTTCATCTTTTCATTTATTGGAATAGCAAGAGGAAGTTTTTGACCTTTTGTTGTGGTTACTTCGTATTCATATAAATCCAATACTTTGTTTTTGACTTCTGCTGTTAACACAGAAGATTTAGCCCAAGAAAATGCGTGTGACCACTGGATTTCTTTATTTTTATTAATACCAATACATAGAACCAATTCATTTTTATGGCCTTTTGCCCAATAGTTTTCTTGTTTAATTGCTACATTCATTGGTTTATCTTCATAAACAAGAATCCACAATCTCATTTGATTAGATGGACCAAATTTAGCATTTAATCTTCTATATTTTGTTTGGGTTTCTTCAGATATATTTCCACCTAAGAAAACAGGAAGATTATATTTATCAATCTTTTTAGGATAATGATACAATCCAGCAGAATCAGCTTCTTCGGGTGAGACAACAGAAATATTAAATAATGAGAGATCAGAACCTTGAATTCTATTTTCATATTTGTGCTTAGTAAATACACCCCTTCTTGTTTCTTCTATTCTATTCCATTCTGTTCTCCAAATATAAGATTCTTTACCAACACGTGTTCCTTCAAACTTTGTTCCACGTGAACGTACAGCTTTATCCCTTGAATCGTGGTTTTTCCGTGTTTTGATTTTACTACGATTAGAACCAAACATTTCATTTAATTCATCATAATAGTATTCTGTCATAGAGTATTTATTACCTAAATCAGTCACACACCACCATTCTGGTCCTTCATCTTCTTGTTCTGAACAATCATATGTTCGGGTACAATACTCAGTATTACCATCAGCATCAGTACCACAAGCATATGTTTCAGTACAAGTTTTAGAATGCCACCAGTTATAAGGTTCTTCTTCACCAACAGCAATAATTGTTTCACCCCAATATTCGGTAAACATTGCTGTGTGTTTATCAGCAAGTGCTTTTGCACCAAATATCAATCCACTGGTGATAACCAATGATAGGACTAGTTCATACCATACATATTCCTTTGGGGCTCTAAGATAGAAAAACAAAGTAACTGCTATGTTGACTAATAATGCACCGAATACAAACATATTTTTGATTTTTTAGTTAATAATTAAACATCTTCTACCACCAAAAGGGGATATAGTTTCCTATACCCCCTGATGTTTTTATTATAATTTAGAAGAGGTCCGGACCTTCATCAATACCTGTTTCACGGGCGGTTTTGGTCTCGTTATTAACGAGTAGTTGTACCTCAATTTTACCCCGTTTACCGACAAATACTTTGGATGGGAATAGGTCAATTAGATTATCATGTGTTAGCTTCATATCACGCAATTTTTCTTGCTCTACTTTGAATCCTTCACGTAGACCTTCTACTTCATTCATCAGTTTTTCATAACCTGAACGGTCAAAATCTGGATTTTGTTCTTGAATCCACATCATACTTTTTTCACCAGTCGAATAACGACCTTCCATAATAGATTGTGCGAATTCAGTTTGGTTTTTCACATCTTCTTTCACAATACCCGCATTGGTTTTCAGGGTTTCCCATAGGTTTGTGTAATACAGATCAATTACATCTGTTTGAGCGGGGATTGCGTTACGGATTGAACGTTCTGTGTTGGATGTCTGAATACCATAATTGGCGACAAATGCACCAAAAATGACAAGTACTGTTACGATTACAATTGTTACTACTGTTCTTTTTTTCATAATTAATTTTTTTAGTTAAACATAAATTTCTATTTGTATTATCAGATACAAAAGTAAGAAAAATATTTTAATAAAACAAATTAATTATTGTAAAATAAATTTAATCGGAAGATTCATAAGGACTGATGCTGGTTTTCCCCTTTGATCTCCTGGTTCCCATTTAGGTGAACTTTTAATAACCCTAATTGCTTCTGCATCTAATGCTGGATCGACACTTCTAAGAATTTCAACATCCACAACGTATCCCTGTTTATTAACAACAAATTTAACATTTACTGTACCTGAAACACCATTTTCTGCTGCAATTTCTGGATAGTTTGTATTTTCTTGACAATATCTCCAAAATGTTGTTAAATCACCACCTTGAAATTTTGGCATATTAGATACTATAATGAATGGTACATCTTCTTCTATAATTTCTTCAACATCGTCAGTTATAATAAAATCATATTCTGTATTATCGTCAACTTCCATATTAAAATCAAAATCTTCAATTTCTATATCATCATCAACGATTTCTAATACTTCTGCTACTTTGGGAACTTCGGGTTTAATTTCTTCTTTAGGTTCTTCCCTACGGGTAATTAACATTTCATCTTCAAATTCAATCTGCTGTACCATTTGTATGTCATCGTTAGTAGACGGGTTCGATGTCCATTCAAATGCAACTAATATAATTGAAAGTACTACAACTACACCGATTTGAAAAAAAGATGCTTTTTTGTTTTCAAGATTTGCTCTTTTACTTTTCTTTGTTTCCATGATAATAAGATTTGATTTATCTTATACTACCACAACTATCATTCCATTATTCTTCTACATCTTTACCCTGGTTACGAAAGGTATCAAGTTCATCGGTTAATTTATCCATATCTACTATATGTAAAGAATTATCATCATCGTCTATAAGTTCAGCATCATCAACTTCACCTGCAGCATCAATAGAATTAATTTCATCTAATTCTTCTTTGATTTCTTTATAGAAGTCTTTCATTTTCTTTTGGATGTCATAAAGCATTTTGATAGAATCCCTGATTTCTTTTTGTAATATACCAACCGATTGATACATTAAAGGATCATTAATACCCATATCAATATTTCTCATTAAATTTATAATACCCCTTTTACTACAAGATAAACTAAATTTCAAATCAGCAAGTGCTTCTGAATCATTTTTTATGATATTTGATAAGTTCTTTGTTTGGATATCATCAGTACTTAAATATAATTTAGATAGACATTCTAAGGTAATATTACAATCACCTTGGATTTCTTCTATTTCTTTTTGGTAATCAAATATTTCAATATCATTAATACCATCTAATATATCATCACTTGGTAATAAATCTTCTGGGTTTAAATCTAACACATCATCTAATCCTCTCATTTCACCTTCTAAACCACTAATATCCTTTTTAAGTGTGTTAATTTTTGCGCTGTTATTGCCACTCATTGTGTAATTTTATTTTTATTTATATATAAATAATAGGTTTTCCAAACAAAAAATGAATATTAGCATATAAATAATAAATAAAAACCCCCATTATGATTGATAGAATTAAATCGGTTTTATGTCCACTTACAGAAATTAATTATGCTACACCGGATTTACCTATGTCGGTATTTGATTATCATGGATTTTTAACAAAAATGTGTACTGATAAACTTTTGGAATTAGGTTATGGTACATCAACTATAAAGCATAATGATATTGGTGATATTGATATAACATCAGATGATCAGTTTTATAAGATTGATATAAAGATTCAAGATACAACAAAAGTTTATTCGTTTCCTAATTTAATATCAATCAACAAAGCAAAAGATATATTAACAAATGATAATAATCATATTATATACATTTTTGTGGAATATGAAATTAAGGGTGAAAATACTAAGATTACAAAAATGAATATCCAAAAAATAGAATCACTCGATTGGTCATATTTATACATACAAAATTTAGGTAAAGGACAACTTCAGATTAAAAATATTTCTAAAGAAGAATTTAAATTTAATAATGAAGTAACAAGATCACAATGGTTAAATCAATTAAAAGATAAGGCAATAGAATACTACGATAGTTTAGTATTAAAAGTGGTTGGATATAAATCAGAATGGGAAAACAATGGATGATAATTACGAAAGAATATTAAGAGAAGCAAAAGCTGATTATGATAGAACTAATATGTATTCAGATTTTTTACAATTAAAACTTGGTCAAACAAAATTTTCAATTGATAGATTAAATGAAATGTTAAAACTTTTTACATCAGAAGAAAAATATGACTGGTGTGCAATTATAAAGAAAACTATAGATGAATCTTTGGATAATTAAAAATATAAAATTTGGTTATAGATATACTACAAATAAATCTATCAGAAAAAATATATCTGAATATTTTGATGATTACTTATTAAATATCTTATCAACTAAAGGTACTGATAATGATAAGCTCATTATAGTGGGTGGGTTATTTTCAAATACTAATCCATCTATTGTTGCTATATCAGATGCACATAAATATTTAATAAAGTTATCTAGTATAATAAATGTTGTTCTTATATCAACACCAAATGATATAAGATATTTTGATGGTAATAATTATTCAACATTGGATTTATTTAATAACATTAAAAACATTGAAGTTAAATCTTATGATAAAGAAGATGCTATCACATTTGGTGAATGTGTAATTGATATTGAAAACAACAAGATTAGAATTTTGAATAACGAAATTGATATTCCAAATGCTATACAATTTGAAGATAACGATGAACCAGGTGGTATTTTTATTAATCGTATGTCAGATAATAAATTTACATTATTAAATAATAAGTTTTCCCCTAAACACATTACACACGAAATTAATACTTTTGATGATTTTAAGAAAATAAAAAAAGGTAATAACATTATTCATTTAATAATAAATAACGACCTGGATGAAGAAAATAAAGCATTATTAAACATTGAAATTTTTAAACTGAATCCATCTAGTGTAAAATATAAAAATGAAAAAAGTACACCTAAAGTTAAACTTATTGAAGATTTTGATATAAAAAGGAAAATATATGATACGATTGGTGATGACGAAGAACTTAAAACCCAATTTGATAGAATAATAAAAATTACTAAAACACATAAAAATTAATGAAAAAAGTCATACTTATAATATTAATGTTTTTTATTGGATTGATTAGTTATAGTCAATCTACTGATGGATATTATTATGGTATGGTTAATGATTCATTACAGAACAAATATATCTTTATGTCATTTGTATCAACCGATGGTGACGATGAAGTTTATATAGTTCCTTATATTCAAGATTCTACTAATAAAGATACATCTTTTATGCACAAGAATTTTACTGAATCTTTAAAAAAACAACAGAACGATTCAATAGATGGATACATTTATCTTGATAACGGGTGGTCTATTGCAGGTTTCGATAATTATTCTTATTATACCGTAGATGGATACCATATATCATTTTCACTAAATATTTCAACTGTGGATAATGAAATTTTAGATATGTTCGAATTTAATGGTAAATTTTCAGACGATGGTAATCAAATTAAAGCAGTCGTTTCAAGTACAGATACTATCTTTAATTTATCACTCGTAATATTAACTTATAAAAAATTAGAAAAATGAAATTCTCAACTATTTTTATTATTGTAATGATGATGTTTTCTTTATCAACAATTGTTGGTTGTAAGAAAGAAGAAAAACCAAATTACAATTATACTAACTTCAAAGAAGAACCTACTAAGAAAATAAAGAAGGTTAAAAAAACACAAAAACTTACATCTGAAGAAGGTGAAGAAATTGAATATTCTTTTTGGTTTGTTGTATGGGAAGTAAAAGGTGAAGGAACAAAAGTAAATTCAATTGTTATACAACCACACCCAGGGTTTTCTATAAAAGAATTTAAAGAAGAACACGGTGAAAATAACTTTATTAATAATCTAATAGAGATATCATATGATACATATCTCGTTAACACCCAAAAAGATTAAAATTATGAAAAAAATTATTTATTTAACACCAATTGTTTATATTATTATATTGGTATCAGCATTTATAATTGGTAGTTGTAGTAGTCCAGAACCACAAATGGGAACTTATACTGGTACAGAAGAAACAGCTAAGAAAAAAACAAAAACTGAAGAAGTAAAACAAGAATCCTATGCATCTAAAGTTTTAAAAGGTGATCATAAATTAGCATTTATTAAAGATAATAAATATTTATATGTACACTATTCACCTAATTATAGTTCATTAATTTGTTCATTTATATGGAAAACAAATGAAGATTTTTATTCAACCAGTTATATTTACTTTAGTGATGTAAGATTTATAATTGATCCTGATGTAACAGAACCTTATATAAAATTTAATTGGAATAGTAGCAATAGTAATTCAAGTATAAAGTCTTTTGTATGGAATTCAAATTATATGGTAGTTGTGACAAATGATAATAATTTTCAGAAATTAATATCATATGCATCTGAAAACAGTCAAATTGTCAGTTCTGATAACTAATATATATGACATAATGACTTAAAACCTTGATGGTACATAATTTGATAATGTAAGTGTAAATATGCACAGCATTAAAAAATAATTATAAAGTCATGTTAAAAAGAAATGAAGAATGGAATAACAATCTTCCAACAATGAACAGTTTTTTAGAAGAATTTTTCGGTAAAAATATCATAACCGATAAACCCAGATTTACAAACAAAAAAGTAAATATTACAGAAAACGAGACTTCCTATGGAATATCATTAGAAGTTCCTGGTTTCAGTAAGGAAGATATAAGTATAGACTTGAATAATGATATTATTACGATTTCAAGTCATATTGAAAAGGTTAATGAAAATTACATAAAAAAGGAATTTACAAAAGATTCATTTGAAAGAAGTTTTTATTTACCAGAAGATATTGATGTTGATAATATTGATGCAACAATGGAAAATGGGATTTTATCTATATCCCTTAACAAAATAAAAGATGTAGAAGATACAACAAAAGTTAAAAAGATAGATATAAAGTAAGAACTAATTATGTAAAAAGTAAAGAGTAAAAATTAAAACAAATTAAACAATGCAAGGAAAAGTAAAATTTTTTAATGAAACCAAAGGTTTTGGATTCATCAAAGACAACGAATCAGAAAAAGAATATTTTGTTCATATTTCTGGAATCAATGAAGATACACTAAATGAAGATGACGAAGTTACTTTCGATTTAGTAGAAGGAAAAAAAGGATTAAACGCAGTTAACGTAACACTAGTATAAATTCAAAAATTAAAAATTAGAAAAATATGGGAGCAATTATAGGAATTGACTTGGGTACAACAAACTCATGTGTAGCTGTAATAGAGGGTGGTATTCCAGTTGTTATCGCAAACAGCGAAGGACGAAGGACTACACCATCTATAATCGGTTTTTTAGAAAATGGGGAAAGAAAAGTTGGTGAACCCGCAAAAAGACAGATGGTAACTAATGCCGATACTATTTATAGTGTCAAAAGGTTGATCGGAAAATCTTTTAAGGATATTCAACACCTTAAATTTCCATTTGAAGTAAAAGAAGGACCAGGTGGAATGCCTGTTATTAAAATTGAAGGTAGGGATTACACCCCACAAGAAATATCAGCAATGATTCTTCAGAAGATGAAGAAAACAGCAGAAGATTATCTTGGTGTAAGTGTAACCGAAGCTGTTATTACAGTACCCGCATATTTTAATGACCAGGAAAGAACAGCAACGAAAGAAGCTGGTAAGATCGCTGGTCTTGATGTAAAAAGAATTATCAACGAACCAACAGCAGCATCTTTAGCTTATGGTTTAGATAAAATTGAAGGTGATAAGAAAATTGCTGTGTTTGACCTTGGTGGTGGAACATTCGATATTTCAATCCTTGAATTAGGTGATGGTGTCTTTGAAGTTAAATCAACTAATGGTGATGTAAACCTTGGTGGTGATAATTTTGATGATATGATTATAGAATATCTTGTTGATGAATTCAAAAAAGATTATAATCTCGATCTCAGACATGATAAAACTGCATTCCAAAGAATTAGGGAAGCAGCAGAAAAGGCTAAGATTGAATTATCATCTTCTTCACAAACTGAAATAAATTTACCGTATATTATGCCTGTTGATGGTGTACCAAAACACTTAGTTGTTACTTTAACAAGAGCTAAGTTTGAATCTATGGTAGATGGACTTCTTACAAAACTTAAAACACCTTGTAAGAAAGCTCTTAAAGATTCGGGTTATAAAGCTTCTGACATCAACGAAGTTATCTTAGTTGGTGGATCAACAAGAATCCCGGTTGTACAAGACTTGGTTCAAGATATATTTGGAAGAGAACCTTCTAAGAATGTGAATCCGGATGAAGCAGTTGCAGTTGGTGCAGCTATTCAGGGTGGTGTTTTAACAGGAACTATCAATGATGTTCTTTTGCTTGATGTTATTCCAATTTCGGTTGGAATTGAAACAATGGGTAATGTAATGACAAGATTGATTGATGCTAATACAACTATCCCTACATCTAAATCACAAGTATTTTCAACCGCATCGGATAACCAACCAAGTGTAGAAATACACGCTATCCAAGGTGAAAGACCAATGGCAAAGGATAACAGAACATTAGGTAGATTCCACTTAGACGGAATTCCACCTTCAATGAGAGGTGTTCCACAGATCGAAGTAACATTTGATGTAGATGCCAATGGTATTCTTCAAGTATCAGCACACGATAAAGGAACAGGTAAGAAACAATCTATTAGGATTGAAGGAGCTTCTAACCTAAGTGATGCTGAAGTCGAAAGAATGAAACAAGAAGCTGAAGTAAACGCTGAAGCTGACCAAAAGTTGAAAGAAGAAACTGATGCACTTAATGGTGCTGATGCAATGATTTTCAATACTGAAAAGCAAATTAAAGAATTTGAAGATAAGTTCGAAGGAACTGAAAAAGAAGATTTGGAAAAGCTTGTAGGTGAATTGAAAGAATCACATTCAGCTAAGAACATCGACAAGATGAAAGAAGATACAGAAGTGATAACAGCTAAATGGAATGAGATTTCTACACGAATCTATAGTCAAACTCAACAACCACCAACAGATGATGGTCCAGGGGATGACCCAGAAGTTGAAGATACAGACTTCGAAGAAGTTAAGTAAAAAGAAAAAGGTGATAAGAAATTATCACCTTTTTTATTTAATATTGTTTTGAATTTTGAATTACGATTTTTTCATAAATCAACATCAAGGTATGATCCGGGTAGTTTTCATCCATATATTCCCAATCCCCAAAAGGAATTTCAGAAATATGTACACCACTAATTTCAAAGTTCCTCCATCTCATAGATGACTTACTGAAATTATTATTTAGATGTCTGATTGTTGCTAAACGTTCTAAAATTGCTTTTCTCATAATCTTTGGTATTAATTCAAATACAAAGATAGTAAAAATTATTTAATAAAAAAATTATTTATAATAATCAAAGAATTTTTTATTCATTGTAATATCATACCATTTTTCTACACCGTTTGGTGTTTCAGCATCATAATGTTTCCCATTATAAAATATCCAGGTATGATGTGATTGGTCATCAACTTTTTCTAAATCTACAGGTGGATAACCATAAATATCTAACATCTTTTTAGACCATATACCATATTTGGTTTCTATGATATCATCCCAATATTCTTTTGTATCTTCAGGTGATATAACATTAAAAAACATATCTTCAGTTAATTCAAATAGGTTATCGGTATATCCACCTAATTTTTCTATAACATCACCAGCAAAAGAATCACATAAACCATTATTAATGTTATATGGTGTTTCATCATATTCTTTTATTAAATTTAATATTATCTGTGTTATATTTTCATAACTTTCGAATAATTTAAGATATTTCATTATAATGTTATTTTATTTAAATTAATTAATATAAGGAATATATAATACATTTTCCATATATTCTCTAAATTTTTTATTATCATCTTTACCGATACTCATAAACCACCCATAATCACTATGGTTATTGGGATCACTCGATACTATATCCACTCGAAAAGCGTCTTTTATCGTTCCATCATAACCACTTAAATATGTTGAAGTATAACTAATCGTATGTAATTTATAACTAGAAGCAGAAACTCTACCAATATAGTCATAAAAAAAATTTGCAATTCCTTTTTTGGTAAAATAATGCCATTCATTATCATCATTGATATTACCAACATAAATATTAACTGGTTTAGAATCTTCATACCAAACTAAATGTGAACTATATTTTAATATAACATCACCCTTTTTAGGTATATCACTTAAAGCATTTTTAAATTCTTCTTCATTATTGCAAGTTACCTTATCTGTAGTTAAAACCATTTTCATATATTCCTTTCTGACTATATCATCTATAAACCCCCTTATATATAATGGTGATTTATCAGTTAATATATCTTCATATTTACTAAATAATGTATATCTATCTGGACCCAATAATTTTTTAATATCTTCCTCTGATTTGGGTTTCATTTCATCCCTAATAGATTCATTTATAAATTCATTAAAGGTTGTGAGCTTTTTCATTAGTTTAATTTAATTTTATTTACATCTTCTATTTTATCAATGACATATACTTTTATAGTCTTTTCACCGTCTATCCATCTACGGTAAGCTCTGTGCCACCCAT